>OLGB01003843.1_pt1 | contig 13547 bp, 7 predicted proteins | sample 1605691 | NCBI WGS metagenome assembly OLGB01 (sample SAMEA3888925, study PRJEB22519) | human gut metagenome | biome: human gut; feature: human-associated habitat; material: faeces | place: Denmark | collected 2010 | reverse complement strand
TCGCCTTCACCGGTAATCGTTTCGAGTTCCGTGCCGTAGGTTCCTCCGCGAACTGCGCCGCCGCCATGCTGGTATTGAACGCCGCCGTAGCGGATCAGTTGAGGCAGTTCAAGGCCGAGGTAGACGCTAAGATAGCCACCGGAAAGGATAAGTTCGCCGCTATCATCGAGGTAATCCGCAAGGATATCAAGGAATGCAAGGCGATCCATTTCGACGGCAATGGCTACAGCGAGGAATGGAAGGCCGAGGCCGCACGCCGGGGCTTGGATTGCGAGACCAGCGTGCCTTTGATCTTCGACGCTTATTTGAAAGATAGCAGCGTCCGCATGTTCGAGTCCACGGGAGTCATGACCCGCAAGGAGCTGGAGGCTCGCAACGAGGTCAAATGGGAGATGTACACGAAGAAGATCCAGATCGAGGCCCGTGTATTAGGCGACCTGACAATGAACCATATCATCCCGATGGCCACCAAATACCAGTCTTCCTTGATCGACAACGTATATAAGATGCGTGAATTATTCCCCGCCGATAAAGCCGCCCATCTATCCTCCAAGAACATGGAGATCATCGAGGATATAGCGAACCGCACGATCTTCATCAAGGAAAAAGTGGACGAGATGGTCAACGCCCGCAAGATAGCCAACAAGATCGAGAGCGAGCGGGAGAAGGCGATCGCTTACCACGACCGGATCGTCCCGATGATGGAAGCCATCCGTTACCATATCGACAAGTTGGAACTGGTTGTCGACGACCAGATATGGACCTTGCCGAAATACCGTGAGCTTTTATTCATCAGATAGTCTTATTCAGACAGTAGTTTTTTGTTGATTGTTTTGTGTTAATAAGGAGAGGATGCTGCGAAGTATACCTCTCCTTCTTTTTTATCCCATACAAAATACATACCTTTGGGGCATAAATATATAGGAGGGAAATTGATATGACGACAATAGAGTTACAGCAATGGAGAGAAAGCTTCGTGGAGAGATACCTTAACAAGATCGATGACATGGAGATATCGGAGGAACTGGAACGGGCTGCCAAAAAGATCTTTTCCAAGAGAAGGACACCCCGCCCTTGCGTAATCCACTCGCAAGAGGAGATGATAGCAGAGGTACGGAAATCGGTAGAAGACGCCCGAGAAGGTAGAGTCACATCAAGTGAGGATCTAGATAAAGAGATAGAGACATGGTTCTGAAACAGAAAAATCCATATTGGACAGCCAAGGCCAAAGAAGATTTGAAAGAAATTACGAAGTATTATAATGCTAACTTAGTTTTCTGTTGTACGGTGATTATAGCATCGCCAAATAATCGCCGATTTGTTAGCTGACAATCCTCTTCTCGGTTTTTATGAGCAAGCTTTATCCTCGGAGCCGCAAGGCTTTCGGTCTCTTGTTCATGAACATTACAAAATCATCTATTTTATAGAAGATGATATCATCTATATCTCCGCGATCTTCGACTGTCGTCAAAACCCCGATAAATTAAGAACATCTATCAGATAAACAATAACAAATATGAATTACGGATTCGTCAAAGTAGCGGCAGCCGTACCACATGTTAAAGTGGCTGACTGCTTTTATAATATTCAACAGATCGAGGGATTGATGCGCCAAGCGTCCCAAAAAGAGGTCCAGATCATCGCTTTCCCCGAATTATCGGTTACGTCTTACACTTGCATGGACTTGTTCTCGCAAGAGACCTTACTCAGAAACGCCGAGAAAGCCTTGCTGGATTTAGTGAACAACACCGCCGATCTGGATTTACTAACGATCGTAGGTTGCCCGCTTGTCAGCGGAAGCCAACTGATAAACGCCGCCGTCGCTTTCCAACGGGGCGAGATACTAGGGGTAGTGCCCAAGAGCTACCTGCCCAGCTACAAAGAGTTCCAAGAAGAGCGTTGGTTCACGGCCTCTTCACACCTACAGCAATCCATGATCACGATCGGTAACCGGGAAGTGCCGCTGGATTGCTACCTGATCTTCGAGTATGATGAGGTACGTGTGGGTATCGAGATCTGCGAGGATCTTTGGGTTCCCATCCCTCCCAGCTCCGAGCTAGCCATGCAGGGGGCCAACTTGATATTCAATCTATCCGCCAGCAACGAGTTGATCGGTAAGCATGCTTACTTACGATCCTTGATCTGCCAGCAATCCGCACGTTGTATCGCCGGATACGTCTACGCATCCGCCGGTTTCGGGGAATCCAGTACCGACCTCGTATTCGCAGGAAACGGTATCATAGCGGAGAACGGCACGTTGCTGAAGGAATCCGAACGTTTCTCCATGGAGGAGCAACTCGTTATCAGCGAGATCGATATCCAGAACTTACAGAACGACCGACGGATCAACACCAGTTTCATGCAGGGTTATCTCAACCATAACATGGATAACGGCACCGTAGTCTCATTCAGCCTTCCCAACCGGACACTGGATTTGACCCGGGCAATCGACCCGCATCCCTTTACCCCCTCCGGCGACGCGCTGAAAGAACGTTGCGAGGAAATATTCCATATACAGGTAGCGGGACTCGCCAAGCGTATCCTCCATGCCCACGCCCAAACCGCCGTCGTAGGCATCTCCGGGGGACTGGATTCCACCTTGGCCCTACTGGTCACCGTCATGACCTTCGATGCCTTGAAGATCCCACGGGATAAGATCATCGGCATCACCATGCCCGGCTTCGGAACGACGGATCGTACCTATACCAATGCCTGCGACTTGATACGCTCCCTTGGCGTGACCCTCCGGGAGATCTCCATCAAGGAGGCTTGCATCCAACACTTCAAGGATATCGATCACGACATCCATGTACATGACGTGACGTACGAGAACAGCCAAGCCCGTGAGCGTACCCAACTTCTTATGGACGTAGCAAACCAAGAGAACGGCCTTGTGATCGGTACGGGGGATCTCTCGGAGCTTGCCTTGGGCTGGGCTACTTACAATGGCGACCATATGTCTATGTACGGCGTCAACGGTAGCATTCCCAAGACATTGGTTAAATATCTGGTGGAATGGGTGGCCAATAACAAGGTAGACGAGGCTTCCCGCGCCACGTTATTAGATATAGTAGACACTCCGATCAGCCCGGAATTGATTCCCGCCGACGAGCATGGGAATATCAAGCAGAAGACAGAGGATTTGGTAGGCCCGTACGAGCTGCACGATTTCTTCCTCTATCACTTCTTACGCTTCGGAGCCTCACCCGCGAAGATTTATTTCTTGGCGAAGCGGGCATTCGGGGAAACCTACGACGATGCCACCCTCAAGAAATGGCTCCATACCTTCTTCCGCCGCTTCTTCCAGCAACAGTTCAAGCGCAGTTGCCTGCCGGACGGCCCGAAAGTAGGTTCCATCAGCCTCTCCCCACGTGGAGACTGGCGAATGCCGAGCGACGCGATGGCTACGCTTTGGCTGGATGAGATCGCAGGGCTTTAACATTTTTTCAATGGTATAGTCATAGACGAGGCTCTCTTATGGGCCATAGACGAGACACCTACCCCTATAAGAGAGCCTAATCTATGACCTATGAGAGAGCCTCGTCTCTCACCCGTATCAACCGAGGCCCTAACATAGATCGTAACTAATCGAACTGCGTAATCACCCTGCGGATGCGGGTGAAGCTATCCGTATCCTTCTCCAGTTTATAGATGTGCTTATAGGACAGGGCATCCTGCTCGGTCGGCGAACCATTGATCAAGAGAATATCCCGGTCGTTGGCAAATTTCAAGATCCCCGCCACGTTATTCGGGTGCAGCTTCCCGATCTCATCCATCATGCAATGGAGCCTGAAATCAGAGAATACCGTGGAGGCGTTCCGCTTGAACACGTTCAGCAACATGATATTCACCATGGATTTGACCAAGATATCCGTACCCTCGGAGCCTACGTTCGTAAGACGTTCTACGAAGCCCGTATCATTCCGGTTCTCAATCACCCGGAATTTAAGGTCGAAGAAGTCCGCCAAGCGGATCAAGTTGCCGGAATAAGCGTCCATCGACTTGATCAACTCACGTAGCAACGTCGTCGCCTTCTCCCGGGTAGCCGTATCGTCGGCCGAGGAAGCGAACAGGTTCTGCCCCAAATCCCAGCTATATTCCTCGTTGAATCGCTTGATCTCCTTCAACAGATTGACGATCTTGTTCTGGCTCGGATCGATACGCATCTCGATACACTGGATAATCCCCACGAAGTTCTTCTCCTTGAAATCGGCGTTGATCTGATCCACCACGCCACGGATATTGCCTTCCTGAGAGACCATGCTTTTCGTGTCCGCCGTAATCTGCCGGAAGATATCGGAGTTGCGGGTATTGATACGCGATTGGTATTCCGAGACCTTGTCCTCGTCGATAAACTCCTTCAAGTCGCAAGCGAAATCCATATACTCTTTATCATCCGAGAAGCTCGTCTTGAAGGCGAACACATTATCCTCGGAGAAATTGCCGGTGTAGGCGGTTATCTCCTTGCGCAGCTCGGAAAGTTTCTGGGATTGCTCGCTGACGCGGATCGTGATCTCCCGTACCAAGGAACGGCAATCGCCATCCGTGTCGGTACGGTTCATGGAAGAGAAGATGGATTCCCTAGAGGTAAACCAGTCCAACAGGGTAGAGCGGTGATATTCCTCCCGGTTCTCCAACGCTTTCCGGTTGGCCTCCTTCAGCTCCTTCAGCTCGGCATCTATCTTGAAGATATTCCGGTTCACGTCCGCCAGACGCTTTTTCAATTCCTCCTGTTCCCCGTGGATGATCTGCTGCAAACGTAGGCTCTCCGCCGTCCAGTCGGGTACCTTATCCAGCATCTCTCGCTTATCTTTCAGATACTCGATAATCAAAGCCTTGGTCTCGTTGATATACTTGATCTCCCCACCGATATACGCCAAGCGGGAATGGATCTCCTCCAAACGCCTCGGATCGCCACCGCTAGCGGTCAAGCTATCCAATTGCTCCCTGTCATATCCGGATTTGCGCTCTTCCAGCTCCGCTTTCTTGCGTGCGATCTCCTCCGAGATAGCTTCCCTCCGGGCGGAGAGTTCCTTATCCAAAGCAGCCAACTCATCTTTCTCTTGCTCATCCAAGGAAGCGAGTTCCCGGTCCATCTTGCCCTGAAGCGTGGCGATCTCCTGCCGGATCGAGGAAAGGGCGGCCTCGGCAGCGTTCAACTCCTCCTCCAAACGCCGGATCTCCTCCTGCCTCAGACGGGTCGCCTGATCCCGCAAGGCCGACAGACGAGACTCGTCCTCTTTCTTGCGGACCGCCAGTTGCTCCAACTCATATTCCGCGTGATAGATATCCTCCTTGATGGGCTTCACGGAGGATTGATATTGCTTGCGGAGATTCTCCTTTGCCGCCTCCAAGTCCTGCCGCGCCGTAGCGATGAAGCGCTGGATTCCGGCACGTTTTTCCTCGGCCTCCTTCTTCTCCGTCAAGTAATCCTCCTTGGTCTTGACATTCCGGTGAATCCCGGAGGTGAAGCGGATTCCATAAAAGGTATCTCCCTCGCCTACCTCCGCCGTAAACTCTTTCCCGTAAAGCAGGCGCTCGTCACACACTTGCCCGATCGTCTGCTCCCAGCCGGGTTTATGCTCGGACAGCCAATTGAAGAAGCTATCTTTCTGGTTATCCAAGAACTCCGTCAGTTCCGCTAGCTTAGCGCTTAGGGCCTCGATCTTCACCTCGTTGGATTCCGCTAGCTTTTGATAATCCTCATCCAGATGCTTCTCGGCGGTCTCGAACTCTTTCGTCTGGTAGTTCAACTCGTACTTCAGCTCACGGATCTTCAGCTCCAAGTCCTTCCGGTTCGCGTCGTAATTACCGAGACGCCCTTTGACCGCCTCCAATTCCTCCGAGGTTCCCGACTGCCCTCGGGCAGTCTTGATACGCATCTTCAAGGCGGCGACCTCCGTCGTACGTTTCTCCCGATCCACCAACAAACGCTCTTTCTCCTCCGAGGCGGCATGGCGCGATTCCTCCCGTAGCCGTCGATAATACTCCCGGCGAGCCTCCCGACGAGCATTGATCTCGGTCTCTGCCGCCAGTAATTGTTTCTGTTTCTCGTTCTCGAAGCCGGCCAACTCGTTCTTCAGATTAGCGATCAAATTGGCGTGCAAGACCGAGGCTTCTTTATTCTTGGAAGAAAGCAAATCTTTCTCCACGACTAAGGATTCCTGTTCCTGCTGTAAGATCTCCAATTTGTTACAACGATCCATCGCCGTCTGGATATCTTTCCCGACATAGAAAACCCGTTTCGCTTCCGCCTCCGACAAGGCGTTTTTCAGCACGGCCAACTCGCCTTCCATCGTGGCTGTCCGGTTCTTCGATTCAGCGTCTAGCTTATCCCTTTGCTTATAGAAATCCGATTTGACCGCCTCCTGCTCATGTATCTTCCGGGACAACTCCGGCAAGATACGCTCCGTTTGCATATAAGCCCCGCGCAATTGGCGGCACAGATCGTTGATCCGTAAATCCCGCTTACGGATATCGTCCGACAAGGTGGAGATCCCGGCGGCCTTCCGCACCATGCCCGGCTCACGGAAAACACCGATATCATTCAGTTGCGCCTCAAAACCGGATAGATGGCTCCGGTAACGGCTCAAGTCGATCACGCTATCCGCCTCGTTCAAGGAGGTGATGATCGTCTGCTTGATATAATCCGCCTCCAAGCGTGAATTCAGCAAGACGTTCTGGATCGTACGGATGATATTCTGGTAGGAGCCGCTCTCCATCAAGGAATAACAAGAGTAATCCCGTTTATTATCCGAGTTTCCGTAGAGGATATTCCGGTATTCCTCATACGTGGAGATCGCCCCGCTATACTTGATACCGTTCTTATCGAGCACCGAGCGGATACGATCCGACGGATAAGGCGCTCCCTCCTCGTCGATAAAAAGATCCGGCCGGTACGGAGAGGCGATAAAGCGGTAGCAGATACGGTTCATCGTCTTATAGCTAAGTACCGTAAACCAACCATCCTCCCTCGCTACCTCGTAGATGATCGAGGAATCGGCATAAGGGAAATAATAATCCTGATACGATTTCTTCTCGACCGGGATTCCGAGCCGCTGCGTATCGGCGTTGTAAAAGAAAAGGATCGCACGGAGGATCGTACTCTTCCCCACTCCCTGCGTTCCGATTAAATGTATATTTCCATCCAGCTGCACTTCCGAGTAACGGATAGCGGCGCTGTTTATAAATACTATTTTATTGAGATATCTCATCTTCGTTCTTTATGTTAATACTATGGATCATCTTTGTGAGGTAATCCCACGAGGAGAGCACTTTCCACGTCCCGTTCATATCGCTTACGCACTCGATAAAGCCCTCTTTCGTCATCCTGTCCAAGATGGTATCGAGGATATCCTTGCGTTTATCCTTGCCTCCGGTATGTTTTTTCAACCCGTCCAGCTTCATCTCTAGATCCATGTCAATACGGGAACGTACCAATATCTCCGCCGGCGAGAAAGTGAAACCGGGCCCGAAGGCCGTATCGTACGTACAGAAGAAGTCCATGATATCGATCCAAGCGAAGAAACGCTGGAGCTTTTGCTCCAAGGTAGCCCGGGGCTCCTTGCGGGAGAAGTAGAAGTAATTATTCCCCTGCTCCAACACGAAATTGATATGCGAGAAATAATCACGTAAACGCTCAAAATTATCTTCTACGACCGAGAAGAGTGTCCTCAACTCCTTTACACTTGTATTCGAGCACAGAAAATTACCTTTCGACAGGTAATCATAGATCTGTGCGGTCTGTACCGGTAAATTATCTATCATCCTTATTATTGTTGTTTTATTTTATCCAGTTGTAGAGACGGGGCGTACCCCGTCTCATCACAGGGGACACGCCCCGTCTCTACAACTAGGTTCTTTGAATAATGGCATATTCTATATGCTCCATATGCCCAAAACGGTCTGTTATCTCCAACTCATTCTCATAGAGGGAGAGTAAACGGCAAAATAACATAACCTTCGCCTCGAAATCCATCTCCCGGTTATAATCATACGCCATCACGAAAGAGAACAAATCCCCTCCGGTCCGGCTAAAAACATCCATCATCTTCCGGGTATTGATAGCAGCCTCCCCCACCTCTTGATTCTCCATCTGCTCGGCGGAGATCACCCCCAGCTCCTGCCGGTGGATCACCTTGTCCGGCCGTATGCCGTCGGCCACCTTCAAGATGACATCCAGTGCCTCGTCCGTTTGCAAATAAGGAATGGAAACCTTGAATAAGGTAGGCTGCACGCCCTCCAATACCACGGAACGCTCCGCGTCTACCACCTCCCGCACGTTCGTGTTCTCCTGTAACTCAAACTGCTCCCGCAGATATTTGATACGACGCAGCTTACGGGTAAAACCCACCTGCGTACGGATCTGGTTCAAGTAATCAATGATATCCTGTTGGGAATGGATCAAGCTATGGCCGGCGCTCAATAACTCCGTCTTCAACTCACGGGCGATCGTCAACAACTCCTCGTCCGGGGCTTGGGCGAAAAAGGGAGTCCGTTCCCGATCCAGCAGCTTCTCCACTTCCACGATCAGGCGGTTGATCTCGATTCGCTTAGCGTCCAGATTCTCCAGTTTGGCGATCTTCACCTTATAGCTCGGCTCGTTCTTGAACGTATTATCGATCACCCGTTGCAAGGACACCACGTTACGTACCAAGATCTTCCCGATCTTCCGCAAATGCGCCTTGACCGATCGCAGATAACCCAGCTTACGCAAATCGTTATCCTCCTTGCCATAATAATCGATCAATTGATACACCAACTGGATATTCTCATCGATCACCGAGGTAGAAATCTCCTCATTCGCCTCCAGAAGCAGCTCATAGAAAGAGAGATAATGCTCATCCATCTCGATATAAGGGCCGTTCCTGCGGATCACCTCACGCTCGATCAAGATATTCAATTTATTCTCATCGATAATATCCAACGCATAATCATAGCGAAACGGTAATGATTTTCTTTTCTCAAATAAGACCTCCAATAGGTCCTTTCCCAGATTTAGCGTATTCGTTATATGGGGTATTGAATTATATATGTACATCCTAAACAATTAAGGACACAAAGGTAATAAAAATACAAGTAACCCTTTTTTCTCCGTGATGAAAAGGATTTCCATCGTAGTGAAAAAGCTTTTTCATCACGGTGGAAAAAGTTTTTCACCCCGATGGAAAAAGAGGAAAATCACGAAGAGTTATCAATCCGCCGGATAGACAATTCCCAACTGCCGGCGTACTTCATCGATAATCTCCAATGTAATCAAAGAATTATCAAGGCTATTGATTTCTGACTCCCGCTTGCCAGACAAGACGAGGTTGATAAATTCCGCTACCTCATAATAGTACTCATCCTTATCGGCGACCACGCTTAGGTCTTCCGGAACCGGTTCCGGGCCTTTTCCCATCGCCGGAGCTAAACGAGGAGAATACGTCACTTTACGGATGATATTGATCCGGTCCAAGGTCAAGTTCCCCTCCTCCCCTTGTATCTCGGTAGGCAAGGCGGAGTTGGCGATCTTAGAATAAAGCACCGTGGCGTTCATCCCCTCATACAAGAAATTCACGGCCCCTTGCCCGTCCGCTCCTGAGGACAGGACTATGCCCGAGGCATCTATCTTCTTAGGGCGACCAAACAAGACAACCATCGGATAGACCGTATAAATACCGATATCCATCATGGCCCCATTAGACAACTCCGGCTTGAAAGCGTTCAACACGATTCCTTCCTTGAACTTATCATAACGGGAGGAATACTGGCAATAGCAGGCGAAATAACGACGAACCGTACCTACACGCCCAAGATTCTCTCGCACGGCAAGAAAGTTCGGCGTAAGCGTAGGCTTCATCGCCTCCATCAACGTGACATTATAGGTACGGGAAGCCTCGATCATCGCACGTACTTCTTTCGCGTTGGAAGCGAAGGGTTTCTCGCAAAGAACATGCTTGCCATAGCTCATGCAAAGAATACTCTGGGAGGCATGAAGGAAGTTCGGGGAGGCAATATACACGGCGTCGATCAACGGGCTTTTCGCCATCTCCTCCAAGGAGGTAAACGTATACGGTATATTATGTTTCGAGGCGAAAGCATCCGCCGTCTCCTGAGTTCTCGAATATACAGCTACCAGTTCAAAACGCTCATCCTGCCGGGCTCCGGCAATTACCCAATCACTTATGAAATTGGTTCCGACTACACCAAAACGTACTTTATCCATATTCTATCGTATTATGTTCTTTATTTACAAATGTACGATTTCTGTTTAACATAAATACTCCGTGGAAATGTTATTGTATCTATAAAAAGGATAAGTCACAGGAACTTTTTCGCAACGACGCTGTTTAATCTATACAATTTAAAACCGTTTTAAAACTAAATCAAGTATGAAAAAAATTGTATCTTTTATCGTCGTTCTCGCTGTCGCTATGTGCGGAATGACACAAGTAATGGCTCAAAAATCGATAACAAAGGAAGCCAAAAAAGTAGAGAGAGAAATCAAGAAACAAGAGCGTCTGGCACAAGATGCCGTAGAAGGCCAAGAAGAGTTTAACGCCGCTGTACAAGCTATCAACAACCAATCATTCGTATTGGAGGCTAACAACATACAACCGATGAACGGACAGGTATTCTACGTAAATTCAAATACGAACTTCGTATCTTTGAATGACGGACAGGCTATGGTCCAGATCGCGTCCAACTCTCCGTATCCCGGTCCTAACGGATTAGGTGGTATCACCGTACAAGGTAGCGCCTCCAATATCCAGACCAAGCAGGATGACAAGGGCAATGTTTATCTGAACATGAACGTACAGGGTGTGTTTATCTCCGCTACCGTTAGCTTGATGCTTACCAACGGAACAAACAACGCAACCGTTACCGTAGACCCGAACTTCTCCGGTAGAAACTTGAGAATGACCGGTACCCTACTTCCGTACTCACAATCGAACATTTTCCAGGGAACAACATATTAATCATGTCCAACTTTTCTATAATAAGGAAGGCGGTGCTCCGTGAGGAACATCGCCTTCGAACTATTTATAGATAGCCTTATCTCTTATTTACGGAAAGGAGCCTTTACCACTTGAGCCTTCAAGTTCTTATTACGCACCTTGATAAAGATATCCGTACCAGCTTTCGCAAACTCAGGTTTCACGTATCCCATACCGATCCCCTTCTTCAATACCGGAGACATCGTACCGGAAGTAACCACGCCAATTACATTCCCTTCCGCATCGGCGATCTCATAGCCATGACGGGGAATTCCCTTTTCCTGCAACTCGAAAGCACACAACTTACGGGTTACGCCCTCTTTCTTCTGACGCTCCAATTCCGCACGATTCGTAAAGTTCTTACCCTCGGCGAACTTCGTGATCCAGCCTAAACCAGCCTCGATCGGAGAAGTCGTATCATCCAAATCATTTCCATACAGACAGAAGCCCATCTCAAGACGAAGCGTATCGCGTGCTCCCAAACCGATCGGCTTGATGCCTTCCGGCTTACCAGCCTCGAATATAGCGTTCCAGATCGTCATCGCATCACTCGGATAGAAATACAACTCGAAGCCACCCGCACCGGTATACCCCGTGTTGGAGATAATCACGTTCTTGCAACCGGCGAACTCACCCGTCACAAATGAATAGTAAGGAATAGAAGATAAATCAACCGGAGTAAGACGTTGAAGAACCTCCTGTGCTTTCGGTCCTTGGATAGCCAATTGAGCCGTACGGTCGGAAGAATTCTCCAATTCGGCACCTACCGTATTATGGCTTACGCACCAATCCCAATCCTTGTCGATATTACCGGCGTTTACGACCAGCAAATATTTCTCCGGCTCGTAATGATATACCAAAAGGTCATCCACGATACCTCCCTTGTCATTCGGGAAGCAAGTATATTGAGCCTTGCCAAGCGGCAAGACAGAAGCGTCGTTAGAAGTTACGCTTTGAATGAAAGCCAAAGCGTTCGGGCCTTTTACCCAAAACTCGCCCATGTGGGAAACATCGAACACACCTACACCATTCACTACAGTCATGTGTTCGTCGATAATTCCGGAATATTCGATAGGCATATTGAAACCTGCGAATTCGTGCATCTTCGCGCCCAAGGCGATATGCACGTCGGTAAACGGAGTTGTTTTCATGTAATTATTGCATTTAAGATTTACGAGCCGATAGCTCTATGATTTTTATAACTGTTTCCATACTCTTTTCCAACGAACGAACGGGCAAGAACTCATAACGTCCGTGAAAATTCAGGCCTCCCGCGAAAATATTCGGGCAAGGCAATCCCATAAACGACAGGCGGGCACCATCCGTACCTCCCCGGATCGGTTTCACGATCGGTTCTACCCCAACGGAGGTCATCGCCTCAAACGCCAAATCAACGATATGCTTCTGGGGCTCCACGACCTCGCGCATATTGTAATATTGATCCCGAAGCTCTAAATGCGCACATCCCGGATGCGCTTCATTCATCTTATCAACCAACGTACGAAGCAATTCTTTCTTCTCCTCGAACAACTTCCGGTCATGGTCACGGATGATGTAAGATAGAGTAGCTTCCTCAACCGAACCGGTCATACCGGTCAAATGGAAGAATCCCTCATAACCAGTCGTATGCTCCGGACGTTGCTCGGCCGGCAACCAAGAAGCAAACTCGATCGCACGCAAGGAAGCGTTTTGCATCTTATCCTTGGCGTATCCCGGATGTACGTTCAAGCCCTTGAAGATAATTTTAGCGCCGGCGGCATTGAAATTCTCATATTCCAACTCACCGATTTGTCCACCGTCAATCGTATATCCCCAATCACAACCGAACTTCTCCACGTCGAAATGATCGGCACCTTGTCCGATTTCCTCATCCGGGGTAAAAGCGATACGGATCTTACCGTGCTTGATCTCCGGATGATCCTTCAAATATTGCATAGAGGCGACGATAGCGGCTACACCTCCCTTATCATCGGCACCTAATAAAGTCTTACCATTCGTTACGATAATATCCTGTCCCTTATAATCAGAAAGCTCTGGGAACATCGATTGAGATAGTACAACATTTTCTTCCGCATCCAAGACAATATCACCACCCAGATAAGTCACGATACGAGGTTGAACATTCTTACCCGACATATCCGGACTCGTATCCAAATGAGCGATAAAACCGATAGTCGGGATTTTCTCGTCCGTATTAGCCGGCAGAGTAGCCATTACATAACTATTCTCATCCAAGGAGATCTCCTCCATACCAATCGCTTCCAATTCCTTCACCAAAGCCTCGGCAAAGACACGTTGTCCCGGCGTACTAGGAGTCGTACCCGTCTCCTCGTTCGACTGGGTATCGAACGTAACGTACTTTAAAAATCTATCTAAAACTGTCATAACTCACTCTTTTTAGCCATTAAAACATTGCAGGCATAAAAGTAGGTAAAATTTTTCTAAAAACAGCTTGAACCATCAAAGCAATGCGTACAAACCTTACACTTAGGAAGGTCGATCGCCTCCACCAAGGTTTCCAGCGTATTAAACTTCAGACTGGTAAGTCCGAAACGCTCGGCAATGATG
>OLGB01003839.1_pt1 | contig 13559 bp, 13 predicted proteins | sample 1605691 | NCBI WGS metagenome assembly OLGB01 (sample SAMEA3888925, study PRJEB22519) | human gut metagenome | biome: human gut; feature: human-associated habitat; material: faeces | place: Denmark | collected 2010 | reverse complement strand
TACTGGTATCAACCTCTCCCCCAGTCGGCACATATCGGGAAAATGCAAAAACCTTTACGTTCGCTTTTACTACGGCATCCATGATATCCGGTATTTCTTCCCGGTTTGTCGCTGATACCGTACTCATAATAACACTTTTGATCCCTGCCCGGTTCAGACACCCGATCTTTTCCAATGTCAGATCAAAACTGCCCGGTTTGCGGAAACAGTCGTGTGTTTTTTTCATTCCATCCAGTGACATCTGATATTTCTCACAACCGCACACTTTTAACATCCGGCAGATCTCATCATCCAGATGAAACGGATTTCCCACCAGGGTAAATGGGTTGTTTTTGCTTTTTAAGAGCACCATCAGTTTCCAGAAATCAGGATGAAGGATAGGATCTCCGCCAGTAATATAAAAATAAGGGATCCGGTTATAAACTTTGCAGAAATCTTCGCAGTTTGCGATCACTTCCTGCATCTGCTTATAGGTCATACTCTTAAGTTCCCTGCAGCCCTCTCCTGAAAAAATATAACAATGTTTACAACGCTGGTCACATTCATCGGTAATGTGCCACTGAAAAGAGAAGTATGACTTTTCTCCAAGATACTGACTCATCCTATCCGCCTCCCTTTCAACGCTTCTTACTTGTCAGATGCTCCGCATGCTGTTCCACATGCTGCCGGTTTCTCAGCTGGTGCATCCGATGCTCCACACGCTGTTCCGCATGCCGCACCTGTCTGTTTGCTGTTCTCTTTGTTCCATCCAAAAATGTTTGATAATGCCATTTTCGTTTTCTCCTGTTAAAATTAGTTATGGGCTTTTGCCCTGTTGCATGTTTAGCATACCAATAGATTGTTTTCCAAAAAAGTACGCACCTTTATGTGCGTTAGGCATATAAAAGTGGCTATTTCGTATTTTCGGGCTTTTTCAGAACTTGAAGTAATTGTAATGTTTCCCCAGTTAAAGTATAATAATTTTTAACGATAAAATTCACGGCATCACAAGATACGGAGGACACTTATGAAACAGATGAAAAGATTATTATGCGGCTTATTGATGATCTGTATGGTAATTATCGGAATCGCTATTATGCCGCAGACTGTACAGGCAAAAACAGCCAGTGGAAATGATGGAGAAATCCACTGGGAAATAAAAGGGGATACGCTGACACTTAGTGCCGTAAAAGGAACAGAAGGCAGAATGAATAACTACGGATATTATTGGGATGAAGAAACGCAACAGACGATAGAATACCCAGATGCACCGTGGACAAAATCCAGTTCCATGAAAAATGTAAAAAATATCGTATTAAAAAATGGTATCACTGCATTAGGAAATATGGCATTTACCTTTAATACATCTGTTCAGGAAATGACAATAGCAGGAAGCATTAAGAAAATTCCTTCTATGTTTTGTTGGAATGCTAAAATTGATCGTTTAATTGTTTGTGATGGTGTAGAAGAAATATCCGATACTGCTTTTATGAACAGCAAAATTTATCATGCCATATTACCAAAAAGTATAACAAAAATAGATATATCCGCGTTTTGTACTATTGCTGATGGTTCAAGTACTTATTTATCAGATGTATATGGATATAGTTCTTCTGTTGCATATAACTTTGTCAAAAATTACAATAAATTAGCGGCTGAAACATATCAAAACGGAAGTTGTTCGGATGGAAAGATATGGGTTATAGTAGATAAGAATGGAAATCATTCAAAAGCTATTAAATTTCATAAGCTCAATGCATCCTCTGCTCTTTCCAAGGCAAAAGCACCATCTTCCCTTTCTGTAAATAAAGGAAAAAGCAAGATGCTAAAAATCTCATTACCTGATGAATTTACACAAGTAGCAAAATATACGGGCAATCCTGCTGATGTCAAGGTAACATTCAAATCCAACAATCCAAAGACAGTAACGGTATCATCCAACGGTAAGGTAACCGGGAAGAAAAAAGGTACCGCAAAAATCCGTGTATCTATGCAGATAAAAGCGGGAGCAAAGAAAACGGTATCTGTTAAAGTTACTGTAAAATAACATAGGCACCTTTTTGTAACTGATAGACAGCCGAATATTCTTATGTTACACTCTATTTGATACTTAGATCATATAAAATACCAAGGAAAGAGATGGCTGTATTTATGCGGACAAAGGATGAATTACCGGAATGTCCCGTTGCTACTACGGTTCAGCTTATCGGGAGCAAATGGAAGTTATTGATCATGCGGAATCTCTTAGAACGTCCCTGGAGATTTAACGAATTAAAAAAGAGCTTAGACGGGATCAGTCAGAAGGTACTGACCGATAGTCTACGCTCTATGGAAGATGATGGACTGATCACAAGAATAGTCTATCCGGAGGTTCCACCACATGTGGAATATGCACTCAGTGATCTTGGAGAGACGATGCGCCCGATTCTCACTGCAATGCAGGAATGGGGAACGAATTATAAAAATACTTTATCCTGATGTTCAAAACGGAGAATGATCTGTCCGACATCTTTACCATGTGCTTCAATATTGAATTTTACTTACATTGACGCTGTAGACTGTATCATTCCTGTCATTTCCGCAAATTTATTTATGGGATCTTCGCCGTTTTCTCTGCACATTTCATTGAATTTTTCTACATCGTCTCCAACCATATATGGCTTTCCATCGTCTCCGACAAACCATGATATTCCTGTTTCTTTCTCTGTATATCTCTGGTCGATCAATGCCTTTTCTGCCAGAGAGGTCCCGTCTTTTGCGTAAACTGTCATTCCATTTGAGTCGAGATAATGATAGGTATTCGTATTGGTCTCCGGCTCTTTGGTCTGTGTTTCGTTTGTATGCTGCTTATCGTAATTTCTTCTATACCAGTTTCCGTCCTTTAAAAGTTCTGACATTTTTTCTACGTATCGTTTCACTGCTGCCGCCTGAATGGAACTAGGCACCACATAATCGTTGCCAACTTCATTTATTTTTCCATTTACCAGTTCACAATGCGTCCCGTTTATCACAAATTCTTTGCTGGTATCGACACCCTGGGACGAAAGAAAATCTAAAATATAATCGATATAGGGATCCATCATACTTGAAAAATACTGCTGATCCGCAAAATGGATCAGGGAACTTAAGCCTCCGACCATCATATTGCACCTCTCGTCATCTGCCTGGCTTCCCTTTCCGTAGCCCTCTCCCCAGACACAATCTTCCTGTACGGTCACGCTGTATCCATTTCCAAGATCAAATCTGCTTCCAATTCCGATCGTGATGCTGTTTGTTTCAGGATCATACGGTTGATACCCTCTGGTTTTAAATGGCTGCTGTATGGTTCCGAAAGTTTGGATCTCAGACGGCAGATAAGTCATGCCCGTAATTGCGGTAAACGTTTTCTGCCCATTTACATAAAAAGAAGTATGGGTTGCGCTGTCTATATTCACTGTGATCTCAACTTTCTCAGCGTCGGTAAATGGATTCTGTCCGGTCATTCCGGTTCCATATACATAAAGCATTCTTTCAAACTGATATCTTGTATGCACATCAAAATAATTCAGTGTTTCTGTATCTTCTCCCTTTACATCTCCATTGCAAAAATCAACAAACTCATTTTTACTGCCATCTTTGGTAGATAGCTTACCGGTCTTTGTGTTATAAATGAAATGATACGAACTTCCTACTCCCGTTACATTCATAAAATGTTTCTCCTTCCTGTCTTTCCATGATACTGATCACACTTTTCCATACAAAAATGGCACCAAAACAAAAGGAACTCAATCCTTTGATCTTGATGCCATCCATAGCTTTCTGTGATCCAATTTTTTAATATCCAAAGCATAGATCCTATTTTATATGCTTCTTTTTATCATATCGGGAGCGATCACAGCTTTCTTTATGAAGCATGTCATGAATTGTCTGTTTTCTGTTACAGATCATCATTTTTCTGATCATGCTTATACACCTTACGGTCAGATACATAGGGATGCTACAGCACCATTCCCCATAACCATGATGAAATAAATGGTTGAAAAAAGAACATAACTAAACCGACTGTGCCACATATCATATAAAAATCACACATTTTTGAATTTAACAAGATTCTCTTTGTAAATTTATTTGTTATCCATTGTGCAATAAAATAACCAACTATAGTACCAATCGTATTTGTTATAACATCGTTTATGTCAGTAGTTCTAAATGTAAAAATCTGTATGATTTCAATGAACAGTGTTGTTAGTAATCCCATTAAGGCAACATTTTTTATTTTTCTAAATTTATCCCATAATATTGGCAAAAAGAAGCCGAATGGAACAAACAAAAGTATATTCAGACACGCGTTTATAAAATCCGATGCCATATCAACAAAAGGAATTATATTTACTGCAAAATCGATTTTCAAAGACGTTACACTTGGAAAACCCACAAGTGCTAAAAGTGCAGTAAGATAAAAGCCAAATACCATATAGATAATGGTTCGCTTCCAGCTATGAAACCAAATCTTATTATAGATACACCAAAGAGGAATTATAAAAACCGCTGCTGCCATAATTTCAATAAGTGTGCTATATATTCTATACATTTCGTTCCTCCATATAAATTCTAATTTATCCCTTTGTTTATTTTTCTGATATAAATATACTGCATTTGCATCAGACTGTAAACAAAATCCGCGGTATGCACCGTAGACTGATCGTAGATCCTGTAATAAATGCGCCTTTCTCGCTCATCAAAAGCTCTGCCACATTTGCCACTTCGTCCGCGGTTCCCGGTCTTCCCGCCGGGCATTTTGCAAACATATTTTTATAAAAATCGCCACGCGGTCCGTTAAATTCGTCCACAGCAAACGGTGTCACAATATTTCAAGATTTAACAGCTCTTCGGTCGGTGTTGTTGCAAGAGCTTCGTCCTCTTCTTCGGTAAGCTGAGGCATTCTCCATCCGGATTGACTGGAAATGGTAACTCCACAGCCGCCTTCTGCAATTACTTTTCCGACTTCTTCCAGTAAAACAGCCGTTCCGTACAGATCGACTTTTAAGATTGCTTTGATTGGAGCCTGACTTGGGGAAACACCTGCTCCGTTCACAAGCATTTTGATCTCGCCATACTCGTTTGCTTTTGCGATCAGTGACAGGATCGATTCTCTGGAAGAAAGATCCATCTCCACCGGCTCTACATCAAACCCGGCATTGTTCATGATCTCTGCAATCGCCTTTGCATTATTTATATTTTTATCACCCATCACGATTTTTTTCCCATATCCAATCCTGCGTGCAATCGCCATGGAAATCTGTCCTGCGCCTGTTACGATCATTACCTCTTTTTTGCTCATAATCTTTATCCTTCCTTTCGTCCTGACTATTTTACATTTTTCTTTGCCCAGTCAGCCACTGCAGATCCTGCTTTTGCCGCATCTGCACCATGAACAGCAATACCTGATCCAAATGTCGCACCTTTACAGATTTTTCTGAGGTCACGTTCACTGTTTCCAAGTCCGCTTCCCTCATGTGTCATGAGTGCCATCACTTTTTTCCCTGTAAAATCCAGTCTTTCAAGCTGGGTAAATACCGCTACCGGATAAGTTCCCCACCAACAGGGACCACACACGAAAATGTTGTCATACTCTGAAATATCTTCCAGATATTTTTTCAATTCCGGTCTCGCATTTTCCTTTAACTCGCGGCTTGCTTCCTCCGTGCATTTGTAATAGTCCGTGGAATATTCATTTACCATCTCAACCTCAAAAAGGTCGCCGCCTACTGCATCCTGGATAAACTCAGCACAAATTTCTGTATTGCCTTTCTTTAGATCGACAATGTTTCCATTTACATAATTTTCGCCTTTTCTTGAATAATAGATAATTAAATTTTTAGCCATATATACCTCCATGTTTTGCGAAGCAAAATCCAAGTCTCGTATTGCTTCTTCGTTTTGTTGGCTTCATCATAATTCAATTCCGCTTCTCCATCAAATCTTTCTTCTTATCATATTGATAATTATAACTAATCATTATATAATGGATCTGATTTTAGAATCACAAGGAACTATGAAATATAGAATCACATCAGGAACGGAGGAATATCTATGCTGCTGCGTCAAATAGAGTATTTTCAGGCTGTCATTGAAAACGGAAATTTCTATCTGGCTGCCGAACAGTGCAACGTCTCGCAGTCTGCCATTTCCCAGCAGATCAAAAAATTAGAGAACGAACTCGGCGTAAAGCTTTTAGAACGGCATAACCGCACGTTTTCCCTGACTCCTGCCGGAGAACATTTTTACCGGAAGAGCCTTATCATATCGGGAGATTTAAAACAACTTGTCCGTGAAACAAAAAGAATTGCAGATAACGATAATGCTGTTTTAAGAATTGGATACTATAAAGGTTATCATGGAAACGAGCTCTCAGAAGCGATCGCCCTGTTTTCTGAAAAGCACCCTGCTGTAGAGGTAAAGATCATGGTCGGAAGCCATGAGGAATTGTATCATGCCATGGAAAATGGCACGGTTGACCTTGCGATCAATGATCAAAGACGTGCTTTTTCGGATGCGTACAATAATGAGATCCTTGCAGAAAGCAGGATCTATATTGAAATTTCTTCCAAAAATCCACTTAGTAAATTAAGCTCACTGGAAACGGAAGACTTAAAAAATACGCCCTGTATTCTTGTGATCAATCAGACCGGGCAAAAAGAAGAACAGGATTATTACGAAACTATCATCGGATTACAGGGCGATTTTCTCTTTGCAGACACCGTGCAGGAAGCCCGGCTTAAGATCATAACCGGGCAAGGATATCTGCCGGTAGATGTGATCGGGGAGCAGGTCTGGTTTGATACTTCGGTCAGCAGAATACCTCTCGTAAGGAACCAATCCCCTGTCAGAAAAATTTACTGTGCCTTCTGGAAAAAAGATAATTCCGGGTATTATATTGAAGAATTTGCCCAGATCCTCAGAAACTGCTTTTCCTGCCAGGGTTAAAGAAAGCACTCAATCTGCATATTTTTTCTACTCATCCGGCAAAACCATTGTATCATCCCCGTCATCATGGACTTTTTATAAATACTGACTAAACTCTATCCTTTCCCTGTTTGGTCCTTCTATGATAAAGAACCGCACTCCATTTTCCCAGAATGGAAGAAAATGAATGGTATCCTTCGTCGTGTTGATCTGCTTATTTTCAATATACCGGTAGACTTCTTCAATGTCCTTTACATTGATTGCCACATGGTCAATGGCTCCGCTTTCCAGTTTTGCAGTCTTATTTTCATAGGTTTCGATCACAAGCGTTTCCAGTTTTAAGAACGCAACTTTTTCCCCTGCCTCCTTGTTAACCGTCCGGAGTGCAACTTCAAACCCAAGTTCCTTATAAAACGCAATTGTTTTTTCAATATCATTTGTCGGAATCCCGATGTGCTGAATTCCTGTTGTATATGTTTTCAGATCCATTTATCTATCCATCCTTTCTTTTACCTCGCTCAGTGACGGCATTGCCGGTATTGCACCTTTTTTTTCTACACAAAGGCTTGCTACGGCATTTCCAAACCGTACATATTCCTTCAGTTCTTCCATGGTAAACATCTCCGGCTGCTTTTCTGCTTTACTGATGCAATATAAAAAGCCTCCCCAGAATGAATCGCCTGCACCATTTGTATCGACCACACTGCTGGAAAATCCTGGTATCTGTGCCTCTCCCTCTTTACAATAAAGATAAGCTCCTTTGCTTCCAAGCGTTACTACAACGATCTTTACGCCCTTCTGAAACAAAATTTCTGCCGCTTTTTGTGGCTCTTTTTCACCTGTCAGTAATTCGGTTTCTTCATCCGAAATTTTCATCATATCTACATATGGAACAAGACTGCGCATCTGTGCTTTTGCCGTCTCTTCATCCTTCCATAAAGAAGCTCTGTAGTTCGGATCATACGAGATGATACTTCCTTTTTCTTTTGCACGGCGTATCGCATAAAACGTTGTATCTCTTGCTGGTTGTTCCGTCAGGGAAAGAGAACCTATATGAAACACTTTCGTCTGATCGAGAATGTCAACATTAATCTCCTCTTTTTCAATTTTTGTATCTGCTCCCGGTTTTCTTGCAAAAGAAAAAGACCGTTCCCCATTTTCTGCAACGCTTACAAAAGCAAGTGTTGTAAAATAATTTTCATCCAAAATCATCCCGTCTGCCTCAACCTTTTCGTTTTCCAGTACAGACTTCAAAAACTCTCCGTGCATGTCTTTTCCCGCTTTCCCTATAAAAGCAGTATGTGCACCAAGTTTGGCTGCAGCAACCGCAACATTAGCAGGTGCTCCTCCCGGATTCTGTGCAAATAAGGTCTGTCCCTCCTCATTCACTCCCTGCCAGGTAAAATCGATCAGAATCTCACCAAAAGTTGCAATATCATACAAAGAGCTTTTCACCGCATCAAAAGTATCCGCCAAAAGGCCATTTTCGAGCAATTTTTCCAAAATATGGCTGCACTCCTTTTCTTCGTCCATATGGATGTGCAGTTCTCCAAACTCAAATTCCGGCATGCTGAGCACACCTAACATAGACTTTGCATTTACTATATATCTGCCGCTGCAAAGTTCGACATCACACGGGATCTGTTCTGCTATATTGACCAGTTTTCTTGCATTCTGCATCGTTCCCAATATTACTTTTGCAATCATATAAACCTCCATTTTTCACACTGTTTTTTTAAGCAAATAAGCTAATGAACATGGCACAGATAAGGCCTGTCAATCCAATGATCGTCTCCATCACAGTCCATGATTTCAAAGTTGTCTTCTCATCAATCTCAAGCAGCGAACTGACCAGCCAGAATCCGGAATCATTCACATGGCTGAATGCTGTTGCGCCTCCAGTGATCGCACATACCATCGCTGCCAGATAGAGTGGGGGCAGAGCTGCCACCGCTGGCATGGATGCCATGATTCCTGCAGCCATCGTCATTGCAACCACCGCTGCACCCACCGAAGCTCTCACCAGTGCTGCGATCAGAAATGCGACTAAAATCAACGGCAGCCCACTTTTTTCCAGTGCCGGTCCTATGATATCTCCCATTCCGCAATTCTGAAGAACCCAGCGGATAATACCGCCTCCGGTGATCACTAAAAGAATCTGGCCGGTCGGGCGTAGCGAGCGGTCCATGATCTTCTTTAACTGTTCCCCCTCATATCCCTGTTTTTTGCCAAGAAAATACATCGCACAGAGGACTGCAATGATCAGTGCAACAAAGGGCGTACCCACAAATTCGATCACCGGACGTATTCCATCCAATACAGGAATATATTCCGAAAGAGTATTGCATAAAATAAGTACCAGAGGAACAAGAATAATTGCGATCACGGTGGAGAATTTCGGCAGATCCGCTTCTTCCTCTTCTCTTACCTCTGAAACCGCGGATGGCAGTCCTGTATGAATTTTGTTTCCAATGAACTTTGACCACAAAATCCCGGCAAAAACCAGGGATAAAATTCCGGTGGGCACACCGACTGCAATCATGATCCCGAGATCTACACCAAGCATGTTTGCAACCAGCACCGAACCGGCGGATGGCGGAATAAATGCAAATCCGGTCGCAAGTCCTGCCAGAAGTGGAATCACATAATATAATGTAGATTTCTTTGTTTTCTTCGCCAGTCCAAATGCAAGCGGAATTAAAATCACAACCCCGGCCTCAAAGAAAACGGTTGTTCCAACGACCAGTCCTGTAATTCCAAGTGCAAGTCCTGCTTTTTTCTCTCCAAATCGGTTCACCAATGTCTGTGCAACACACTGGGCTCCTCCTGATACTTCCAGTATGCCCCCAAACAATGACCCAAGACCGATCAGTAAAATGATTCCCTGTAGTGTTTCACCCGCCCCCTTCTCCACCGTATTTACCAGTGTTGGGATCGGCATTCCCGCTCCAAGTCCGATCACTAACGCAGAAATCAGCAGGGACAATACCGGATGAAACTTAAATTTGATGATCAGTAACAGCAATAATGCTATTCCTGCCACTGCTGCGATCAACAGTCTTGTAGGTTCTGCTGCAAATACCGCTTCTGTCATTTCAATTACCCTCCCATACATGTAAATTATCGAACGTACTTGTGTACAGTTGCCCTCACAGCACCCGGACCGGAGATCATCTCGCAGAACATATCTTCAATCTTTTTACCAACTCCATCTTTATAAAGATCCGTAAAGAAAATACGTTCATTGGATAATATTGGTTTTAACTGGTCATTAAACGTCTCCGGTTTTCCAACCACAATATCGCCAAGCTGTTTTGTCAGTTCTTCATTCATCGGGTCCGGTGCAAGCTCAAACTTTTTACCCTCATCGTCCACTGCCAGCATATATCTGAGCCATCCTGCAATTCCAAGCGGGATTGCTGTCAGTTTTGATGCATCTCCATATTTTGCAACATATGCTTTTATGGTTTCACCAAAACGGATCCCTACCATCTGTGACACATCTACTGCCAGGCGAAGATTTGTATCTCCCAGGTACTCATTCGGGAAGCGGTCATTGAAAAGTTCATCCACAAATGCCTGCGGTGATAGAATTCCAGGATCTGCAACAACAGGGAGTCCTTCATCATAAGCCACCATACGAGCCATCTTCATCATATCCTCGTTTGTATTGAGCATATGTGCAAATAAATCATATCCCAATACAACTCCCAACGGACCTGTTGCGGAATGAACCGGATTTAAACATACCGTTACCTTCATTCTTTCAGAAAGATTTACTGTATTCCGGTCGGCAAGGTAAACACCAAAACCTTTTTCTAAAGCCGGACGTCCATTCGGGAAGCTGTCTTCGATCACAAGGTACTGCGGTTTCTCTGCATTGACAAATGGTGCAATGTATGTCTTCTTCCCTGTGATGACCGGCTGCATATCTTCTACACCAAGTGCTTCTAAATCTGCTGCAATCTGTTCGCTCGGACGTGGAGTGATCTTATCGATCATCGTCCATGGAAAAGCTACGACCTTTTCATCACTAATATATTGAATAAAACCTGCATCTACAAACCCCTCTTTTTTCCACTCTTCTGCCATCGTAAGTACAGACTCGCGCAGTTTTGCGCCGTTTTTAGAACAGTTATCCATAGATACCAATGCCAGCGGATATTTTCCTGCTCTATATCTTTCAAAGAGCATTGCTACCAGCACTGCCATTGCCCCTGAGGCCTGATCCGGACCATTCTTGATATCAGCCTCCACAAATGGGAACCACGTTCCATCGGCTTTCTGAAGCGCATACCCTTTTTCCGTAATTGTAAACGATACCATCTGTAATGACGGACTTCTGAAAATTTCTTTCAGTCGGTTCCACTGTACCTTATCCGATGACTGTGCTTTTATGGCTTCTGCAAGTGAGCCAAGTACTTTATATTCCCTTGTTCCGTCTCCGTGCAATATTACACTCAATCCCAGATTGTCATACGGTTCATAGATCTTATCTACCACATCATAGTCAAATGTCTCCACGCAGGTGATCCCTTTGTCCGTCAGCGGGACAGGGGTAAGCGCACGAGAAAGCGCAACGATTTTTTGGATATAGGCCGGTGTCGTGCCGCAGCATCCGCCCACGATATGCACGCCTTGCCGGATATAGGCAGCCATATCGGCGGCGAATTCGTCCGGCAGTGTCCCATAGACCGCTTTCCCGTCGGTTTCCTGCGGCAGACCGGCGTTCGGCTTGAGCAGCACCGGAATCGAAGCGTTAGCTAAGAGCTCCGCGACAACGCCTTGCATCTGCTTTGGTTCCAACGAACAATTCGCGCCGATGGCATCCGCACCCATGCCTTCCGCCATGGCGACCATAGCTGCCGGAGACGCGCCGGTCATCAGCTTGCCGTCCTCACCGTAAGCATTGGAGACAAAAACCGGAAGCTTGCAGTTTTCTTTGGCGGCGAGCAGGGCAGCCTTGGTCTCGTAGCTGTCACTCATGGTTTCGATATAGATGAGATCAACTCCGTTTGCCGCGCCGAGGCGCACAACCTCCGCGAATAGGCTGACTGCGTCCTCAAAGGCAAGATCGCCGTAAGGCTTAAGCAACTTGCCGCAGGGGCCGATATCCAGCGCGATATATTTTGGCTGCGGAGCAGCGGCTTTGTCGCGGGCGATTTTGGCGTTCTGAACAGCGGCAGCGATGATCTCTGCAAGTTCTTCGTGTGTGAACTTCAGCGCATTCGCGCCGAAGGTGTTTGTCGCGACGACGTGGCTTCCGGCCTCAAAATACGATTTTTGAATTTTTTGAATGATTTCCGGATGCACGAGATTCCAACGTTCCGGGTATTCTCCGGGCGCGAGTCCGGCTTCCTGCAGCAGCGTACCCATGCCGCCGTCCAGATAAAGCAGATGTTCCTGCATATAGTCTAAGATATTCATGGTATTCATACGCGATCCCTCCGATTATCGTGTTTGTAGATGGAAACACGGCAGCGATCAGCAGCGCTGCCGCGAATATATGCGTGTTTCCGCGCCTCCGGTCATAAGAGGCGGTCATCATGGCTGCCGAAACGGGCAGTCCGTTTTGCGAACCGGTTTCCAAAGGCTGCTGCGAAGCGATTCATCATCATGGCTGCCGAAACAGGCAGTCCGTTTTGCCGCAGGCCGTACAGTTCGCATGCGTTTTTGCCTCTGTGCCGCTTATCTGAGAAGTCCGCGGCAAAAGTCCGATGAGCGCGGTTACAGATTTGCTCGGCGACATCAAGAGACTGTCATTGAGCGAAAGTCCGATTTTGCGGGGACAGTCCAACGCCCGAAAGAACGCCTTCTGTGCGTCGAGCGGAAAGTCTCCGTAGCCCGGGCTGAAGCGCGGACGGGTTTGATAGCCCTCTGCGGCATAGTCCGCGGCAAGTTCATCGCAAAACGCGTCACAAAGACTCTCGATGCGTTCCGCGCCGATCGCCTGCATACACAGCGCCTTCGTCGGGGAAAGCCGGCCGTATTTCGCGATGAGACGATCCGGCGCCAAACCGACTGTGGCCGCGAACAAGATCACCTTGTCGCAGCCCTGCAGATTACGGCAGAGCCCCTGACTGTCGGTTTGGAGAAAGCCTAGATCCAGCAGCGTTTCGGCGGACGGCTGCGTGTTCGCCTGTATGAGATCACATGCAGACGGCGCATTTTTGTCGGCAGCGATGCGCGCGGAAGCGGCTGCCGTTTTGGCTGGATTCTCTCGTACTGCTGTTCGAAGCGTTGCTGCACGCCAGCAGACCTTATAAACAAGCTGCGGCAGCAGTTCGGCAAGACAGTCCGCAAGCAGCTTGTCGAAAGCGTGTTCTGACTCGTCACCGCAGCGCATATAGCGCAGGATCTCGCGCCGGTTGACGGGCGGCTGCGCGAAAGTTTTGGTATGGATGATGGATTCCATTGGTGATGTCCTTTACATTTACGTCCGGTCTAATGATCGAGCGCGATTTTCGCGGATGCGAAGCAGTTACTTGCCGAGCATATCAGACAGGTTCGACTGAATCTTCTGCGCGACATCGGGCTTGTTCATGGAGTAAACATGTACATTGGTGACGTTGTTCGCGAACAGGTCGATGATCTGATCGGTCGCGTAGGCAATGCCCGCCTGCTTCATGGCCGCA
>OLGB01003826.1_pt1 | contig 13606 bp, 12 predicted proteins | sample 1605691 | NCBI WGS metagenome assembly OLGB01 (sample SAMEA3888925, study PRJEB22519) | human gut metagenome | biome: human gut; feature: human-associated habitat; material: faeces | place: Denmark | collected 2010 | reverse complement strand
GGGCAGGCGGTATTGCTTCGTAAATTGGGATTTGCGGCAGAAATCGGCGCGCGCCTGAGACTTGCCGGCGAAACGGGCTTTTTTGCCCTGGGATGTGTATGTGAGACTTCTGACGGTCCTGCCGTCAAGGCCGTAAAGCAGTTTTGCTGAAATATATACCGACGCACAGGTGTACGGATGTATCGGTATGCTTCGGGAGATGAAAAGACGCGGTGAAGATCAGAAATGCATCATCATATGTCGTAAGAGAAAAACTGAAAAGTCCGTTCGGGTTTAAAGGGCATTACATAGACGAGCTCTGGCAGACGGTAGTGATGCTGGAGGGAGAGAACGGATTCTGTTGTTCGTGCCCGGGTGTGCAAAGCCCGCTCTGGTCGGATTCGGGTGTTTTTGAACGGTTCGGTCCTGCGGAGTCAAACCGGCTGATGAGCGAGGTCACCGAGCTTGCGCTGAAAAAAATCAGAGGAAAAAACGTGCCGCGCCCCGACGTGCTTTTTACCTCCGAGTCGGTCGGGCTTTTTTCCGACGCATCCTTGCTGTGCGGTATGAAGGTAAAGCCTACTTTTGTGCTGAACGCACTTGTGGGGCTGGACGCCGCGCTTTGGATGATGTGGGCGCACGATCAGGGAATCGTGCAATTTGAAGGCATAATCCCTTCATATGCAAAAAAATCCATGAGCTTCAGAAGTGAAAAGCTTGCGCATATCCCGCTGATAAGCTATGGCGTAGGTCCCGCAGAACTGAGGGATATACTTGCCGGCGGCACCGCTTTGCTCAAAATAAAGATCGGTAACAGCCCTGAAGGCGGGGATCCCGATGCGATGCTCGAATGGGACAAACGCAGACTTTCCGAGATACATAATGCCGCCGACGGTTATTTGACGGATATGACCGACGACGGGCACGTCAAGTATTATCTTGACGCGAATGGCAGATATGATACGCCCGAACGTATAGGCGCTTTGCTGGATCATGCAAGGGACATAGGCGCATTGCGGCACATAGTGCTGCTTGAAGAGCCGTTTGCGCCTGATGATAGGACCGATGTTTCGTCGCTCGGCGTGTGCGTGGCGGCAGATGAAAGCGCGCATTCGCTTGAGGATGTCCGGGAAAGGATCGGGCTCGGATACAGGGCGGTTGCACTCAAGCCGGCGGCAAAGACCTTCAGCGTGAGTTTTATGATGGCTGCCGCCGCGTATGAAGCGGGCGCTGCGTGCTTCTGCGCCGACCTGACGGTCAATCCGCTTCTTGTTGAGTGGAACAGACAGTTTGCTTCAAGGCTGGAACCGCTGAAAGGGATGCGGTGCGGGTGCCTTGAGGTCAATGGACATCAGAATTATGTGAGATGGGAAGAAATGAAAAAACTCCTTCCGCACTCGGTGACGTATACCGAGCCGCAGAACGGTGGCTTTGATGCGGGCGCCGGATTTTTTGACAGGTGCCCTCTGTTTGAAAGGAACGGTTACTGATGGAAAGAATATCTCTGATCATGGACAAAACCACGCGCGAAATGGTTATGTCGGAAAAGACACTTGCAAGGCTCTCAAAGCTCGGTGAGCTTTCATTCAACGACGGCTGCGGTCAGAATAAGGCTCTGAAAAACGCCACTGTTGCCATCACCTCGTGGGGAAATACCACGCTTGATGCCGCCGCGCTCAACGAAGCGCCGGAGCTTAGGCTGGTGTGTCACGCCGCCGGCAGCGTGAAGCCGATAGTTTCCGATGAACTCTGGAACAGGGGAATACGCGTCACAAGCTCAAATGCCCCGCTGGGTATGGGCGTTGCCGAGACGGCTCTGGGGTTTACGATCTCCGCCTCCAAAAATTTCTACGCTCTCAATGAAAATATCTCAAAGGGAGGCTGGAACGAGGGCAAGGAAAATATCCGCGAGCTTTATGACCTGAGAGTGGGCGTGGTCGGTTTCGGATGGGCGGGCCGGCATTACGCAGAACTCATGCGCAATTTTCTTGTCGATGTCGTTGTGTACGATCCTTTCATGAGTGCTGACGCCATACGGGAAGCGGGTGCGGAAAAGGTGGAGTTTGAAGAACTGCTCCGGACGTGCGATATAGTGTCCGTACACGCACCGTCGCTCCCGGAGACGTTCCATATGTTCAACGCCGGGACGCTCGGTCTTATGAAAAAGGACGCCGTGCTTATCAATACTGCACGCGGAGCGTTGATCGATGAGCAGGCGCTGGCGGCGCATATGAGGGCGGGTAACCTGAAATATGCGTGTCTTGACGTTACGGATCCGGAGCCTCCGGCTGCCGACAGCCCCCTCAGGAGCATACCCAATGTTATATTGACCCCGCATCTGGCCGGACTTTCGCAAAACGGGCTCAGGCGTATAGGTCATCATGTATGCGAGGAGATAGAAAGGTTCCTGAGCGGCGAGCGGATGATCGCCGAGGTGACACGTGATATGCTCGCCAAAATGGCGTAGAAGGCTTTCTGTTTAAAAAGGTTTAAAGGCTGCTATCGCTTCATGGACCTGCTTTTTTGCGGCTTCATCCAACGGAGCAAGCGGTAGCCTTATCTGATCTTTGCAGATGCCGGTCAGAGAAAGAGCGTATTTTACGGGAACGGGGCTGACATCACAGAACATCGCTGCCGCCAACGGCTTTATACGGGCGAAGAGCTCGGCTGCTTCGTTATATTTTCCGTGCACGTACAGTTCACACAGATTTACCATGGTTTGAGGAATAAGATTGGATACTACGGATATAACGCCCCGCGCACCGAGCTGCATTGCCAATGCCGCGCGGTTGTCGCTTCCGCAGTAGACATCCAAGACGTCGCCGCATGAAATAAGCGCGCCCGCAAGCTGATCCGTGCTTTCGGACGCTTCTTTGACTGCGGTGACGTTTTCTATTTTGGCAAGCTCGGCATAGGTGCCGGGTTCGACGTTCAGCCCCGTGCGTGCCGGGACGTTGTATACTATCAGCGGGATATCGGCGCTCTTTGCAACTTCCGAATAGTGTAATATAAGCCCGCGCTGTGAAGTTTTATTGTAGTATGGAGTGACCACGAGTGCGGCATCGTAGCCCAGTTTTGCCGCTTCGCGTGTCAAACGGCACGTCCTTACGGTGTCGCTGGTGCCGGTCCCGGCGATCATTACGGCGCGTTTGTCCGCACAGTCAAGCGCGAATTCCAACAGGGATGTTCTTTCCTTTGAGGACAAAGAGCACGGCTCACCGGTGGTGCCGCATACTATGAGCGCACGTATGCCGGCATTTATTTGAGCTTCAATGATTTTGGCAAGTGCGGGATAGTCTATTCTGCCGTGTCTGAATGGTGTTACGAGCGCTGTCGCCGCGCCTGTGAAGAGCGTCCTTTTTTTCATTGCATCGATTTGCCTCCGTGTGAAGATTTGCGGAAAATTTGTAAACCCGTGTTGCATAATTACTCTGATAGTAGTATAATAACACGGTATAGTACCTTGCCTATATCAGTTTATTCCGCCGTGCGGTACGCGTGAGCGGAAAATAAGCGGAAAGCGTGAAAAGATGCCCGATCTGACAAAACTTTCATCATACCGATATGACCTGCCGCAGGAGCTGATAGCCCAGACACCGACAGACCGTCGTGACGCCTCAAGACTGCTTGTCGTCGGACGCGGCGACAAAACGGAGGCGGACAGGCATTTTTCGGACATTGTTGAATATCTGAACGCCGGTGATTGCCTCGTTATAAACGAGACTAAAGTTATTCCCGCCAGACTGATGGGACGCACGGCTTCAGGTACACAGGCGGAGGTGCTCCTGCTGTCAAGGCTGGAGGGCGATGTTTGGCGCTGCATGACACGCCCCGGCAAAAAGACGCGTGTGGGGGACGTGGTGGATTTCGGCAGGATGCGCGGCGTTGTCGTCGGAACGACAGAGGACGGTCTGCGCGACGTGCGATTTGAATATGAAGGCGTTTTCAATGAGCTGTTAGACGAGATAGGCGTGATGCCGCTGCCGCCGTATATACATGAAAGACTTGAAGACGGCAGCCGTTATCAGACTGTATACGCGCGTACCGAGGGGAGCGCCGCAGCGCCCACTGCGGGACTGCATTTTACGCCGGAATTGCTCGAAAAGCTTAAAGACAAGGGAGTTATCACCGCAAGGGTGTTGCTCCATGTCGGCATAGGAACATTCAGACCGGTAAAGTGCGAGGATATCACGGCGCATGCCATGCACAAGGAATACATAAAGGTGACGCAGCAGACCGCCGATACCATCAATGCCGCCAGACGCGACGGCGGACGCATCGTGTGTGTCGGGACCACGTCGTGCCGTGTGATGGAAACGGTATCGGACTGTGACGGAGTCGTCAGACCGTTTGAGGGAGAAACGGGGATATTCATATATCCTCCGTACCGTTTCAAGGCTACGGACGCGCTGATAACTAATTTTCATTTGCCCGAGAGCTCGCTGCTTATGCTCGTGTGCGCTTTCGGCGGTTATGAGACGATGATGAGCGCATATGCGCACGCGGTTGAGAACAGGTACCGCTTTTTTTCGTTCGGAGACGCTATGCTCATAGCGTGATCCAGGATGAGAGCGGGCACGCTATGGCATAAGTTTAAACACACGCAGCCAAGGGGGCTTGAAAATGACGACAGACAAAAAAATACCCATACTGGTGATAGCCGGTCCCACGGCGTCCGGGAAGTCCGCACTTGCGTGTGCATTGGCCGAGCGGCTGAACGGTGAGATAATATCCGCGGATTCAATGCAGGTTTATCGCGGAATGGATATCGGAACGGCAAAGCCTTCCGCAGATGTCCGCGCAAGGATAAAGCACCATTTGGTAGACATACTTGATATATCTCAGTCATTTTCGGTACACAATTTCAAGGCTCTTGCAAAGCAGTGTGCGGAGGATATCTGTTCCCGCGGGAAGGTCCCGATTTTGGCGGGCGGTACCGGACTTTACATAGATATGCTGATCAAGGATGTGATACTGCCGGAGATACGCACCAATCCCCAGCTCCGTGCGCAGCTGTCGTCGCTGGCACAGCAGAAGGGCAATGAATATCTTCACAGATTGCTTGCCTCGTTTGATCCTCAGGCGGCAGCGGCTATACATCCCAATAATGTCAAGCGTGTGGTGAGAGCGATCGAGATATACCGCATGACACAGGTGACTATGAGCGAGTGGAACAGACGTTCCCAGCAAAAGGAATCGGATTTTGACGCATTCAAGGTGTATCTTGATTTTGAACGGGATGTGCTTTATGAGCGTATCAATGCGAGAGTTGACGAGTTTATGTCACAGGGTCTGGTTGAAGAAGCAAGGGAGCTTTACGCAGCCGGGCTTGCCGATGCGCCAACGGCTTCTCAGGCGATAGGCTATAAGGAATTGCTTCCGTATCTTTCAGGACAGTGTACACTTGAAGAAGCGACGGATCAGATAAAACAGAATACGCGAAACTACGCAAAACGTCAGGAAACGTATTTTGCGCGTATGGATATGGATATGAGACTCGATGCGGGCGAACCTGTGGATGAGCAGACCATAGAAACGATCGCAGCGGCATTTGAGTCGCCGAGATGCTGAAGGTATCTGCAACATGAAAATACAAAAGTCACAGCCGTTGCGGCAGCTGGCAATGGCGGCGGTCGCGCTGCTGGTAATAGCTTATATAGTGCTTCAGCTCGTGCTTTCGGTCGGCGACATAGTGACGATCCAGACCGCTCAGTATGCTACCGTGACCGAAACGCTCGATCTTTCGGCGTGCATTTTCCGGGACGAAACGGTGCTGTATAATAACACAAGAGGCACGGTGTGTTACCTTGCCGATGATTTTGAAAAGGTGGCAGCCGGACAGGCTGTTGCTTCGGTATATGCGGCCGCCGACGATGCGGGTATACAGGCTACGATAAAGGAGCTTAACGACCGGATATCGCTTTTGCGCAAGTCGTCGGCCAGCGCAAGCACGTCGGATCTTTCCGCACTTGACACTAAGATCAGCTCGCTGCTCACGACTACCGTGATAAACGCGGGCGAAGGCTTGTTTACCACGGCCGTGCAGAACCGTGACGAGCTTCTCATATATATGAACCGGCGTGACTCGGTCGTTTCGGCCGTGAATACTTTTGAGGTGCAGATAAAGGCACTTGAAAACGAGATAAGGCGTTTGGAAGCGTCGATTGTCGGAGAAAAGACGAGCGTAGTAGCACCGAATGCAAGCTGGTTCGTTTCATATACTGACGGCTATGAGTACTGTTATACGATCGAGATGCTCGAAAAACTCACTATCGATTCATATGAAGAACTGTTGCAGAGGCCGAGCGATGAGAGCCTGAAATCAAGCGCTCTGGGAAAGCTGTACAATGATTCGGAGTGGTATATAGTAGTCAGGACGGACAAGCGTACCGCCATAGATTATGATGTCGGTAAGGAATATACGGTTACGTTTCCGTATTCGCTGGATACGGAGCTCGAAATGGTGTATGAGCGATATATTACCCAGACTGATACGAACGATGTGCTGATGGTCTTTTCGTCCCGGGTAAACCGTGATTCGTTCAACTTTCTCAGATATCAGCCGGTGCGGATAGAGCACAGGACTTATGAGGGACTGAAGGTGCCGCGCTCTGCGGTGCGCGTGAAGGACGGGGTCCAGGGGGTGTATGTGCTCGACGGCAATACGATAGTGTTCAAAAAGATAAATGTCGTATACGAGGAAGCGACGAATTACATATGCTCGCTTCCCGATGAAGATGATAAATCGTTCGTCTCGGATACGGAGCTGTCGCTGTACGACCAGATAATAACCGAGGGACGACAGATATACGAAGGGAGAGTGTTGAGCTGAATGCTTGACGATTCGGTAAAGCAGCAGATAAGATCAAATCTTGAAGCTGTGAGAGCCATGCTGGCTCCGCACCCGGAGGTAAAGCTGCTCGCGGCTGTAAAAACTGTCGATGTCGAGAGGATAGCGTATGCGGTCAATGAATGCGGGGTCCGGTATATAGGCGAGAACAGAGTAAATGAGCTGCTTGAGAAGTACCCGTACTATCCGCCTTCCGCAGAGCTGCATTTTATCGGGAGATTGCAGACGAATAAGGTGAAGTATATAATAGACAAGGTGAGCATGATACACTCGGTCGACTCGCTCCACCTTGCTGCGGAAATAGACAAACAGGCGTCGAAGCGGGGATTACGCATGGACGTGCTTGCGGAAATAAATATAGCATGTGAGGAGAGCAAGGGCGGTGTGCAGCCGTCTCAGGCCGAGGAGTTTGTTTTTGCGTTGCGCAATTTCGGTGCGCTGAGGGTGAGAGGGCTTATGGCGATCCCGCCGGTATGTGCGGATGGCGAGGACAACGCACGATATTTCCGTGCGATGCGTGAAATTTTTTTGAAAATTAACGCTAAGGTTATTGACACGACGGGTGAAAATGTAGATAATAGTATTATGGATGTACTGTCTATGGGTATGTCCGGCGATTATGTCTCCGCGGCGGAAAACGGCTCAACCATGGTACGTCTTGGCACGGCAGTGTTCGGTCGGCGCAGCTGACGCGTTTTGACGGCAGACGGAACATAGACGATGACGTGCCCGATAAATATAAATATTAACGGAGGTCAGCACAATGGGTGTTTTTAAGAGGTTTATCAGTGAGTTTACCGAGAATGACGATGAGGATCTGAAGGATTACGCTGAAGAAGAGGAGAGCGAGGTCTCCGCGTCGACGCCGGCAAAATCAGAGACTGTGCAGCCGGGACCGGCGAGAAGCAGTGTCAGCATGTCTTCTTCCGCACTTGAGATGAAAGTCGTCAAGCCCGAGACATATGAAGAGGTCACTTCGATCGGTGATTTTCTGCTTCGCCGTCACACCGTGGTGCTCAATCTTGAGGACACCAACAAGGAGACGATCAAGCGCATAATAGATTTTCTTACAGGGGTAGTGTTTGCGATCAACGGCAACATCAGAAGAGTGGCAAATTCCACATATGTTGTCACGCCCAGCGGTGTTAACGTATCGGGTGAGCAGATGCCCGACAAGAACGAAAAGGCTTCGCCCAGAGAGCTTTTCTGAAGCAATTTGTGAGGGTCTTCCTTCGGGAGACCCTTTGGTTCCCAGTCGCCGGTGTGTATCGGCAGTGGTTTGTTTTGTCCGGTATCAGGTGTAAAGCGACGGCGGGATAGTGTTCCCGGCGTCCGCTGTGTTTGCATATCGGTGAGTCGGAGCGGCGCGGGTGCCCGGCGTCCTGCGTTGTTGCTTTGAAGAATGCCGGAGAAGCGGGAATTAAAATGGTATTTCTCAATATTATGGCAGGGACCGTCAGTGCATTTCTTATGGTGCTGATTTTGTGCATGTTTGCGCGGGCTATAACTTCATGGTTCCCAATAGACGAAGAGAGTCCGGTGATAAGGTTTTTGTATGCAATCACCGAGCCGGTGATATATCCTATGCGCGTGCTGCTTGGGCGCAGCGAGCTCGTGCAGTCCATACCGATCGATATACCGTTTTTTGTGACTATGATGCTGATATATTTTGTCTACGCACTGCTTCAGTTTACGGTATGAAACATGGAGGAATGATCAGATGCTTGCCCCACACGAATTGAAGAATAAGACGTTTGCGAAAACGGTCAGAGGCTATAATCCCATCGACGTAGATGAGTACATCGACTTTATAATCGGAAAATACACGGAAATTTACCGTGAGAATATGGAGCTTGAGAAAAAGCTGAAGAGCGTAGCCGCAAAGCTCGACCAGATACGTGACGAGGAGGAATCCATACGCACGACGCTGCTGAATGCGCAGAAGATGGCCGAGCGCATCGTCAGCGATGCGACCGCGCGTGCCGAACTCATAACCGAGTCCATAAAGGAACGCAGCGATGCCGTTATTGCCCGGTTCCGCGACGAGATAAATGCGGAAAAGGATGAGATGTGGGAGATGCGCACACGCATACTTGACTTTAAGAAAAAGCTGTTTGATGCGTATCGCGAGCATATCGAGGCGTTACAAACTCTTTCGGTAAATGAGATAGAGGATATAGTGCTCCCGGATGAGGATAAACTTATTGCCGATGTGTTCACCGAGGTCCGTGAGACGATAAAGAACGCTCCGGACCGCTTTGCAACGAATGATGATGCGGCAATAAAGGCGTCTCAACAGGTTGAGACGGAAGCCCCTGCTGAGGATCACCCGGACGGCGATATGGATGCAGAGACGGAGCAAGAACCCGAACAGGAACTTGATCGATCCGGGGAGACCGTCGTGGCGCAGGAGACTGAGGAGACGTGTTCCGAAAACGATGAAGAAGCGTCCGTAAAGGCCGATGAGGACGAGGACGAATATATCAGGCTGCTCAAGCAGACCGGCAAGGATTGAAAATAAAATTATATCGAAGGAAACACAGACAATGGCTGTAGATTATACCGGTACGCTCAATCTCCCGGAAACGGAGTTTCCGATGCGCGCGAATCTGGCGCAGCGTGAGCCGGAGATACGTAAATATTGGGAGGAGAACGACCTTTACGGTCGTCTTCTCGCGCATAATGCAAAAAATAAGCGGTTCATGCTGCATGACGGACCTCCTTTTTCAAACGGTAATATCCATATAGGTACCGCCATGAATAAGATACTCAAGGATTTCATCGTCAAGTCAAAGACGATGGAGGGGTACCTTGCGCCTTATATACCCGGTTGGGATAACCACGGGATGCCCATAGAGAGCGCTATAATCAAGCGCAACAAGCTGAACCGCAAGAATATGAGCGTGTCGGATTTCCGCACCGCCTGCCGTGAATTTGCGAATGAATTCGTGCAGCTGCAGAAAGAGTCTTTCAGACGGCTCGGAGTCATCGGGGACTGGGACAATGCTTACCTTACGATGTCGCCGGATTTTGAAGCGACGGAGGTCAAGGTTTTCGGTGAGATGTTCAAAAAGGGCTACATATATAAAGGTCTGAAGCCCGTGTATTGGTGCGCCCATGACGAGACGGCGCTCGCCGAAGCCGAGATAGAATATTGCGACGACGAATGTACAAGCGTGTTTGTCAAGTTCCCCGTGAGCGACGACAAAGGACTTTTGAATGGCATATGTGAGCTCGACCATGCTTATTTTGTGATCTGGACGACGACGATCTGGACGCTTCCGGGTAATGTTGCCATAGCGCTTCATCCGCGTGAGAACTATGTGCTCGTTAAAGCGGGCGAAGAATATTATATAGTGATGGAGGCGCTTGCCGAAGCTACGATGAAAGCCGGCGGGATAGAAGAGTGGGAGACCGTGACGGTGTTCAAGGGCGCACAGTTCGAGTACGCCAAAGCGAAGCATCCGTTCCTTGACCGCGAAAGCCTCGTAGTCAACGCGGAATATGTGACGGCGGAGAGCGGCACCGGTTGTGTCCATACGGCTCCGGGCTTCGGCGCGGACGACTATGTGACCGGACAGCGCTACAAGCTCGATATCCTCGTGCCTGTCGACGACCGCGGCCGTCAGACGGAACTTGCGGGCAAGTATGCCGGATTGACGACAGAGGAATCAAACGAAGCGATACTGGCTGATCTGAAAACGAGCGGCTTGCTTTTTGCTTCCGAACGTATATCTCACCAGTATCCTCATTGCTGGCGCTGCAAAAAACCGATAATATTCCGCGCCACCCCGCAGTGGTTTGTATCCGTTGAAGCGTACAAGGATGCGGCGGCAAAGGCGTGTGACGATGTTGAATGGATACCCGAGTGGGGACATGATCGTATGGTCTCTATGGTGCGTGAGCGCGCGGATTGGTGCATATCGCGTCAGCGCCACTGGGGACTTCCGATACCCGTGTTCACCTGCGCCGACTGCGGCAAGGTGATATGTGATGACGACACCATAGGGCGTATTTCAGAGCTTTTCGCACGGCACGGCTCTAATATCTGGTTCGAACGCGAGGCTGCGGAACTGTTGCCTGAGGGGTATGTGTGCCCTGAATGCGGGAGCAGGCGCTTTGTGAAGGAAACTGATACGCTCGACGGTTGGTTCGACAGCGGTTCTACTCATTTTTATGTATTGAACGGCAGCGAGGGCCGTGAGTGGCCGGCGGATCTGTACCTTGAAGGTGCCGACCAGTACCGTGGATGGTTCCAGAGTTCGTTGCTGACAGCCGTAGGCACCAGAGGCGGCGGGGCGCCTTACCGGCAGGTGCTGACACATGGCTGGGTCGTTGACGGCGAAGGCAAGGCGATGCACAAATCGCTCGGCAACTCGGTTGCGCCGGAGGAAATAATAACGAAATACGGCGCGGATATGCTTCGCCTGTGGGTCGCGGCAAGCGATTACCATGTTGACGTCCGCGCATCCGACGCCATATTCAAGCAGCTGTCCGAAAGTTACCGCAAGATAAGAAACACGCTGCGCATACTTCTTGCAAATCTCGGCGACAATGATTTTGATCCTTCAAAGGATATGGTACCGGCAGAACAGATGCAGGATTTGGACAAGTGGCTGCTTTCAGGGCTCAACGCACTTGCGGCCCGCGTGAAAGCGGCATACGATTCGTATACTTTCCATGACGTGTATCATGACATACACAACTTCTGTTCGATAGACCTTTCCAAGCTGTATATAGATATCTGTAAGGACAGACTTTATACGCAGTCGCGTGATTCGGTGGAACGGAGAAGTGCACAGACGGCCATATATCATACACTTTCGGCGATCACGCGTATGTTGGCACCCGTGCTTTCATATACCTGTGAGGAAACGTGGAGGTATATGAGACATGAACCCGGCGAGGAAGCGCTCAGTGTGTTTTTGAACCCGTTGCCGGATTACAGGGCGGACTTTGATTTTCCGGAGCAGAAGGAACACTTTGACCGCCTGTTTGAAGTGCGTGACGACGTGTGCAAGGCTCTTGAACTTGAACGCGCGCAGAAGCGTATAGGCAAGTCGCTCGAGGCGTCGCTCACGATATACGGTACGCGCGACAATGAAGCCATGCAGCTTTTCGAAAAGGACCGCGATATACTTGAGACCGTGTTTATCGTGTCTGAGGTGAAGCTCAGTTACGACGAGCCCGCGGAACCGGTGCATGACGATACAGCGAGCGGTATAAAGGTGGCAGTCCATGAGGCACCCGGCGAAAAGTGTGTGAGATGCTGGATGCATTCGACCGAAACAACGGCTGACGAGGACGGTCAGGCTCTTTGCCCGCGCTGCCGCAAGGTGCTCGGGAAATGATATGGCTGTTGATAGCAGTCGCGGCAGCGGGGCTTGACCAGTTCACAAAGTGGATAGTGGTATCGAATATAGAGCTGTATGAGGAAGTCGATTTTATCGACGGATTTGTCTGCTGGACGTATCAGCGGAATAAGGGCGCGGCATTCGGGATGCTTGCCGACAACCGGTGGGTGTTCATGCTGTTGTCTGCCGTCGCGCTGGCGGTCATGATTTATATTCTGGCAGACCGGAGATTCCGGCCGAAAAGCCGGATTTTCTGCCTTGCGCTGGCGTTTCTGGCAGGCGGCGGTGCCGGTAACATGATCGACAGGCTTTTCCGTCTCGATGAAGCCGGAGAGGCTTATGTCGTCGATTTCATAAAGACGCAGTTTGTTGATTTTGCGATCTTTAATGTGGCGGATTCATTTATCACCATAGGTGCGGTGCTTTTGGGGATCTGGCTAATCTTTATCGAAAGCCGCAGTCAGCGTGCAAACGGGGACGGCGGAAAAGAAGATCATGAGCAGGATATTACGGCTGATAGCGGAGAATGACAACGAAGGGCAGCGCCTCGATGTCTTTGTAGCGGCTGCCGCCGGCGTGAGCCGCAGCGCCGCGCAGGGGCTCGAGGTGCTTTCAGTCGACGGACGAGCGGTGCCGAAGAATCATCGGGTAAAACAGGGCGATGTGTATACCGTGTCTATTCCCGATCCGAGCCCGATAGAGGCGGTGCCTCAGGATATCGATGTGGAGATCGTGTACGAGGACGATGACCTTCTGGTGGTAAACAAGCCTCAGGGAATGGTCGTCCATCCGGCAGCGGGAAATCCGGACGGCACTCTCGTGAATGCGCTGCTTTATAAATGCAGCGGCAGACTTTCGTCCATAAACGGCAAGGTGCGTCCGGGGATAGTGCACAGACTCGATAAAGACACGGCGGGTTTGCTTATAGTAGCAAAGAACGACACGGCGCATGTGCGCCTTGCAGAGCAGATACAGGAGCACTCGTTTGTCCGCAAGTACAGGGCGGTCGTTACCGGCGTTATCAAGAATGATTGCGGAACGGTCGATGTTCCGCTCGGGAGAAGTATAACCGACAGAAAGAAACGTGCGGCGGCTCCCAATGCCGTTGGGATAAAGCCGGCGGTAACACATACGGCACATTTTTCACCTTTACTTTGCATGGACATTAAAAATAAAACGATGATGAGGACAGTGATTATCTTTTGTTTATGCTTGTCGGCATTTGCGGCACAAGCGCAGAATGATGTGAATTATACCTATATGGACAGCCTTTTCCAACAATTGCCGGAGGTGTTGGTCAAAGGGGATCGTCCGGTGGTAAAGGCCGAGCGGGGAAAGCTGGTCTATGACTTACCCCGTATGGTAGAGCGGCTTCCGGTGAATAACGCCTACGAGGCGGTAAAGGAACTGCCCGGCATCGTGG
>OLGB01003821.1_pt1 | contig 13629 bp, 14 predicted proteins | sample 1605691 | NCBI WGS metagenome assembly OLGB01 (sample SAMEA3888925, study PRJEB22519) | human gut metagenome | biome: human gut; feature: human-associated habitat; material: faeces | place: Denmark | collected 2010 | reverse complement strand
GGTTTCCTTGCAGGGTTCACCGGCCGCGCCGCAGGCGCAGGTGAACCCTGTTTCGTCGGAAAAGATCGCCGCAGGCGAGCTTTTCCGACGGCCTGAAGCGATACCCGGAAGCGTAGCCGGGTATCGCTTGTTTTTTTGGGGGAATGCAACGCTGCGTTGCATTGACTCTCGCATTGGATTGTTTACAATCCGAACAGAGCGTTATACACTATCCAAAAAAGAGGACTGCGAGGTATTGCAATGGCAATCAGCGATAGAATTCAATTTTATAGAAAGCGCAGCCATTTAACCCAGAGCCAGCTGGCAGAGCTCATCAGCGTTTCGCCGCAGGCCATTTCAAAGTGGGAAACGGGAACCGGCTGTCCCGATCTTTCGATGATCGTGCCTCTTGCAATCGCTCTGCGCGTCAGCACGGACGAGCTGCTTGAATATAAGGACGGTATCAATCTGAATGTTGTAAAAACCGAGTGGAACAGCATGGCGGCGGCATATGAACTGTTTAACAACGCCCCAGATTCATATAGCTATACCATAGAATGGCCCTGCGTTCAGGAGCTTTTGCCTAATTTGCGGGGAAAGTCCATTCTCGATTTTGGCTGTGGCACCGGCATTTTCACATTCCTGTTAGAAAAGTATTATCCATCAAAATTAGTTGGGATAGATCTATCAGAGGAAATGCTAAAAATCGCCATTGCAAAAGGGAAGGAAAAACGCTCTGCCGCACAGTTTATAGTAGGCGATGCAGGCAAGCTTGCAAACTACTTTGATGAACCCTTTGACCTGGTTTTTTCCTCCACAACAACCCATTACCTAACAAATTTGAACGAATTGTTTGAAAACATCAAGCGCGTATTAAAGAAAGACGGAACCTGCGTTCTTTCAATCATCATCCCGTATACTCCGCCCTATACCCAATTGAGCATGGAGATACCTTCCCAAGTGATGATGACTGGGTGGTGCGCTATCTTGATAAGCGCAACCGGGCCTATATTCAGCCATGGATTGAATATAACGATATGTTTGAAAATCAGTTGAGCCGTAGCTATCATTACACCTTCAGCGATTCCATCAACGCAATTCTGCGTGCGGGGCTAAAGCTGCAGGAGATTCGGGAGCCAATGCCTCCGGAAGCCTGGAAGGCAACCGCTTTTGAAAGATATAATAGCTATATCGAAACACCTACATATATGATTCTAAAGCTGACCAAATAAGAAGCGCAACGCGCAAAGCAAATCAGGGGATTTTTGAAAGAACCATATCTTAGCAAGCCGGTCCAGAATGCTCTTTTTTGAGCATTCCATAAAGATAAAGGTCCGTCCAACAGCCATGGATGTCTTTTACTTGGCTGCGCTGAATTCCCTCCAGCTTCATTCCCAGCTTTTCCATCAGGTTTATCGACCTTTTATTTTCTATGGTTTCCGCTATTATTTTATGGGCGTTCAGCTCTTCAAAGGCATAACGGATTATGCTGGAACAGGCCTCATACGCATAACCCTGCCGCCAATACTTTCTGTTAATGAACCAGCCAATTTCATAAATGCCGTCATCCAAAGAATGAAACAGAATATATCCTATAACCTTTTGCGCTTCTTTCTGAACTGCCGCAACCGCTCCTGAGCGCCCAATGCAAAATTCTTTTAAAAAACGCCCGGTTTTTTCTAACGAATACGCAGGCTCGCAGTATTCCATGGTTTCCTCATCGCCCAAAATATCATGCAAATCGTATACATCGCTTTGCGCAAAATTACGAATGAGCATTCGAGGGGTTTCCAGATACATATGTATCGTTTCCTCCATGCGTATATTGCGGTTTTTCCGCTGTAACAATCCCAGCATCCTATATGATACCATAAAACAAGACCAAATGCTGCTCGTGCGGCGTATCCATTCTAAGGCATTTGGCTGTTTAAGGAGCGAAGGCCGGCAGGGGGCAATACACGCTGTAAGCCCTGGAATCAAAAATCCTGAATCAGGGCATCCCTGCATGGCTATTCCTTCGCAATCCAGTCCACGAAGGTATCAACCTTCTCTAAGCTGGCTGTATCCAGCTTCCTTAACCGTTCGCACAGTCGATTATAAAGCGCATCTTTGTTTTCCAGTGGCGCGAAGAACTCCGCTGGAGTCATTTCAAAATAGGCGATGATATGAAACAATTCCTTGAGAGATGGCAGGGCCGCTCCGCTGGTAATGCCGCGAATATAGGAGCCGCTTTTGCCTAAATCCAGGCTCATCCGATGCTCGGATACATTCTTCTCGATTCGCAGCTCTGTGATTCGAGCGCGAACAAATTCATCACACCGCGTATCGGCCATTTCTGCGCCTCCCCTCTTTAACTATTTTAGTATTAGCCGGGATATGATATTGGTATTAAAATAATGAATTTTATCTTTATTATTCTATTTATTGGTGATATAATTATTAAAATATAAAAAGGCATGATGATCGTATTATGAATCATGCTTACAGGAGGTGCTTATAAGAATTTTTCGATGGGCTTCCTTGATTCTGGAAGGACGAATGCCACTCTAGCCGTAGCCCAAAAACGCAGCTCGTTGCTTTTGGTATTTGAGGAGGAAGGGATGAAAAGGATAGTAGGTTTCCCGTCTGCCTATGAGCAAGAAATGTACGAGCGTAAAGCAGCAGCGGGGACGTGGCTAGCGTAACAGGAAGGGCAACGCCCTGAACGAAACAGCATGCCAACCCACGTAATTTGACTGGCGCGCAAATAGAGCCCCCTCTTTCCGCGCTCCCCCTATGCGCGCGTGCGGCCCCCTATGCAAAAGCGGGGCGGCCCAGCGCCGCCCCGCGTCCTCGTCTTTTCTTTTTCCTTACAGCTCCACCAGGTTCTGCGGCTCGCCGCGCAGGAAGGCGTCCAAATTTTCAAACACAATTTGGGCTCGCAGCGCCATGGATTCCTCCGAGGCAAAGGCCACGTGCGGCGTAACTAGGGTATTGGGCGTGTGAAGCAGCGGATGCTCCTTGGGAAGGGGCGGCTCCGTTTCAAAAACGTCAATGCCCGCCCCGCCCAGCTTGCCGCTCTCCAGCGCCGCTGCAAGCGCGGCCGTATCCACCACGGGGCCGCGCGCAAGGTTAATCAGCAGCGCGCCGTCCTTCATCCGGGCAATGGCGTTCGCGTCTATCATGCCGCGGGTGGCCGGGGTAAGCGGGCAGTGCAGCACAACGATATCGCTTTGGGAAAGCACGGCCTCCAGCGGCATGCAGCTTACACCAGCCGTTTCTCCGCTTTGCCGGGAGGGGCTGGTGCCTATCACGCGGCAGCCAAAGGCCTGGCAAAGCCGGCCCGTGTTCATGCCAATTTTCCCCAGGCCCACAATGCCCACGGTCTTTCCCTTCAGCTCGCGGCCCACCAGGCCGGTCTTGTCCTTGCCATCGCGGCAGCGCGCCTCTACCTTGGGCACATTTCGCAAAAGCGAAAGCATCATCTCAATGGCCAGCTCGGCCACGGCCTGGGTGGAATACCCGCTGGCATTGCTCACAACCGCGCCGGTGGCCTTGGCCGCCGCAAGGTCTACATGATCTACGCCGGTAAAGGCAACGTCAATCATTTTCAGGTGCGTGCAGGCGTTCAGGGCCGCGCCCGGCATGGGCATATTGGCAAGGATAATCACATCCGCCTCCCGGATTTCATCGCGCAGCGCCTGCACATCGCCGGTTTTGGCATAGGCGCGAAAGGTATGCCCCGCCGCCTCAAGCCTGGCCGTGTATTGGTTCAGCAGCGTTTGGGGAATGCCAAGGCCCTCCGTTAAAACAATGTTCATTGCTCTCTCCCCTTTGCCGCGATTAGGCCTCTTTGTCCCATACCTGGCGGAACACGCGCAGCATATTGCCGCCCAGCACCTTGGCCACTTCCTCCTCGGAGAAATGGCGCGCCAGCATGTGCGTGGCAAGGTTGTCCCACTCGTCAAAGTAGTTGAAGCCGTTTACATGCTTGCAATTCCCGCTGAATTTGCCAAACCAGTTGGGCACGGTGCGCTCAAATTCCACGCGCCCCATACGGTAGTCCAGCGTAGGCCGCTTCCAGCGGTCCGTGCCAATGCCGATATGGTCTACGCCCACAAGCTCCGCCGCATAAACGATATGGTCGATAAAGCGGTCCACCGTGGGCCACTGGCTTTGATCCTCGTTGCACATTACGCTGTGCGGGCACAGGCCAATCACGCCGCCCTTGGCCGCCAGCGCCTTGATTTGCTCGTCGCTCGCATTGCGCACATGCTTTGCAACGCCCTTGCACGAGGAATGCGAAAAGATGACCGGGTCGGTGGAAACCTCAATGGCCTCCATGGAGGTGCGGTAGCCCACGTGGCTTAGGTCAATAAGCATGCCAACGCGGTTCATCTCATAAATGCACTGCTGGCCAAAGCGGCTCAGGCCCGTATCAACGGGTTCAAACACGCCGGAACCGATGTGGCACTGCTGGTTGTAGGTAAGCTGCACAATCTTCAGGCCCAGCTTGTTCAAAAGCGAGATATTGCGCAAATCCTGCTCAAACACCATAGCGCCCTGCGTGCTCATGATAACCGCCAGCTTGCCCTCCCGCTTGGCGCGGTCAATGTCCTTGGCGCTGGTGGCAATGATCACCCGGTCCGGGCAGGTATCCTGCAACAGGTAGTACTTATGAATTTCATGGCAGCACTCCACAAAGGAGGCGGGATAGTTGTCATCCGTAATGGTGGTGCTGATCGCGGTCATCCCGCCCTGAAGCAGCAGGTCTACAATGTCCGTATGCTCGTCGCATTCAAAGGGCGGGTCCGTAAACAGCCCATGAAACAGCGAGTCGATCAGCACGCCGTTTTTCACCACCGGTTGCGTAATTTCCTTCATAATGGTTCAGCCTTCTTTCATTATAATTAGGGTAGATACGTTGGGAACCTTACTGTAAAACAGGGCTGTCCGGGTCCCACAGGGTATACGCCAGCCCGCGCGCGTACCTTTCAAAGGCAAAGGACGCCGCGCTGGCCGCGATCACGCCCGCCAAAAAGCCCAGCTCCGGCAGCAGCGCCGCGGGCCGCCTAGCCAGCAGATAAACGGTTTCCATCAGGCCCACGGCGCCCCATAGCCATGGAAAGGCCTTTGCGCAGCCCTTGCATGCGCCAACGGATTTTTCGTATTCCTTCATAAGCAGCTCGCCTTCGGATAAAAAAAGCATCTGAATCCATCCGCGCGTAAAAAGCAGCAGCGGGACAAGCAGCACAAGGTAAGGAAACGTAACATATCTCGCCCAGAAGCCCGCATTGTTGATAAAGCTAAGCCCTATAAAAAAGCCCCAGCTAACCAGCATAAAGCCGCCAAAGCCCAGCCGACTGGCCTTTAGGCCAAGGCCGCCCGCCTCGGGCCGGTAGCGCTTGCGGGATTTGGACGCCTCCTGCGCACGTTTGTTTTGCTCCTGCTGCTCAAGCGCTTCCGCTTTTTGCCTGATGCGATCCATCGCGCCCATCGCTTCACCTCCCTACCAAACGGCATACATTATAAATACAACAATACATACAATCCACCCTCCTCCGTTTCGCAAAAAAGCAGCAAAAAAACATTCTATACTACATTATCTGTGTTACAATCTCTGCATATCAATTCCGTGCACTATTGTATGCAATTTGGCACGTTTGATATGGCCTAGGTTTGAGCCCTCTGGCGGCGGCAAATCGCCAAAAAAAGCGTTTGCGCCCCGTACCCTTGAAAATGGATAAGCCGGTATGGCGTAAGGAGGAAAATCCGATGAAGAAAAACGATTTCATGCGCTACAAGCTGATGATGCGCCCCGACCTGGAGCAAACCCGCGCCAAGGTGAAGGAATCCCCGGACGATCCCGATCTGTGGTATGAGCTGGGTATGGCGCTGTCCAACAGCGGGGATAACGAGGCTGCGGTGGACGCTTTTTCCAAAGGTATTTCGCTTGCCCCCTTTGACCCGTATCTGTACTTTGCGCGCGGCCGCAAGCAAAATGCCGCCGGACGCTTCTGGCCCGCCATTTCGGATTTAACGCTGGCTACCCGTTTGGATAACACCCTTTGGTCCTTCTACTATTACCGCGCCACCGCTTACAGCCTGGAGGGCTACTATGAGGAAGCCTGCGAGGACTTCAAGGCCTGCATCCGCATCGCAGAGGATTGGGAATGCTGCCCCATGGTTCACTGGCTGTTTACCACCTATCTATTGGAGCTTAACGACCGCAAACGCGCCGAGGAAGCCCTCAAGCTGGTTCCCACGGATATTGTGCCGCCGCAGATGGATTACGGCTATCATCGTTGCTTCCTGCTTTACAACGGCCTAATCTCCCCGGACGAGTTTGTAAACATTCCCGATATGGAGGAAAAGTGCCTCAAGCAGCCCAACCGCATCAATCTGGAGCTCAACACCATGTATTACGGCCTGTTTGCTTACAGCGTCTACACCGGCGATGAGGAACGGGCTAACAACGCGCTGCGCGAGCTTCTCAAAATTGCCATTCCTCAGGCCTTTGGCTACAAAAAGGGCATCGTATTTGCCAAAAAGCGCGGCTTGGCGTAACGGCTATTGAAAATAGGAGGTTGTTACAAATGTCCCTTTCCAAAAACGAAGTCATGCGCGCCAAGCTGATTGTCACCCCCGATTTGGAGGAGGCCAAGGCGGCGCTGGAGCAGGAGCACACCTGCGATACCTGGTATAACTACGGCATGGCGCTGGTCAACGCCGGAAAATCCGAGGAGGCGATCAACGCCTATTCCCAGGGCCTGGTGGAAAACCCCTTTGCGCCCATCCTCTATTTTGGCCGCGGCCGCCGCTTTATCGGCCCCAAGCTGTACGACCGCGCAATCGCCGATTTTACCATGTCCATCCGGCTGGATCCCGAGGTGTATTCCTACTGGTACTACCGCGCGGTTACCAACAACCTGGCCGGCAATTACGAGGCGGCCGTTTCGGATTTCCGCCGCGCCATGGAGCAGACCCAGCCCTTTGAGCGCTATGGCCTGATCGACTGGATTTTTACCAGCTACGTGGAAATGGGCGATATGGAAAAGGCGCGCGCCGTGCTTGATGAAATTGACGGCGATTTGCCCGAGCCCAAAATCCATTATGGGTACAAGCGCAGGGTGCGCCTGTACAAGGGGCTGATTGAGCCGGAAAACTTTGTGGATATTGAAGATATCAAAAAGCACCTGATTCCCCAGAAGAACCGCATGCAGCTGGAGGTAACCACCCTGCTGTTTGGCCTGTACGTTTACTATATCTACAAGGGAAACGACTCGAAGGCCAACGAAACGCTGCTTGAGCTTCTCAAGGACCCCTATCCGGGCGCCTTTGGCTCCATCAAGGCCGAGAAGGCCGCCAAGGACAGAGGGCTTGTGTAAGCAAGCGCAACGCAATTTGGAAAGGCGGAACGAACCCATGATTCAACGTATTGACCCCGGCAAAACCATGTCGCGCGCCACGGTTCATAACGGCGTTATCTATTTTGGCGGCCATGTGGCCGCCGGCAAGCAGCCCACGATGACCGAGCAGGCCAAGGCGCTGCTGGCCCGCTATGAGGAGCTGCTGGCCATGAACGGCAGCGATAAGGACCACATCCTTTTCGCCAGCATCTATGTAACCGACATGGCGCTGAAAAACGAGTTTAACGCCGTTTGGGACGAATGGCTTACCCCCGGCTGCGCGCCCGCGCGCGTTTGCGTGGAGGTTGGCCTGGCCGAAGGCTATCTGGTTGAGGTAACGCTGGTAGCGGAAAAGATTGACGCGTAAACAAAGACGTAAGTCAGAGGGGAGATTCGTTTTTTATGATTGACCGGAAAAGCGAAATGATCCGGAAAATGCTGATGACGCCGGACCTGGAACAGTCCAAGGCCGCTCTGAAGGAAGATCCCGAAAATCCGGAGCTGTGGTATCAGCTGGGTATGGCGGTAGGCAACGCGGAAGGCGCGGAAGCAAGCATCGACGTGTTCTCCCGGGGCCTTGCCATCAGCCCCTTCAACGCCCCCTTGTATTTTGGCCGCGGCCGCAAAAACATTGGCCTGCGCAAGTATGACCGCGCCATTGCCGACGCCACGATGGCCATCCGCCTGGAGCCCGATATTTGGACCTATTGGTACTACCGGGCCGTTCCCCGCAACCTTTCGGGCGACGCCAAGGGCGCCCTGGAGGATTTCATGCAGTGCTTCCGCATGACCCCGGAGAACGAGCACTATCCCCTGGTGGACTGGATGTTCCTGTGCTGCCTGGATATGGGCGACATGGAAAAGGCCAAGGAAATCCTGAACCTGATTGATACCAGCGTGGAACCGCATCACTGCATGGATTACGCCTACCGCCGCCGCGTGCGCCTCTACAAGGGGGAAATCAACCCCGAGGACATGATCGACGAGCAGGATATTCTACAAAATGCCTATATTACGCAGCCGGGCCGCATGCAGCTGGAAACCGAAACCCTTACCTTTGGGCTGTTTGCGTACTATACCTACACCGGCAATACCGAAAAGGCCAACGAAACCTTGAAAACCATTGCTTCCTTCAAGCCTTCCGCGGCCTTTGGGTACCTCAAGGGGAGCGCTATCGCCCGCGAGCGCGGGCTGTTAGCATAAAAACACAAGGAGGTATGTCACTATGAAAACCCGCTTATCGCATGTGCTGGCTTTGATCCTGTGCCTTGCGATGGTAACCGGCTGCGTGTCCGCCGCCCTGGCGGAAACCGTCCAGTACAAGGACACCGTCACCCTGGCTACCGCGACGGATCAAAACTACATGGACGGCCAAATGAACAACACCAACGATAAGGTGCTGCGTACCGTTTATTCCAGCCTGGTTAAGCGCAACACGCAAAACGAAATCGTGGGCGACCTGGCGGAAAGCTGGGAGGTATCCGAGGATAACCTCACCTGGACCTTCCACCTGCGCAAGGGCGTGAAATTCCATAACGGCAAGGAATTTACCGCCAAGGACGTAAAGGCCTCCTACGACCGCCTGCTCAATCAGGAAAGCCCGGTTCGCTACACCTCCACCATGGCCTTTATCACCTCCGTAACCGTGGTGGACGATTATACCGTCCAGCTCTATACGGAGCAGCCCGCTCCCGCCATGCTTGCCAACCTCTGCCACCGCGCCAACCTCATCCTGGACGCGGACTACATTGAAAAGTACGGCAAGGACCTGGGCCTCACCGCCGAAAGCTGCAACGGTACCGGCCCCTACGTGCTCAAGCAGTGGGATATGGGCGAGCGCATGGTTTTTGAATCCTTCCCGGATTACTTTGAAGGCGAAGCCCCCACAAAGAACTTCATTATCGAAATCATGCCCGAGGCCGCTTCCCGCGCGATCGCCCTGGAAATGGGCGAGGTTGATATCGCCGACGGCTGCTCCAGCGTGGATGTGCTGCGCTTCATGGAGGACGAGAACGACGGCATCGCCGTAAACTTCTACACCTACCAGGGCCTGCACGGCTTCCAGTTCAACTGCGCGCATCCCATCCTGAAGGATACCCGCATCCGCCAGGCCATCAGCTACGGCATTGACCGTCAGGCCATCATCGACGCGCTGTACGCTCCCATGGGCGAGTATTGCGCCACCGCGCCCCTCAGCGAAGTGGTGTGGGGCTATTATAACTTCGGCGTTATCCCCTACGAGCCCGAAAAGTCCAAGCAGCTCATGGCCGAGGCCGGCTATCCCGACGGCTTCACCTTCTCCTGCCAGGTTTACGAGGGCTACAGCCAGGCGCTGGCTTCCGCCGAGATGATCGCCGCGCAGCTGTCCCAGATTGGCATCACCATGACCATTGAAGTGGTGGATAACGCCGCCTTTAAGGCCGCCCGCGCCAACCGTACCTATCCCGGCGAGGACTTCCCCTGGGGCATGTTTATCATGGGCTATGGCCCCGGCTCCCTGGACGCGGACGAGGGCCTGCGCCGCATCTGGTCCACCTCCAAAAACGGCGATAACGACAACAACTACGGCTGGTACTCCAACGCCCGCGTGGACGAGCTGCTCAACGCCGCCGCCATCGAGATGGACGAGGATACCCGTAAGGAAATGTACCGCGAAGCCATGCAGATTCTCTACATCGATGATCCCGCCGCCGTGTTCACCAACCAGCGCCGCCTGATCTACTGCATGAGCGAGAAGGTGGAAGGCTTCCAGGTGGATATGCGCAACGCCATCAACTACACCACCCTGCGCTGCCGCGCCGACTGATGGTAAACTAGACAGCCCGGACAAATCTTCCGGAACCTGTCGCCCTGCCGGGGGCTCCGATTTTCCTTTGGATATCGGGGCCCTCGGGCAGGGCATATGCATTCAGACGAAGTGGCGGTATGTTCAACACACTACATGTTTGTAGGAGGTAACAATGCTCAAATATACTTTGAGAAGATTGCTCCAACTAATCCCCACGCTGCTGGTTGTTTCGTTTATTGTTTTTGCCATGGTTCGTCTGATTCCCGGCGACCCGATCACCCTTTTGTACGGCATCAGCGAGGGCGCCGGCACGGATAGCGAGTACCTTGAATTCATGCGGGATCAGTATGGCCTCAACGATCCGCTGCCGGTACAGTACTTTAATTATATCCGCAATATTCTTCACGGCGATTTGGGCACAAGCCTCTACACCCATAAGCCCATCGCCACCGAAATCGCCAACCGCTACCAGTCCACCATCGTGCTGGCCGTTGGCGGCACGCTTGTGGGCTCCATCCTAGGCGTTTTGCTGGGCATCATCGCCGCGGTAAAGCACAACAAGCTTGGGGACAACATTGTAATGGTGCTGTCCATGATTTTTGTATCAACCCCCTCTTTTTTTCTGGCTATGATTTTGATGCTCGTGTTTTCCTTGCAGCTTAGATGGCTGCCAAGCATGGGCATGAAGGGCCCCGCATACGCGGTTTTGCCCATTTTAACGCTCGGCCTGCACGCGGTGGGTATGATTGCGCGCACCACGCGTTCCTCCATGCTGGATACGATCAACCAGGACTATATCCGCACATCCAAGGCGCGCGGCGTTTCCAAGTTCAAAATTATTATGTCCCATACCCTCAAAAACGCCCTGATTCCCATTTTAACGGCGATAGGCCTGCGCTTTGGGCAGCTTTTGGCAGGCGCGGCGCTGGTTGAAACGGTCTTTTCCATTCCCGGCCTGGGGCGCTTTATGGTAGACGGCATCAGCAACCGCGATTATCCCGTTATCCAAAGCACGGTGTTGCTGTTTGCCACCACCTTTGTTGTTGTAAATACCCTGGTGGATCTGCTGTATGGCTTTGTGGATCCCCGCGTGAAATATAACTAGGAGGCTTGCCTAATGAAAAAGCATCCTCTCTTGCGCCGCTTTATGAAGCGGAAGGCATCTGTGCTGGGCGCGGTTATTCTGCTCCTGTTTTTCTTCACCGCTTTGTTTGGCCCCATGCTTTGCAGCCAGGACCCCTACCAGCAAAACGTGACGGAAATTCACAAGGGCCCAAGCGCCGAGCACTGGTTTGGCACGGATTACCTGGGCCGCGATACCCTTACCCGGCTGATTTACGGCGCTCGCGTTTCCCTGGCGCTCAGCTTCAGCGGCGTGCTTTCCGGCTCGCTGATCGGCATTATCCTGGGCGTATGCGCCGGTTACTTTGGCAAGTGGGTGGATACGATCATCTCCCGCCTGATTGATATTATGCTGGCCTTCCCCAGCCTGCTTTTGGCCATGACCATTGTGGCCATTCTTGGCAACGGCCTGTTCAACACGGCGGTTGCTATCGCGGTCTTTTCCATTCCGTCGGTGGCGCGCATGGTGCGCGGCGTGGTTATCGGCCTGAGGGATTCGCAGTACATCAGCGCCTGCAAGGTGATGGGCGAAAGGAACGCGCGCATTATTGCCACCCATATCATTCCCAACGCGATCTCTCAAATTATCGTCAACATCACGCTCAATCTTGGCACGGCCATTCTTACGGCTTCCTCCCTCTCGTTCCTGGGCCTGGGCGTTCAGCCGCCAAACCCGGAATGGGGCGCCATGCTTTCCAAGGCGCGCGACGTTTTGCGCTATAACCCCTCCGAGGCGCTCTTTCCCGGAATTGCCATCACGCTGGTGGTTATGTCCTTTTCCCTGGTGGGCGACGGCCTTCGGGACGCCCTGGACCCGAAGCTGAAGAACGTATCCTAAGGAGGCGGGAGTATGGCAGACAATGCGTTGCTTGAAGTCAAGGACCTGAAAACCTATTTTTACACCGAGGAAGGCGTAACCCCTGCGGTGGACGGCCTAAGCTTTACGCTCAAGGATGGGGAAACCCTCGCCATCGTGGGCGAATCCGGCTGCGGCAAATCGGTTACCTCGCTGTCGGTTCTGCGTATTTTTCCTTCCCCTCCCGGAAAAATCGTGGGCGGCGATATCCTCTACAAGGGCGAAAGCCTGCTGAAAAAGTCCGAAAAGGAAATGCGCAAAATCCGCGGCAACGAAATCTCCATGATTTTTCAGGAGCCGCTCACATCCCTCAACCCCGTGTTCACCGTAGGGCAGCAGATTTGCGAATCGCTGATTATGCACCAGGGGATGAGCAAAAAGCAGGCGCGCGAAAAGGGCGTGGAAATGCTGAAAAAGGTGGGCATCCCCTCGCCTGAAAAGGTGATCGACGATTATCCGCACCAGCTTTCCGGCGGCATGCGCCAGCGCGTGATGATCGCCATGGCCCTGGCCTGCAACCCCTCCATCCTGATCGCGGACGAGCCCACAACCGCCCTGGACGTAACCATCCAGGCGCAGATTTTGCAGCTGCTCAGCAACCTGAAAAAAGAGCTGAATACCGCTATTATCCTTATCACGCACGATTTGGGCATCGTGGCGCAAATCGCCCAAAACGTTATGGTTATGTACGCCGGCCAGGCTGTGGAATACACCGATGTGCACACGCTTTTCAAAAACACGCTGCACCCCTACACGCTGGGCCTGCTCAAATCCATCCCTGTCATTGGCGATGAAAAGGAAAGCCTGTTCAGCATCAAGGGCTCCATTCCCAGCGCAAAGGATTATCCCAAGGGCTGCCGCTTCTGCCCGCGCTGCGAGCATGCGACGGAAAAATGCCTGAACGAAGCGCCCGAGCTTTTTGAGGCCGAGCCCGGGCACTGGGTGCGCTGCTGGCTGTGCGAAGGGAGCAAGAGCAATGGCTAAAACGCTTTTGAGCATTCGGGATTTGAAGGTCTATTACCCTGTCAAAAGGGGCTTTCTCTCGCTGAAAAAGCAATATGTAAAGGCTGTGGACGGCGTAAGCTTCGACGTTTATGAAGGCGAGGCCTTTGGCATCGTGGGCGAATCCGGCTGTGGCAAATCCACCACGGGGCATACCATCGTGGGGCTTTTGCAGCCCCATTCCGGCGAAATCCGCTTTGAGGGCGCGGTTATCTCCAACCAAAAGCGCACGGCCGATCAGGCGGTCAAATCCCAGATCATCTTTCAGGACCCCTACTCCTCGCTGGATCCCCGCTTCACCGTGGGCAGCCTGATCGCGGAGCCCCTAAAGGTAAACACAAGCCTTACCAAGGCGCAAATTACCGAAAAAGTGAAAAAGCTTATGCGGGACGTGGGCCTGAACGAAACCCAGATCACCAAATATCCCCACGAGTTTTCCGGCGGGCAGCGCCAGCGCATCGGCGTGGCGCGCGCTCTGGCGCTGGAGCCTAAGC
>OLGB01003820.1_pt1 | contig 13631 bp, 12 predicted proteins | sample 1605691 | NCBI WGS metagenome assembly OLGB01 (sample SAMEA3888925, study PRJEB22519) | human gut metagenome | biome: human gut; feature: human-associated habitat; material: faeces | place: Denmark | collected 2010 | reverse complement strand
AGTCCGTAGCGGCTGGCGATGTCGCGGGCGTGGGATTTACCGTCGGGTTTGGCGCGTTTGATGACGAAGGAACGTTTGCCTTCGCCCTCGATGCCAGCGACGAGGGTATCCACGCGCGCACCGCCTTCGGCGGCGGATTGCGCGTTGATGCGGTCGATCTCGGCGGCAAGCTCATGGAGGTGGGTAGAGAAAAGGCAACGGCAACCGACGCGGCACAGTCCCATCAGCACCTCGGCGGCGATATAGGACGCCTCGAAGGAGCCGGTGGAGGACAGCGACTCGTCCAGGAGGACAAGGCTGTCTGCCGTTACGGCATCGAAGATCTCGCCAAGGCGCGCGCATTCCTCGCCAAGGCGTCCCTTGTCAATGGTGTCGTCCGCGCCGGTCGGGAAATGGGTATAAATGCCGTCCGCCGGGCTGATGCGGCAGGTGTCGGCAGGCAGGAACATACCAAGCTGCAGCATGACCTGACACAGCCCGACCGCGCAGGTAATGACGGACTTTCCGCCCCGGTTGGGGCCGGTCAACACATAGATCATGGCGTTCTCCGGCGTGGTGTCAAAGGCAATGCTGTTGGGGACGATGGTCTCCCCCTCCGGGAGCTTGAGTGCCACGGCAGGATTGTACAGCCGGTCGGCGACAAAGACACGCTCGTCCATCGGGCGCAGATCCGGCTCGCAAAGCGTACAGCCCCGCGCACGCAGGGATTCCTGCAGCTGCGTCCCCTTGACCACAAACTCGATCTCCGGCAGAAGCCCCAGCAGAAAGTCCGTATTCTCCAGCACGTAGCCCTGCACGATCTTCTTCCATGAGCGCAGGGAGGAGCGGTACACATCGTTGATGGCGGAATTGAAGGCAAGCGAGAGCGCCGTCTTCTGATTTTCGGACTGCTTCTTGCCGAAGGGAACAAGATTGGCAATGCAGGTGTACTCGTCCCCCTTGAGGTTGAGCCGCAGTATCTTGTCCAGCACGTCGCCGGATTTGAAGGGCTGCGCGTTGATGGACAGCACGCCTGCCTGCGCCGGGCGGAGCTGCGCGTCCAGATTAACCCCGATGGTCACGCTCCGAATCTCACGCACGCGCCGCGTCAGCTCGGACAGCTTCCGGTTCAGCTCGGCATAGTAGTCGGACTCCGCCAACTCGGTCACGCAGTCCGCCAGACGCCGGAAGGCGGCACCGTGCAGGTTGCCGCGCACCTCCTTCATGCCCTTGTGCAGGATATCCACGCAGGTGATATACAACTCGATTTCGGTCATGCTGGCAAGGTAGGAAGCGGTGTCCTCCCCGGCAATATCATTTTCCAGACGGCGCAGTTCGGTAATGTCCTGCAGGACAGGCACAAGCCGATGCAGTGTCTCGGTCAGGGCAGGATTGCACAGCATATCCGAGAAGGTCTGGTTGCGGTACGAAATCACGGCGGGGTCGGACGTGAAGAAATCCGAAAGCGGGGTGCTTTGCGGGTTGAAGATTTCCAGCATCCCCAACTCCTGGAGCGTATACATATCAATGTCGGGGACATTGACCCCCGCCAGATGATCCCGCTGGGTCTGGCTGTCGGGGTACAGAAGGCTGAAGTTTTCCAGTTTCATGCCGGTATCCTGTATCCTTTCGTTATTCAATGGGGAGGAGGCAACGCGCACCGTCCCGCACGACCAATACCTCGTGCAGTCCGGCGGCGTTCAGGAGCGCGTACCCCTGCCGGATACAGCGCCCCAGATTGACCGGTGCGTGCGCATCGGAGCCTACCGTGACCAGCCGCCCGCCGCAGTCGCGGTAAAAGCTGAGCAGCTCCAGCGTGGGCATCCCGATGCCAAACCCCCGCCAGAGCGTGGAAACGTTCAGCTCCAGCGCGATGTCACGGCTCATGAGCAGGCGGTAGATCGCCTCGATCCGGTCGTAATGCGGGCGGAAATCAAAGCGTCTGCCCGCCATGGTGATATAGCGGTGGATGTAAGTCAAATGCCCCAGCGTGGTGATTGCCGGTGCGCCTGCGGGCGGCTCAAAGCGCAGCATCTCCTCCGTTTCGTCCATGGCACGGCAGAACAGGCGGTCGATCAGCGCCTCGCTCATGCTTTCAAAGCGAAGCATGGAAAAATCCGGCACGCCGCACAGATTGTGCAGTGACCCGATAACAAACTCGTAGGGGTGGCGCGTCAGCACCGACCGGGCTATCTCCGGGTACTGCGTGGCGTTGCCCAGCTCCAGTCCGCGCGAAATATACAGCCGCCCTCGGTACTTCTCCTGCACCTCGGTCATGGCGTCCCAGGCGGCATCGGCGTCGTAGTGGGTATAGATGCCCTCCGCCTCGCCGTTGACATCGCAGTGATCGGTGATGCACAGATCGGTCAGCCCGATCTCCAGCGCGCGCCGGCACAGGGCGTCCGGCGTGGAGTCCGGGGCGCCGTCAAAGGAAAAACGGGTGTGGGTATGCGTATCGCAGAGTATCATAACAGGATCCTTTCCACTGCCGGCAGGCGCGGCACGCGGGGTTTTTCCGAGGTCCCCTCCTCAGATACTGCTCGGATTGAAATCCACGCTCAGCACCGGACGCTGGCGCAGGGCAGAAAACGCCCGCAGCAGTTCCGTAAACAGCGCCCGCGCGCGGCGCGTCAGGCGGCACTTGATGACCGTCCGCATCCGGTATACGTTGTCCACCCGGTAGACCGGTGCCTCGAACGGACCGAACATCTGCATCGGCACATCGGTATAGTCGTTCGCCGTCAGCCGCCGGATCTCCTCCGTAAGGCGCAGGCACGCCTTCTGCAGCTCCTTCTCGTCCGGCGATGTCAGCGTCAGAAGGGCGATATCGCAGAACGGCGGGAAGGCGAGATTGCGCCGCAGGCGCACCTCGCGCGCATAGAAGGTCTCATAGTCCTGCGCGCAGGCGAGCTTCAGCACGTCGTTGTCCGGGTTCATGGTCTGAATGACAGCCAGTCCCGGCTTATCCGCCCGCCCGGCGCGTCCGATGACCTGCGTCAACAGGGAGAACGTGCGCTCCGCGGCGCGGTAATCGTCCACATACAGCGACATATCCGCCAGCAGGACGCCCACCAGCGTCACGTCCGGGAAGTCATGCCCCTTCGTGACCATCTGCGTCCCCAGCAGGATGTCCGCCCCGTGGTTGCGGAAGGACGTAAGCATATCAAAGTACGCCGATTTTGTCCCGGTCGTGTCCGCGTCCATGCGCATGACGCGCACCCCGGGAAGTTCCCGCTCCAGCTCCTGCTGGATGCGCTGGGTGCCGAAGCCCATGCGCATCAGATGCGGCGAGCCGCAGGAAGGACAGGTTTCCGGAACCGGACGGCGCGCGCCGCACCAGTGGCAGACCAGCTCACCCCGGTCATAGCCGCCGCGCAGGGTGTGATAGTTCATGGCAACCGAGCAGGCGGGGCAGGTCACGGCAAGACCGCAGGAACGGCAGACCAGCTGAGTCGAATACCCGCGCCGGTTGAGAAACAGGACAGCCTGATTCCCCTCCTCCCGGACGCGCTTCAGTTCGGTCACCAGCTCCTGCCCCAGCGGGGCGGTCTGCCCGCGCTGTGCCTCGCCGCGCATATCCACGATGCGCACCGCAGGCAGGTGCGCATTTCCGAAGCGGTGCCGGAGCGCGATCAGCGTGTACTTTCCCTCCTCCGCCTTGCGGAAGCTCTCCAGCGACGGTGTCGCGGATGCCAAAAGCAGCAGTGCCTTCTCCTGCGCACACCGGAACCGCGCCACATCGCGTGCGTGGTACTTGGGGTTCTGATCCGACTTGTAGGTATGCTCCTGCTCCTCGTCCATGACAATCATGCCGAGGTGCGGCACCGGCGCGAACACGGCGGATCGGGTACCCACCACCACCGGTGCCTCCCCCGCACGGATGCGGCGGTAAGCGTCCATCCGCTCCCCGCCCGACAGTCCCGAATGGATCACCGCCACCCGGTAGCCGTACCGGGCGCGGAAAATGGCAAGCATCTGCGGAGTCAGCGCGATCTCCGGCAGCATCATAATAACGCCCCGCCCGGCGTCCAGCATCCTATCTATCATGGACAGGATAACGCAGGTCTTTCCGGAGCCGGTCACGCCGAACAGCAGTGCCGCGCGTGCCTCCCCCGCATCGGCAAGCCCGGACAGGATGCGCACCGCGTCGGACTGCTCCCCGTTAAGCGAGAACGGCGTGCGCAGTCCTGCGTCCCCCAGCGGCGATGTCTCCGGGTGTTCCGCCAGCACGCGGCGCACCTCGCTCCGGAGCAGTCCCTTCTGCACCAGCGCCCGCAAAACCGCTGCGGTCACGCCGGCGTGCTGTCTGAGGGCGGATGCGGGGATCGGTTCGGTCGCGTCCAGCAGGACACCCAGCACCGTGCGCTGGGCGGCTGACGCAATGCGTCCGGCTCCCTTTTCCACCGCCAGCGCCGCGCGGATCTCCTCCGCCGGGCGGGCAAGCACAAAAAAGCTCTCCTGCCGTTCGTCCGGCTCCCGGACAGCCAGCTCACGCTCAACCAGCCCCCGCTCGGTCAGCATATCCAGCACGGCGGCTGCGCGTGTCCCGAAGCGGGTGCGCAATGCCTGCGCCGACACGCTCCCCCGTGCGCGGATGTACTCGTAAATCAAAAGATCCCCCGCGGCAGGCAGGCGCTCTGCCGGCAGCACCGCACCGGGAACGGGGCGGTAAAATTCCGCCAGCGTAGCCAGTGCCTGCGCCGGCACCAGCGTGCGCACCGCCTCGCCGACGGTACACAGCGTCTGTGCGGTCAAGTAGCGGCAGAGCGCAAGCTGCCCCTCCGTGAGGAACAGCCGCGCACGGCAGACGCCGCTCACCGGCTTGAATTTATCCGGATCCAACCCGTCCGGAAGTGCAGAAAGCCCCGCCCGATCGCAGATTTCGACAGCCAGAGCGAGTTTCTTCCGGTTCCCCTTTCCGAAGGGAACCGTCACAAACGCGCCCGGGCGGACTGCATCCGCAAGCGGGCGGGGGATATAGTAATGGTACGGTCGGTCAACACCGAAGGGACACTCCAGAATATGCACGGCGGCATACAGAACGTCTGCAGACGGTGCATCCGTCGCGCGGCAGCTTTCGGGCTGGTTCATGCCGTAACTCCTTCCCGCTACCCACGTAGCCCGCCGCGCTCAGGTCGGCTCAGTTTTCCGATGTTCCGGCGGATCCGTCGGCGTCCGACTCCTCCACCGCTTCCGCTTCCGCCGCCTCTGCCGCTTCCACTTTCTCCTCGGCAACGGCATCGGCAGCCGTTTCGTCCTCCGTCACAGCATCCGCCGCATCGCCGCTGTCCGTCTCTGCGGCTTCCCCGTCTTCCGGTGCCACGTCATCATCCAGCACGGCATCGTCCGCGTTCCGGTCCCCGTCCAGGATCTCATCCTCCTCACGCTCCGCGAACTGCTGTGCGGGCTCGCCGATACCCTCCAGCACGGCGCGCTCCTCGCGCTCCTGCTCCTCCACCGACTTATGCGTGATGACATACTGCCCCTCGTACAGGCGGCGGATGGCGATATTGACCGCCTTCTCGTCCCGCACCTCCTTGTCGATGAGCGTGTTCAGCGGACGGTCGGTCTCCTTGTTGCCGGACATGGAGCTTTCCGCCTCGGCACGCTGCCGGACGTACTCGTTGGTAATCATGCGGGCGCACTTGGCGGTCGCCAGCGCGACCTCATACCGGTTGTACTTGCCCTTGGTCAGGTCACTGGTAGTGGGAAAAATCATGGATAGTTCTCCTTATTCTGCTCTTCAGATTATGGGTGCCTCTGACAATTCACCGCGCGGCGAACAGGCAGAGAGGTGCCCGTATGCCTTACGCTCTCCGGAAATCCGCATCCCTGCTCAGTCGTCCTCGGTGAGGTCGGCGTCGCCAGCTTCCGCCGCGTCGTCGGTATCGGCGTCGCTGTCCAGCCGGTTGGCAATAGTCTCCGCCTGCAATGCCGACAGGATGACGTGCTCTGAATCGGTAATGATAACCGCGCGGGTTTTGCGCCCGCAGGTGACATCAATGACGCGCCCGTCGTCCTTCGCGTCCTGGATCAGGCGCTTGATGGGTGCCGAATCCGGGCTGACCAGTGTGACGATACGATCCACCGCCACCATATTGCCGTAGCCGATATTGATGAATTTCATGGAATTTCTTCCTTTCCCCGGACGGTCTTACTCAATGTTCTGGACCTGTTCCCGGATCTTTTCCAGCTCGTTCTTGATCTCCGCGACCAGCCGCGCCATGCCCGCGTTGGAGCATTTGGAGCCGACCGTGTTGACCTCCCGGTTGGTCTCCTGCAGCATGAAGTCTATCTTCCGCCCCACGGCGTCATCCGTATGCAGCAGTCCCTCCAGCGTGTCCAGATGCGAGGACAGCCGTACCAACTCCTCGTCCACCGAAATGCGGTCGGCAAAGACGGCGCACTCGGTGATGATGCGTGCCTCATCCGGCTGAACGTCCGCCTGCCCGATCAGCGACCGAAGCCGCTCCTCAAAGCGCACCCGCAGGGTACGGACATCCTCCTCCGACGCAGCGGCAAGCTCTGCCGCCAGTGTACGGATCCGGGCTATCTTGCCCAGCATATCCGCACCCAGCCGCTCACCCTCGCGTGCCCGCGCGTCCAGAAACTGCGCGACGGCATCCGCAAGCACCGGCTCCAGCACGCCCCACGCATCCTCCTCGGACTCGCCTGCCTCCGGACGAACCGGAACCAGCACGCCGGGCATCGCCATCAGGCGGCTGACGGTCAGATCGTTCGGAACGCCCAGCCCCTCAGACAGCCGCTGTGCAGCATCCGCCAGGCGGCGGGCAAAGACCATATCCGGCTCCAGCGGCGTTGCGCCGCCCTCTTCCCCGGAGGCGTCCCGGACTGTCATCGTCACGGTCACGTCCAGCTTGCCGCGCGCGATGCCGGCGGCGGTCAGCGCACGTCGGACACGCTCCTCCAGTCCCGTCAGACTGCGCGGCAGGCGGACGGACAGGTCAAGGTAGCGGTTGTTGACCGAGCGCATTTCCACGCACACCTCGCGGACATCCTGCCCGCCTGCCGCCGCAGGGACCGTGGCGGTCGCGCGGGCATAGCCTGTCATGCTTCTCATCGGGTGCCTCCTGGAAAGTTATACTCACATATAAGATTATTGTACTACAAAGCGCCCGCCTTGTCAAGAACTCCGGGACATTTTCGGTAAAATCGGACAGGAAAACTTGCGTGCGGCGCCCGCGTTTGGCAGTGTTGCCGCAGAATCCGCGAAACGGCGATGCGCGCGGCGCAGGCAGACCGCCCGCTCAGTCCTCTCCCGCCGCCGTGGCGATTTCCTTCATGAGCACCGGCAGAACCGGTTCGAATTTCGCGCCGTACCAATGCCCCGGCTCGGCGGCAGTCGCCCGGATGCAGGCGACCGTATAATCGGCGGCGATCCGTGCCGCCGCGAACGGTGCCACACCGCGCAGAATCGCGCCCGCAAACGCCGAGGCGTAGATGTCGCCGGTTCCGTGACAGCTGTTCGGCAGCAGCTCATGCTCATAGTACGCCGTGCCGCCCGCGCTGTGCACCATCACACCGGTTCTGCCCGCACGCAGGGACACGCCGGTCAGGACGGTACACCGTGCCCCCAGCGCATCCAGCCGTGCCAGCAGGTCATCCGCAAAGGCGCGGTCATAGGTCTCCTGCCACGGCGTATCGGTCAGCAGGCACGCCTCGGTGATGTTGGGCAGCAGGTAATCCGCATCGGCGCACAGGGGGCGCATCTCCGCGACATAGGCGGCGTCAAAGCCCGCATAGAGCTTTCCGTTGTCCGCCATGGCGGGATCCACAATGGCGGGGGCGCCGGGGCGGCGGACGGCGGCAAGTATCTCCCGGACATAGGTAGCCGGTATAAACGCCGTCAAACAGAATGCCCTCGCGCTTCCAGTGCGCCAGGATGGCAGGCATATCATCGGTCAGGTCGCGGAAGGTATAGCCGGTAAAGCCGCCGGTATGCGTGGAAAGCACGGCGGACGGCAGGACGCAGGTCTCCAATCCGCAGGCGGACAGGACAGGCAGGGCAACGGTCAGGGAGCATTGACCCACGCAGGAAATATCCTGGATGGTCAGAATACGCGGATACGGCATGGCAAACACCTCATTTCAGTTAGGGGCACCTCGCACGCAATGCGCAGCGTAACGCACCGGCGATTGCCTGATTTTATCACCCCGCGCGCGGGGCACTCTGATTATACCCGCTTTGTGGGCATATGTAAATGCCCAATTCACGCATTTTCCGTATACCCAGATACGTAAGCCGGCGGGCTTCCTGCCGGGACAGGCAAACCGGCGACCGCCCCCGGATAAGGCTCATCTCCGGGTGTCGGACGCCGGTGCGGGTATCCCTTTCTTCAGCTCTTCAGCTCTTCAGCTCTTCAGCCACCCAGATAGGCGCGGCGCACACTGTCGTCGTTGGCGAGCGTAGCCGCATCGCCGCTCATGGCAATGCCGCCGGTCTCCAGCACGTAGGCACGGTTGGCGATCTTGAGCGCCATTTCCGCGTTCTGCTCGACCAGCAGAATGGTCGTGCCGGCGCGGTGCAGCTCCCGCACGATGTCAAATATCTGCTGTACCAGGATGGGAGCAAGCCCCATGGACGGCTCATCCAGCATGAGCAGCTGCGGCTGGCTCATCAGGGCGCGCCCCATTGCCAGCATCTGCTGCTCGCCGCCCGAAAGCGTCCCTGCCACCTGGCTCTTCCGGTGCTTGAGGCGCGGGAACAGCCCGTAGACCTTGGCAAGTCCTTCCTTTGTATATCCCGGATTGGTATAGGCACCCATTTCCAGATTCTCCTGCACGGTCATCTGCAGGAAGCAGCGCCGCCCCTCCGGCACGTGCGCCATGCCGCGCGAAACCAGCCGGAAGGATTCCGTATGCGTGATGTCCGTGTCCATGAAGCGGATACTGCCGGATTGCGGGTGGAGCATCCCCGACACGGTCTTGAGCGTGGTGGATTTGCCGGCGCCGTTCGCGCCGATCAGCGCCACAATCTCGCCCGCCTCGACCTCCAGCGACACGTCCTTGAGCGCGTGTATCTTGCCGTAGTACACGTTGATCTTATCTACCTGCAGCATCATGCCGGATCGCCTCCTTCCTTCTTCTTGCCCAGATACGCCTCCACGACCTTCTGGTCGGAAACGATCTGCTCCGGGGATCCTTTGGCAATGATGCGCCCGTGATCCAGCACGCAGATGCCCTCACAGATGCTCATGACCAGCTTCATATCATGCTCGATCAGCATGACCGCGATCTGGAAGGTATCCCGGATGCGCCGGATATTGGTCATCAGCTCCGCCGTCTCGGAGGGATTCATGCCCGCAGCCGGCTCGTCCAGCAGGATGATCTTGGGTCCGGTTGCCAGCGCCCGCACGATCTCCAGCCGGCGCTGTGCGCCGTAGGGGAGACTGCCGGCGGGCGCGTCCGCCAGATCCGCCATGCCGAAGAAATCCAACAGCTCCAGCGCCTTTTCATGTGCCTCACGCTCGCGCTTTGCGTAGCCGAAGGTATGCGTCACCGCCGCCAGCAGGCTCTCGCGCGTCGCATTGTGCAGTCCGACCTTGATGTTGTCCTCCACGCTCATGTTCCCGAACAGGCGGATGTTCTGAAAGGTACGCGCGACTCCCATCTCGCTGAGCTGGGCTGTGGTTTTGCCCGCCGTGCTGTACCCGTCCAGCATGATATTGCCCCGCGTGGGCTGATAGATATTGGTCAGCAGGTTGAAGACGGTGGTCTTGCCCGCACCGTTGGGGCCGATCAGCCCGGCGATCTCGGTCTTGCCCACCACCAGCGAAAAATCATCCACGGCAGTCAGACCGCCGAAATCGATGCCGAGGTGCAGTGCCTCCAGCACCGGCGTCTTGCCGAGATCGCGCTCCGGGATGACCGCACCGGAGGGGTACGGAACCAGCCGGGAGCCGTCGGCGCGGTCGCTGTCCTTCTTGCTTCCGAAAAGATTCATGATGCGTCCGCCTCCTTTCCGCCGGCTTTCCCGCGCCGCAGTCCGCGGAACCAACCGGACAGTGAGAACCGGCTCTTCCACGCCTTGAAGCGCTTGTTTTCATTCAACAGCATGATGGCGATAAGCAACACCGAGTAGGCGAGCATCCGGTAATCCGAGAAGTCGCGCAACGCCTCCGGCAGGGCACGCAGAACGATGGCTGCCAGAATCGAGCCGCCGATGTTGCCCATGCCGCCCAGCACCACGATGACAAGTATTTCAATGGACATATTGTACCCGAAGGTGTCCGCCTGCACGACCGGCAGGCTGTAGCCATACAGCACGCCTGCCGCCCCGGCAAAGAACGCCGCCAGCATGAACACCATCAGCTTGTAGTACACGACGTTGACGCCGGTCGCCTCGGCAGCGATGCGGTTGTCGCGGATCGCCATGATGGCGCGTCCGTGCTTGGAGCGCTTGAAATTCATGATGACCAGCATGGTCAGCAGAACCAGCAGGATGGCATACGGCAGCAGATCCTTTGAGTTGCGCCGGATCGAGGAGGTATCAATGCCCAGTGCGCCCTGCAGGGGGGTGCCCTTGATATTCAGGTTGGTCAGGACGTTCTTGATGATCTCGCCGCAGCCCAGCGTCACGATGGCGAGATAGTCGCCGCCCAGCCGCAGCGCGGGCAGCCCGACGACAAGCCCCACCAGCGCCGCCGCAAGACCGCCGATCACCATGCACAGCGGCAGGCAGACAGCCGCAGGCAGCTTGCCCTGCAGCAGCACCGCCACCGTACAGCCGGTGAACAGTCCGACCGACATGAACCCGGCGTGCCCCAGCGACAGCTCGCCCAGCAGTCCGACCACCAGATTGAGCGACACCGCCAGCACGATGTAGCAGGCGACCGAGGTCAGCATATTCTGAATCTGGCGTCCCACGTTGCCGGTGTACACCAGCACAGCCATAACGGCGAACACCGCCGTCACGGTCAGCAGCGTCACGCGGTCGGCGTTGAAAAATCCACTGCGGAGAATGTTCTTTTTGCCCATGCTCACACCTTCTCCCTTACGCGCTTTCCGAGCAGTCCCGCCGGCTTGAACACCAGCACCAGCACCAGCACGCCGAACACAACCGCATCCGACCACAGGGTGGAGATATACACCTTGGACAACTGCTCAATGAGTCCCAGCAGGATACCGCCCAGCATGGCGCCGGGGATCGACCCGATTCCGCCGAACACGGCGGCGGTGAACGCCTTGATGCCCGGCATGGAGCCGGTCGTGGGCTTGATATATGTGTAGGTCGCACCGAAGAACACGCTTGCCACCGCCGCCAGCGCCGAACCGATGGCAAAGGTGATGGTGATGGTCTTGTTGACGCTGATGCCCATCAGCTCCGCCGCGTCGCGATCCTCGGAAACGGCGCGCATCGCCTTGCCCATGCGGGTCAGGTTGATGAACAGCGTCAGCCCCACCATGATGGCGGCGGTCACGCCCAGCGTCAGCAGGGTGATGCCGTCCACCGTCACGCCGCCCAGCGTCAGGGAGGGCAGATCAAACAGTGCCGGCGTGGACTTCTGCTCGGGACCGAAAATCAGGAGCGCCAGATTCTGGAGCAGGTAGCTGACACCGATCGCCGTTATCAGCACCGCCAGCGGCGGCGACTGCCGCAGGGGACGGTATGCCAGAAATTCAATGGTCACGCCCAGCGCGGCGCAGACAACAACCGCAATCAGAATGGCGACGACGGGGGGCAGCTTGAGTGTCACTGCCGAAACAATGACGGAGTATGCGCCGACCATAATGATGTCGCCGTGGGCGAAGTTCAGCATTTTGGCGATGCCGTACACCATGGTATAGCCCAGCGCGATCAGGGCATAGATACTGCCCAGGTTCAGTCCGCTGATAAGGGCTCCGATAAATTGGATCATGACTGGCAGGCTCCTTTCGGATGTATGGAAATGCCGGCAAACCCGTGCTTGCTCTCGGAAACAGCCACGGCTCCGGAAAATAGGCAAAGGCCGGACCCTCACCGACCGGGCGGCGGGGATATCCGGCCGTATGCAAAATCTGCTGTCCTATAACGGGGATCCCGGAAGCTCCGCCGGCACCGATGCGGTGGGCGGAGCCTCCGGGCGTGCCCCGGGGCATTACTCCTTGTCAGGCGTGAACAGGACAGCCTTACCGTTCCTGTACTCCATGGCGATGGCAGCCTTGGAGGACTCGCCGTCGGCAGTCCATGTCATGGTGCCGGTGACGCCCTTTACCTCGATCTTGGTCATGGCGGCGACGATGCGGCTGTTGAAATTGTCCTTATCCTCGGAGGTCAGGTTCGCCTGCTTCAGCGCGGCGACCACGGTGTAGACTGCGTCGTACCCGTCGGCGGCAAACTGATCGGGCGTCGCGTTGTACTTTTCCTGATACTTTTTAACGAAGTTCTGCACGGCGGTGTCCTGGTTGTCCGCTGCGAAGGGAGTCAGCATCAGCACGCCGTCGGCATCGCCCGCGTTGCTGATCTTGGTCAGCAGACCGTCCAGTCCGTCACAGCCGAACATCTTCATGCCGTCCAGCTTGCCCTTTGCCTGCGTCAGGAAGGTAGCCGCATCAGATGCGTAGATGGGCAGGAACACCAGATCCGCTCCGGAGGAAGCAATCTTGGCGATCTGCGCCGAAAAGTCGGTGTTGCTGTTGGCAGTGAATGCCTCGGTCGCCACGACCGAAATTCCCTTTTCCTTGCACTCCGCCTCGAAGGTCTCCTTCAGACCGACGCAGTAGTTGTTGTCACTTCCGTAGAAGACAGCAACCTTGCTTGCCAGCCCATACCGGGCGATGTACTCGGCAGACGCCTTGCCCTGGTAGGGATCGGAGAAGCAGACGCGGAACGCGCTGTTGTTGTTGGCAATGGCATCCACGGCGGAGCCGGAGGGCGTCAGTACCAGCACACCGTCCGCCTTGGCGGCGGCGGTGACAGCCTTGGTCTCGCCGGACAGAGTCGCACCCAGGGAGACCTTCATGCCATCGTCCACCAGCTTGCCGTATGCCGCGGTGGCAGTATCGGCAGAACCGGCGGAATCTTCAAATTTCAGAACCAGCTTGAAGCCGTTGACGCCCTTTGCATTGGCGGCATTGATCTCATCGACAGCGATCTGCGCGCCGTTGCGCACCGAGGTGCCGTAGTTTGCATAGTCTCCGGTGAGCGGGCCTATACCGCCGATAACGAGATCGGTCTCGGAAGCATTTTTGTTGTTATCGTTGCCGTTTTCATCCGTTTTCCAGTCATCGGAAGAAGCGCAGCCGGACAGAATAGACAGGCAACCCATCACCATCACGAAAGCGAGCACAAGCGAACAAAGTTTCTTCATACCAAATCATCTCCTTTTTTTCATTATACCGGAGCCTGTTCAGGGACGTCCTGTATTTGCATTATTATAATACGTTTCCCTGCATTTTGCAATAGGCGGGATATACAAAATTCAAAAGAAATCAGGACGGCGCCGCGTTCATCTTGTATGAACACGGCACCGTCCTGAATAAAGAGGCAGGATAACCGCCCATTCATTGCATTTTCCGCCCGCCAGCCGTTTTTTTATGCTTGACGCCGGGCAGGCCCGCCGCCGGGCGGAATGCGGCGAATGCTGACGGAAGCGCAAAGGAATCCTGCAAATCCGCCGGACTGACAGCCAGCCAGTCCTCCGGCAGAACCG
>OLGB01003816.1_pt1 | contig 13635 bp, 10 predicted proteins | sample 1605691 | NCBI WGS metagenome assembly OLGB01 (sample SAMEA3888925, study PRJEB22519) | human gut metagenome | biome: human gut; feature: human-associated habitat; material: faeces | place: Denmark | collected 2010 | reverse complement strand
AAAGAGCGGGGGCAGCAAATGTCAGAGTCTGTTCTGGCAGAATCGTTAAGGTCAGAACCGGTCAGACCAGAGTTGTCAGAATCGCAGACATTAGAATCGCAGATGGCTCAGGCAGAACCTGCTGTGTCAGCGGGCAGACCGCAGGCAGTTCAGTCAAAGCAGGCCGAAGCATACAGACCGCAGACAGGCGTGACTGCGGAAAGCGTAAGTGACACAGCCACAGAAGATATAAAGGCTGCCGGAGCAGCAGCTAAAATACCTGCGGAAACACAACATTTGCAGCAAAAAGCACACAGAGCCAATGCAACGCAGACGGATCCTTTTGAAAAGCTTTTTGTGCGGGCTGATTATATAGATGCATTTGACGATGATTACTTCTATGATTGTATAGAAGTGTCGCCAGAGAAGTTAAAGTGTCTTAACCAGAATGAAATTGATGTCGCGGGAAACAGCTTCCTGTTGCATGGCTATTATAATTTCAGACACATACTTTTTGGAAGAGTGCGCGATAACCTTGATAATACTAAATATTTCATTGGCGTTCCGGGAATGTACTGCAACCGTGAACGTTACATGGCTTCAATGTTTGGCTTTAATAATTTTAAGAAGAGTCACAGGAGTGACTATGCCAATCCATATTTTGGATACTGGTATCAGGAAATATAGACGAATCTTAAATGATCCTGCCATGAGCCGTTAAGCTTTACATAGGAGTAGGCGGTTCCTTCGGATATAAAGCCAAGAGATTTGACAAGATTAATAGAGGAGATGTTTTGAGGGTGAATGTAAGCTTCAATCCTGTGCATCTCCTTTTCGTGTGTAAGAATCTCAAGCATATGTTTAACCATAAGGCTTCCAAGTCCTAACTGGCGGTAATTCTTATCAATCTTATATCCTATGCGGCAAGAACGGTTAATGCTTGTAACACCAAAAAAAGATACAGAGCCGAGAATTTCCCCTGGTAAGTCGTCAGAGAAAAGAAAAAATCTGCCGAATTCACCCTTTAGCAAAGCAGCATATTCAGCTTTAAGTGTGGCTGCAATATATTCTGTTGTATAAAAATTATCAGGCTTGGCAGCTTCGTATCTGTCGAATTCCTCACGGTTACGGCTGTAAAATTCAAGTACTTTTCCTGCAAATGTTTCATCAAGTACTTTAAGCGTCATGCCTTCAAAAGTGTATTCAAATTTCATAATTATTCTCCATCAGTAGTGACAGCAGTATTCTTTTTCTTGCTTTTACGCAGCTCCTTAAAGAATGTTGTGAGCATTTCTGAACATTCTTCTTCACATACACCTTTAGTAATCTCACACTGGTGATTGAATGTCGGAATCTGAAGGATATTAAGTATTGAACCGGCACATCCTGCTTTGGGATTCATGGAACCGATAACAACTCTTGGAATTCTTGCCTGAACAATAGCACCTGCACACATCTGACAAGGTTCAAGCGTAACATATAAAGTGCAGTTCTCAAGCCGCCAGTCGTTCATGTAGCGGCTGGCTTTCTTAATTGCAGTAATCTCGGCATGGCCGAGAGAGGTTTTATCAGTGTTACGGCGGTTGTAGCCTCTTCCTATAACCTTTCCTTCATACACAATCACACAGCCGATAGGCACTTCATTGAGTTTATAAGCCTTCTTAGCCTGTGTGATTGCCTGTTTCATATATCTGTAATCATCTTTTTCAAAAACCACCTGAGTATTCTCCACTAGATTATCCTCCACAAAATATTATAAAAATTTTAACTTTTTTGTGAAAATGCGTCAACTTATCTGGAACATTTTTCGTATTAATAATAAAAGGAGGGAACGTGCGCAGAATTATGATTGCACTGGCACAGATTAGTAGTATAATGATTATATCAGTAGGCAGTATCGGAGCTATCAAAAGTCTTATACTTCATGCATCGGTAGGATAATTCATGACTATGCGTTATGTGACAGAGTTAGTGGCTGAGCTTATTATTATGCTGGTTATGATGTAGTTCGGAAAATCATTAGGAAAGAGAAGGTACAGGGTATGAAATTAGAGGTAAGGAATTTAAAGAAAACTTATGGTACAGTTCAGGCACTGAAGGGGATTAATTATACATTTACACCAGGAGTATATGGTATTCTTGGTGCTAATGGAGCCGGCAAGAGTACTATGATTAATCTTATCACAGATAATGTATCGAGAGATAAGATGAATGGTGGAAGTATTCTTTTTGGCGAGGACAGTGCAGAGGAAGATATATTAAAGCTTGGCAAACAGTTCAGGGGTCTGGTTGGCTACATGCCGCAGCAGCAGGGATTTTATGAAGATTTTTCGCCTAAAGCATTTCTTAAATATATGGCAGAGATTAAGGGAGTTAAGAGGATTAAGACGACTGATGACAATGGCAATGAGGTTGTTAAGACTGTCAACCAGCAGATAGACGAGTTGCTAGAGGTAGTTAATCTTACTAAGGTTGCATATAAGAAAATTGGAGGATTTTCAGGAGGAATGAAGCAGAGAGTGCTACTTGCACAGGCACTTCTTGGTAATCCTAAGATTCTTATACTTGATGAGCCGACAGCAGGACTTGACCCTAAAGAGAGAATCTCAATAAGAAACTATATTGCAGAGCTGTCTAAGGACAAGATAATTCTTTTTGCAACTCATGTTGTAAGTGATATTGAATGTATTGCTGATAAAGTACTTCTTCTAAAGAGCGGAGAAATAATTGCGACAGGAACACCTGTTGAGCTTATTGAAAGCATGGCTGGAAAAGTTGGTGAGATAACATGCACGCTTGATGAGGTCGGCGAGCTGCAGAAGGAATACAAGATTGGCAATATCAGACAGAGAAAGAACGGTCTTGCGTTAAGAGTTGTAGGTGATGAGCTGCCAGAAGAAGCAGTAAAAGTTGGAGATAATATTGACCTTGAGGATGTATATCTGTATTATTTTGAGTAGAATATTGGAATATCAGATTGTCAGGGAGAAATATCATGGAACTTATTAAAGGAAGACCTGCCGATGAAACAGGAAGACTAGAAAAAGAAATCAGAGTATATGATTTGTTGGATAAGCTTGGAATGGAATATTACAGAACAGACCATGAGCCTGCTACAACAATGGAAGTGTGTAATGACATAGATAAGATTCTGGACACACTTATATGTAAGAATCTTTTCTTATGTAACAGACAGAAGACGAATTTTTATATGCTTATGATGCCGGGTGACAAGCCATTTAAGACAAAGGATCTGAGTAAGCAGATTAATTCAGCGAGACTTTCATTTGCAGATGAATCATATATGGAGGAATTCCTTGATATAACACCGGGTTCAGTATCCATAATGGGACTTATGAATGATACGGATAACCATGTGCAGTTACTGATGGATAAGGAAGTGCTTGAGGGTGAATCTCTCGGATGTCATCCTTGCATTAATACATCAAGTCTTAAATTAAAGACTAAGGAAGTGATGGAGAAATTCCTTCCGGCTGTTCATCATGAGGCGGTGATAGTTGAGCTGCCGAGGTATGATATATCTGAGTAAGAACCGATGGTAAGCTGTGTAGAAGTCCAATCCCGGGAAGCCGGTACGCGAAATTGGACATTAGAGCAGAGAGAGTCACAGAGGAAGTCCAAAAAGAGCGCCAAAGCATGACGGATTGGACGTTGAAGCAGTGGTAAGCCGTGTAGAAGTCCAATCCCGGGAAGTCGGCACGCGAAATTGGACGTTAAAGCAGTGTGAAGGCAAGAGAAAGTCCAAAAAGAGCGCCAAAGCATGACGGATTGGACGTTGAAGCAGTGGTAAGCCGTGTAGAAGTCCAATCCCGGGAAGTCGGCACGCGAAATTGGACGTTAAAGCAGTGTGAAGGCAAGAGAAAGTCCAAAGACTCCACAAACAACAATTGGGAAGTGAAATTGGGAAGTGCTTCACACCTTGACAACAGGCATATGTAACAAGTATAATTGAAATACCGTGCAGCCGGGGTAGTAGCGGCACCTTGAACCTGCAATCCGCTATAGCAGGGGTGATGTTCGGCAGAGGGCTGATATTTATGGAGCAGCCCGGTGTAAGTGGTGTTGACATTTGGGTCTTTCACGACGGAAATCCACGAACCATGTCAGGTCAGGAATGAAGCAGCATTAAGTGGAATCTTCCGGGTGTTGAAAGGGTGCCTGGATCGAGCTAACTGCATCGGTAACGTCTGTGGATATCAGTTCGAAGCCGGACGCACGGCTTTTGTTATTAAAATGTTACTCGTCGCAGCTAATTTAGGAATGTCATGCAGATTCGTCATGCTTGCATGTAAGAAGCTGTATGGCATTCCTAAATTATCCTGCGAAGCAGGAACTTAATCGACATAAGTAAAACATAAGCTGCGAAGCAGCGACAGACGCCGGAGGCGGATGGTTTTACGCATGAGGTTAAGGGCTGCGAAAGTAGACATAGCGCAGAGGGAGGTAACCATGTCATATCAGGCTTTATACAGAAAATGGCGTCCAGACAATTTCAATGATGTCAAAGGACAGGATACAATAGTAACAACTCTGCGAAATCAGATTAATGCAGACAGAATAGGCCATGCATATCTGTTCTGCGGAACAAGAGGAACTGGTAAGACATCAGTTGCCAAGATATTTGCGAAGGCAGTTAATTGTGAGCATCCGGTTGACGGCAACCCTTGTGGAGAGTGCCCGACATGCAAGGCGATTGCGGCTGGAACAAGCATGAATGTAATAGAGATAGATGCGGCATCTAACAATGGTGTCGATAATATAAGACAGATAAGAGAAGAAGTACAGTACTCACCGACAGAAGGAAGATTCAAAGTCTATATAATTGATGAGGTTCATATGCTTTCAATAGGAGCGTTCAATGCATTGTTAAAGACATTGGAAGAACCTCCTGCATATGTAATATTTATACTGGCTACTACAGAAGTGGCAAAGATTCCTATTACAATCCTTTCAAGATGTCAGAGATATGACTTCCATAGGATAACAATAGAGACAATTGCCGCAAGACTGTCAGAACTTATGAAGGCGGAGGGGCTGAATGTAGAGGACAAGGCAATAAAATATGTTGCCAAAGCTGCAGATGGATCTATGCGAGATGCGTTAAGTCTGTTAGACCAGTGTCTGGCATTCTATCTGGGAAAAGACCTTAAGTATGAAAATGTGTTAGATGTACTTGGGGCAGTTGACACGGCGGTATTTAGTAAAATGCTTTCAACAATTCTGTCAGGAGATGTTGCCGTGTGCATGTCACTTATGGAAGATTTGATAATGCAGGGAAGAGACCTTTCACAGTTTGTTACAGATTTTATATGGTATCTTAGAAATCTGCTTCTTATTAAGACAACTAAAGATGCAGAAAGAATTGAAGATGTAATAGAAGTATCAGCAGATAATCTTGAAGACCTGAAGAAGGATGCACAGAATGTTGATATAGATACACTTATGTACTATATAAGAGTGTTGTCAGAATTATCAAATGACCTGAAGTTCTCTACACAGAAGAGAGTTAAAACAGAGATAACATTTATAAAGCTGATGCGCCCGGCAATGGATAACAGTCAGGATATCGGCGATGTTGTAAGCCGTGTGACAATGCTTGAAGGGCAGTTACAGAAAGTACTTGATGATATTAAAAGCGGCAGACTTGTAAATGCAGGTGCTGCGGGAGGCCAGGCAGCAGTACAGCAGCAGACTCCAAAGAAGCCTGTAGTTAAGCGTGTATATGACGCTGTTCCGGAAGATGTTAAGGCAATTGCGGCAGGCTGGAAGGATATCATTGCAACGATAGATGATCCGGTTAATCAGACATTTTTACAGGCTGCACATGTTACATTAGCAGAAGATGGAATTAGTCTTGAAATTATGGTAGAATCACTTAGTGCCTATAATTCACTCAGCAGACAGGAAGTTATGGAGAGCATAGAGAATGTAATTGAGGAGAGAACAGGAGTAAGGGTTTCAATTAAAGTGACTAAGCTTAACGATGATGAGGATTTCCACAGCAGATTCGTGGATCTTAAGGAACTCGTAGGCATAGATATAGAAGTAGATGATAAGGAGGAACTTATATAATGGCTAAAAGAGGTGGTTTTCCAGGAGGAATGCCTGGTAATATGAATAATCTGATGAAGCAGGCACAGAGAATGCAGCGTCAGATGGAGGAGCAGCAGGCAGAGCTTGAGAATAAGGAATTCAGTGCGACAGCAGGCGGCGGAGTAGTTGAGGTAACTGTTACAGGTAAGAGAGAAGTATCTAAGGTTAAGATTGACCCTGAAGCAGTTGATCCAGATGATGTAGAGATGCTTGAGGACTTAATCGTAGCAGCTACTAATGAAGCTTTAAGAAAATGCGAAGAAGAGTCACAGGCACAGATGGCTAAGATTACTGGAGGACTTGGAGGATTAGGCGGAGGCTTATTCTAATGGACATCTACAGTGGTCATATTAACAGATTAATTGAAGAATTGTCGAGATTACCAGGGGTTGGGGCGAAGAGCGCCCAGCGCCTGGCATTTCACATTATAAACATGCCTGAGTCTGAGGTTAAGAGCCTTGCAGACACAATGATTGATGCAAAGCAGCATATACACTACTGTAAGGAGTGTTTTACACTTACAGATGAAGAACTGTGTCCGATATGCCGCGACCAGAAAAGAGACCATAAGACAATTATGGTAGTTGAACATACAAGAGATATGGCGGCATATGAAAAGACAGGAAAGTACGAGGGCGTATATCATGTTCTTCATGGAGCAATAAGCCCGATGCTTGGAATCGGACCGGCTGATATCAGGTTAAAGGAGCTTATGGTAAGGCTTCAGGGAGATGTTGACGAGGTTATTATCGCAACTAATTCCAATCTGGAGGGTGAGACAACAGCAATGTACATAAGCAAAATGATAAAGCCAACAGGAATTAAGGTGACAAGAATTGCAAGCGGAGTTCCTGTTGGCGGCGACCTTGAATATATCGATGAGGTTACACTTTTAAGAGCGCTGGATGGAAGAACCGAGCTTTAAATTTGGCGAAGAACCAAGCTTTAAGCTTAATGCCATGGCGTACCGGGCATTAAGACAATATGTGTAAAATGCGTGCGCAGAAATGAAGAATACTATGGCAGAGAATATGACAGGTGATATCATATCGGATCACCGTGAACGAATGCTTAATCTGAAGAAATATTATCCTTTCTTCAGACTGATAGACACATCATTTTCTAATTTCAAGGATGGCAAATACGAAATCCTTGATATGGGCTATATAGTTATGGCAGTTCTCCGTTTCTTTATAGAGGAGAATAATTTTAAGGAAAAGGATGTTACATATCCCGAATATCTCGATTTCTTAAGGCTGATACTTAAGAGAGATTTCGGGCTTGATTTGAATGAACAGGACAGCAAAGAGATTGCTGATTATATATTTGACAAGATAAAGAATGATGGCAGACCATTTGAATTCTCGTATTTTGATCCGGTGGACAGGAAAAAGAGAGTATCAAGAATGAAGATAATCGAGAGTTCAATAAGAGACAATACCGTGTGGTATTCGATAAGCCCTGATGCTATTGAATTCTATCTTGATACCAAGGAAATCAAGGACGAGAGCAGGATAAGCGTATCCCAGCTTCTTCTTGAAAAAATGATTAATTCACAGAACTTCCGTGGCGGAGTTGAAGTAGTTGAAAGAATCAACGAAGAGGTCAACCGTCTTAAGTTAAAGAAGAATGAAGTGCTGACAATTCTGTCGGGCGATGTATTTGCAGGAATAGAGGCTTATGAGGAATTCGTCAAGACAGGAATGAAATGGTTTGATGATGAAGAAAAGCTTTTTAAGAAGAACCGTGACCTTATTGCAAAATCAATTGAGAAGCTTAATGCATCGGGCAGCACAGGCGAAGGCTATTACAGGACGATGAACGAAATATACAGTCTTGAGACTCAGCTTAAGCAGGCAATGAACAGGCACAGCGAGCTGTTAAAGGATTGTACAGAAATGCAGAAGATGACCGATGACGCAGTAAGACGCGCCAAGCTTGGCAGATTAAGAAGCCATATGGATTTCACATCGGCACTTTCAGATATGATTAAGAGGGACAATGCAGATATATTAGTCACAATGTTAAGTCCGCTTCTAAAGCCGAACATAAGAAAGACATTTGACCTGATAAGCATTGATGATGCGCTTATGGTGAAGCCTCCAAGATATGAGGAGAAAGAGCTTATAAGCAATGAAAGACCGGAAGATATTGAATTCGAAGATGAGATTGAAGAAAAGAGAATTAAGGATAATTATGTATTCCTTATGAAAAATCTCATTGTGTGTTTGAAAAAATCGGACATTATAACACTCGGTCAGTTTGCAGATGCAATGAAGAGGGCGTATGGTGAGCAGATTTTAAGAAATGCAGATTTCTTCTCTTTCTTTGTTAATCTGTGCCAGAAGGATGAGTACCAGCTTGGCGGTGATGCGGGAGAAGATACATTTCTTGATGCATACTTAGGGGAAGGCTTTAAAGATACGGAAAGCTTTACATTTGCAATAAGAAAAGGGCTTGGCGGGCAGGTTATATTGTCGGATAACTGTATGATGGCAGATGTTGAATTGGTACGAAAGGAAGCACATGGAGAATAGAAATCTAGATAAGGCGCTGGACATAGTTTCCAAGCTTATCACAGGGGAAAATGTGTCTGAGAGGGGCGAGAATGCAGCTCTTTATCAGGAATACAATAATAATGCAGAAGTGTATGACATCGTTCATATGTCACTTAAGAAACTTAATCTTAACATATATGAATATAACAATGGTCTGTATGTGAGTGCAGGTGATAATAACAGGGTGTTTGGATATTCCAATGAGGAATTAAGAAATGTACTTGGATTAAGAGTTAATAAAGAATTATATCTTGCGTATTTCATAATCTACAACATAATAACAGAGTTTTATTCAGATACAATGAGTTCAACTTATGCTGAGTTCATAAGACTTGAGGACATCATTAAAAATGTTGATAAGACAACAGGTGGTATTGTCGATAAGAGCACAGGGCTTGTGCTTGATGAGGTTGAGGAGAACAGCTTTAAGCAGATAGCACTTACATGGGACGAGCTTCCGGTGACAACAGTAGAGGATCAGACAGGAGCGAGAGCAGCAAGAAATTCCAAGTCGGGTATGGTAAAGCTTGTGCTTAATTTCTGCGTTGCGCAGGAACTTTTAGTTGAGAGTCAGGACAGATATTATCCGACAGACAGATTCAGAAGTCTTATAGAGAATTATTTTGATGATTACAGAGGACGATTTGCCGAACTTATGAATGGAGGACGCGATGCCACAGATTAACAGAATCAGAGTTAATAATGTTAAATATAATTTCGGTACACAGGTGTACGACGATTTCGTGATGCGCTTCAACTGCCAGAATACTATATATGACCTTGCCAATGGCGGTGGTAAGAGTCTGCTTATGCTGCTTCTTATGCAGAATATGCTTCCTAACTGCACACTTGATGACAAGCAGCCTATTGAGAAGCTTTTCAGGCAGGGAAGCGGTAATACATGTATTCATTCTTTGGTTGAGTGGAAGTTAGATCCATGTTATCAGAAGGATGGTTTCAGGTTCATGACAACTGGTTTCTGTGCAAGAAAGGGAAGAGGCACAGACGATGAGAATCAGGATGGACAGGAACAGACAGCTGCACCGACAGCAAGTGTTGAATACTTTAATTACTGCATATTCTACAGGGAGTTTGGCGATAACGATATTAAGAATCTTCCACTTGTAAGTAATGGAGAGAGAATTACATATAACGGACTTAAGGCTTATCTTCGTGACCTTGAGAAGGGCGGGTACAAATATGTTGTTAAGATATTTGACAGAAAAGGTGATTACCAGAGCTTTATAAGTAACTACGGAATATATGAGAGTGCATGGGAAATTGTGCGTGGAATTAACAAGACAGAGGGACATGTAAGAACATATTTCGAGTCAAATTATAAGACAAGCCGTAAGGTTGTTGAGGATCTGCTTATAGAGGAGATTATCCAGAAATCCTTCAATAACAAGCTGTCAGTTGATAATGATGAGGGCATGATGGCTAAGACTCTTATGGATATTAAGGACAAGTTAGTGGAGCTTTCAAAGAAACACTCACAGCTTGGAGCATACGACAGCCAGATTGCAGCTATCGACAGTTTTAAAGAATATCTGTCGACATATGAAGCATTTTACAACAGAAAAGAAGAGATAGAGAAGCAGCTTTATGACCTGCTTCTTGTTGCTATGCGGGAAAGTGATAAGAAGGATAAGGAACTTAAGAGTCAGGACGATCTTATCACTAAGATGTATGATGAGCTTGCCCATGAGAAGGAAGCTATAGCAGTTGCAGAGGTTATGTCTGAAAAGAATTCGATGGCAGGAGTTGAGAGCCTTGTTAATGAGACAAGAAAGGCACTTGAACTTAAGAATACTGCAATTGAAGAGGCAAGAGGAAAGCTTTCTTTGATGGAGTCTGCGGGTGATTATAAAGATTATGCAGAGTACGAGAAGTCTTATAAAGGACTTCAGATTGCGATAGATAACAGACTAAGAGAAGATACTGATATAACAGCAGAGTTAAAGATACTTGCTGCAGGTTACAGAAAATTCTATGAGACAGAGACCAGAAGACTTAAGGAAAAGCTTGATATAGCAGCTAACCGTGTTAAGGCTTTGGAAGTCAGATTATCAGAGGCTAAGGATAACCTTAGAAATGCTGACAAAGAGGCGGCAGGTCTTGGCAGTCTTTCGGATAATATTGAGAATGAGATACAGGAATTACAGACACAGCTTGGAGCAGCTTTATCAGAGGCAGGAACTGTCGTATGTGAAAATGCGTCTGAAGAATATAACAAGTCATTCAGCGATAAAGAACTGTTAAAGAATGAAGAGACAAGAATGTCCGAAAAATTCAATGATGTGCAGCAGCAGTTAATGTCACTTAATGAGACAATATCTGCCAATAAAGCACTTATTGATATATTCACAGAGCAGTCAGAAAAGCTAGAAAAGGCTGATGAGGCTGGAAATGCTGATAACGAGCGCATGGGCAAAATCCGTGAAATATATAGTGCAGATAATGACGAGGCAATGCTTTCGGTTATTCTTGAGACTTACCAGAAGATGCGCAGTGAATATACAGAAGAGTGTAAGGCAGCCCAGGAACTTGATAGCTTTATTGACAATGCAAGAAAGGGAACATATATCTGTAAGAGTCCTGAAAGAGACAGGCTTAAGGAATACCTTGAGAGCCAGTATGATTCAGATGTTGTTGAGGGTCATGAGTGGTTCGCAGCCCTGAATGCAGGACAGAAAAGAGATGTATTAAAGAGAACACCTTTCGTTGAGTACGCATTTATAATAAAGAACGATTTCGAGAGAATCAAAGCAGATGAGATGCTTAAGGATTTCGGCAAGGGTGCGGTTGCTTATCCTGTTATAAGCGAGCAGGTGCTTATTGATACTAAGTTAGAGATTAACAAAGACCTGATTGTATTCGCATTAAAGGATATGTCATTCCTTCGTGATGAGGCAAAGCTTGAGACACAGATTAAGCTTGCACAGGAGGAGCTTGATTCGCATAAGGCGCAGGCAGGAAAGCTGGCCGACAGAATGGGGCTTGTGTGGAATGATTATACATTTGCACTTGTATATAATGCTGCGTCTGGAAAGGTGGATGCGTCCGAGGCAGAAGCAATCAGATTAAAGATTGCTGACAGCGAGGCTGCAATTATTGAGGCTGAGAAGAAGAGAAGTGCATTAAATGTGGCAAAGGAACAGCTTGCAGGTCAGCTTTCACAGACAAGGGCTGACATTGAAGAAAAAGAAAATTCATGCAGGATTCTTTCACAGATTATTGATATGAATTCTTCTATAGACAAGAAGTATGAGAAGTTAAAGTCACTTAAGGCAGACAGTGAAGCTGCAAGAAACCGCATATATGAGTGCGAGGAGGCAGCAGCTTCTGCTAATTCTGAGTATGATACTGCAAGAGATTTTGAGGACAGTACAAGAAAGGAATATGAGGAAATCATTAAGTCATGGGAGGAGCAGTATGCACCTTATTATGATGAAAATGTTTCAATAGAAATCGATGACGATACATATCGTCTTGATAAGGATGAAATAGAGAGCAGATTCACCGGATTAAAGACAGCACTTTCACAGAAGAACAGTGACTTTGCAGATAAGCAGGCGCTGATGAATCATCTGTCTGCATCTATGAACAAATGTCGTGAAGCAATAGAGTACAGAGGTTATACATTTGACGATATTAAGGCAAAGTATGAAGCCGGTGAGATTATGGCAGCAGGTTCACAGCAGTTAAGGAATGCCAAGGATGCTCTTAATAATCTTGTGAAGAGCAGTGATGCTGTAAGGGAAGAACTTGAGTCACAGGAAGCACTTCTTAACAGACTTGAGGGAAGTATCGCGCATGGTATTAACCAGATTGAGAATAATTATGGAAGCTTTAATGAATTCCCATGCGATGACCCGGATGGATTCATTACACAGCACAAGGTACTTATTAAGAAGTTAGAGGATAACACCAAGGTTCAGGAAAAGACACGCAGACAGATGTCTGATTCATTAAAAGACATACTTGTATGCAGAAAAGACCTTGAAAGAATCGTGTCTGATGCGGGTATGCATGTTCCAGAAGAATTCCGTCCTGAGGATGCACAAGGAATTACAGCTAATCTTACAGAATATGAGGCTGTTCATAAAGAATATGCTTCAATTACCAGATTAGAGTATAAGAAGGTTGATGAATTTAATAAGAATAAATCTAAGCTTATTGACCTGCTTAACGGATTTAATGCAGTCGAGCTTGCTGATGAAGTAAGGATATCACTTAATGTTCCTGAAAATGTGGCTAAGACAAGAAGTATGATTGAATCGTTAAATGAGACGAACACATTTATACAGTTAGAAAAAGACCGCATTGCCAAGGGTATAGAGGATATGCAGATGATTAAGGATAACTTTGAAAATCGTTGTATCCAGACATGCAGTAATATTAAGACTGAGCTAGACCGTCTGCCACAGTTGTCTAATATCAATCTTGACGGAGAACAGATTGCAATAATCAGTCTGCAGATTCCTTATATAAAGGAAGAATTATATAAGGAAAAGATGTCTGAATATATTGATGAAACTGTATTCATGGCAGAAAGCTTTAAGGAGCCGGCGGAAAGACTCAAATATATAAGAAACAGACTGTCATGGAAGAGACTTTTCTCAGTTATTGTTACAGATATGAACTCAATCAGGATTAATCTGTATAAGAGAGAAAGAATCAAGGACCAGAGCCGTTACTTAAGATATGAGGAAGCGGTTGGTTCAACAGGACAGTCACAGGGTATATATATCCAGTTCCTTATTGCAATTATCAATTACATATCTAATATGAATTCTTCAGGCAATGAAGGTGTTGAGGGTAAGACAATATTTATCGATAACCCATTTGGTGCGGCAAAGGATATATACATATGGGAGCCAATATTCAAGCTGCTTGCAACTAACCATGTCCAGCTTATTGTTCCGGCAAGAGGTGCAACTCCTGCTATTACAGGAAGATTCGATGTTAATTACATACTTGG
>OLGB01003815.1_pt1 | contig 13641 bp, 13 predicted proteins | sample 1605691 | NCBI WGS metagenome assembly OLGB01 (sample SAMEA3888925, study PRJEB22519) | human gut metagenome | biome: human gut; feature: human-associated habitat; material: faeces | place: Denmark | collected 2010 | reverse complement strand
TGCAGTGCCTGCAGGATTTTGACATCCCGCTGTACCTGTCCCACACCATCGTGGACATTCAGGGCGATACCCGGGTGGAAAAGGCCATTGTGGCCAAGGTGGACGAGAACCGCCGCCCCATTCCGGGCACCGAGATGGAATTTGACGTGGACACCATCCTGCTCAGTGTGGGCCTGATCCCGGAAAACGAGCTGACCCGGCAGGCCGGCATCCCGATGGACCCCCACACCAAGGGAGCCGTGGTCTACGAGAATATGGAGACCGGCATTCCCGGCGTGTTTGCCTGCGGCAACGTGGTGCATGTGCACGATCTGGTGGACTTTGTTTCCGGCGAGAGCGACCGGGCCGGAGCCGCAGCCGCCGCCTATGTGCTCCACGGTGAGACCCCGGACGCGGCTGTGCTGGACCTTGTCCCGGGCAATGGCGTGGGCTATACCGTCCCCCAGCGGGTGCGCCCGGCGGACGTGGACAAGGGTGTGGAGATCTCGTTCCGGGTGCGGCAGAATTACGGCCCCAGCCAGATCACCATCACCTGTGGGGAGAAGCAGCTGGCCCGGTTCAAGCGCCAGCGGATGGCACCCGGCGAGATGGAGCACATCACCCTGCCCGGGGTCCTGCTGGCAAAGGCCGACGGCCCGCTGACCGTTGCAGTAGAGGAGGTCGTAGCAAAATGAACAAAAAGCGTGAGATCATTTGTATCTGCTGCCCCCGTGGCTGCCACTTGCAGGTGGACCCGGAAAACGATTATAATGTAACCGGAAATGCCTGCCCCAACGGTGCCGCCTATGGCAAGGAAGAACTGACCCACCCCACCCGTATCCTGACCAGTACGGTGCGGGCCGAGGGCGGGCGCTATCCGCGCTGCCCGGTCAAGACCGCGCAGGCGGTGCCCAAAGAAAAGATCGTGCAGGTCATGGCTGCGCTGGACGGCGTCACGCTGCACGCACCCATCCGCACCGGGCAGGTCGTGCTGACCGACGTCTGCGGCACCGGTGTGGATGTCGTAGCCACACGGGACCTGTAAAACCGCCCCTGAGCGAAACGGAGGTCGTTGAACCATGTCGACAAAGTATGTTCTTGCACTGGACCAGGGAACCACCAGCAGCCGCGCCATCCTGTTTGACAACGAGCAGAACATCATCGCGGTGCAGCAGCGGGAGTTTGAGCAGATCTACCCGCAGCAGGGCTGGGTGGAGCACAACCCCATGGAGATCTGGTCCACCCAGTACGGGGTCATGAACGAAGTGGTGGCCCAGAGCGGCGTGGATGTCCATGACATTGCCGCCATCGGCATCACCAACCAGCGCGAGACCACCATCCTGTGGGAAAAGGCCACCGGCCGCCCCATCTACAATGCCATCGTCTGGCAGTGCCGCCGCACCGCCCCGCTGGTGGACGAGCTGGTGCAGCAGCCCGGCATGACGGAATACATCCGCGAGAATACCGGCCTGATGCCGGATGCCTATTTTTCCGCCACCAAGATCAAGTGGATCCTGGATAACGTGCCCGGCGCGCGGGAGCGGGCCGAGGCGGGCGAGATCCTGTTCGGCACCGTGGACACCTGGCTGGTGTGGAAGCTCACCGGCGGCAAGGTGCATGTGACCGACCGCACCAACGCCAGCCGCACCATGCTCTACAACATCCGCACCCTGGACTGGGATGACACCCTGCTCAAAGCGCTGGATATCCCCCGCTGCATCCTGCCCCGCGTGGCGGATTCCAGTGAGGTCTACGGCACCACCGACCTGTGCGGGGTGCAGGTGCCGGTGGCCGGCATTGCCGGGGACCAGCAGGCTGCACTGTTCGGGCAGGGGTGCTTTGCCAAGGGTGAGGCCAAGAACACCTACGGCACCGGCTGCTTCTTGCTCATGAACACCGGTGACACCATCTGCCGCAGCCAGAACGGCCTGATCTCCACCATCGGCATCAGCCTGAACGGTAAGGTGGAGTATGCTCTGGAGGGCAGTGTCTTTGTGGGCGGTGCCGTCATCCAGTGGGTGCGCGACGGCCTGCGGATGATCCAGGAGAGCCGCGACGCCGAATACTATGCCCAGAAGGTGCCGGACAACGGCGGCATCTACATCGTGCCCGCCTTCACCGGTCTCGGTGCGCCGTATTGGGATATGTACGCCCGCGGTGCCATCGTGGGCATCACCCGCGGCACCACCCAGAACCACATCATCCGGGCGGCGGAGGAGTCCATCGCCTACCAGAGCGCCGATCTTGTGGCCGCCATGGAAAAGGACACCGGTGTGCCCATCACCTCCCTGAAGGTGGACGGCGGTGCTTCCCGCGACCAGTTCCTGATGCAGTTCCAGGCCGACATCCTGAACAAGGACGTCCTGCGCCCGGCCATCCGGGAGACCACGGCCCTGGGCGCTGCCTATCTGGCCGGCCTTGCCACCGGTGTGTGGAAGGACCGGGACGAGATCCGCAGCCTGTGGCACTGCAACATGACCTTTACCCCTGCTATGCCGGAGGCCGAGCGCGCACGGCTGCTGTCCGGCTGGCACAAGGCCGTGGGCCGCAGCAGTGACTGGGCAGAGCATGAAAAGACTTTGTCTGGATTTTGACTACTTCCAACAAAAAATCACGAATTTGTGAATTGTCTGTTGACAAACCGTTGAGAAATGGTATACTGAAAGCATCCCAAGAGAATTGAGATGGGGATGCACTGTGCCACACGACCGCAGTGCGTCCCCATTTTTTGTTCCCATCGCACCCCTTGTCCGCCCGTTCACATCTGTTCCGGGGGCTGGTTCTGGAAGTTCAGCCGCCGGGCATGTCTCTGAAAAAAGAAGGAGGATCCCCATGAAAAGCACCGCAAAGGCCACCGAAAAGCGTTCGCGCACGGTCGTTGTGCTGGCGATCGCTGTGGCGTTGATGCTGCTGGGCAGCATTTTTGCCCAGATGTTCAACACCTCATTCTACAAGGTCAAGGTCTCCCGCATTTCCTTTGATACCGACTCCGGCACCCTTTCGGGCCTGTTGTACATGCCCAAGGGCGTGGACGCCTCCAACCCGCACCCCACCATCGTGACCACCCACGGCTACCTGAACAGTGCCGAGATGCAGGACGAGACCGCCATCGAGATGTCCCGCCGCGGCTATGTCGTGCTGGCACTGGATATGTATGACCACGGCCATTCCCACGGGAACGCCGACAATACCGGCGGCTTCTTCAACTTCTGGCCCACTTCGCTGTGGGATGCCGCACAGTACATGTACAGCCAGGACTACGTTGCCAAGGATGCACAGGGCAACGGTCAGATCGCGGTCAGCGGCCACTCCATGGGCGGCTTCTCCTCCGAGATGGCCATCTATCTGGATGAGCAAAACTACGCTGCCGCCGGTTACCGCATCATCAAGGCCGGTTTGAGCATGGGTGCCGATTACTCCTGGACCTCCTACCTGAGCCTGGACGAAGAGGCTGCAGTTGCCACCTTCGGCGGACGCACCATCGGCAAGATCTGCGGCCAGTACGACGAGTTCTTCTTTGCGGCCGACGAGCCTCCCACGAAGAGCGGCACCGTCTACCACAAGGACTATGTTGCCACCACCGCTGGCAAGACCCTGCTGGAGCAGGAAGCTCCGCAGGCTGACACCTGGTACACCGGCTCGGATGGCGGCCAGCGCATCATTTACCAGCCGCGTGAGATCCATCCCTGGAACCACTTCTCCAAGGCTTCCACCAAGGATGCCATCGAGTTCTACGCCACTGCATTTGCCGACCAGTCCGGTCTGGTGCAGAACATTGCTTCCACCAGCCAGATCTGGTACTGGAAAGAAGTCTTTGAGCTGGTCGCTCTGGTGGGCTTCCTGCTCATGCTGGCACCTCTTGCCCTGCTGCTGATGAAGCTGCCCTTCCTGTCCAATGCAAAGCAGGCCGTCGCAGCACCCACCCCGGCCGTCGGCACCCTGTCCGGCAAGCTTGGCACGATCAGCCTGTTCGTGGTGGGTATGCTGATCCCGGCCATCATCTTCCCCGCCGTGTACGACGGCAGTCTGACCGCAGAGCCCATCCGCTGGATGCGCTACGCCAGTGACGTTGCCCTGCTCCTGTCGGTGGTGGGCATCGTTCTGGCAGCCCGCAGCACCGAGGACGACCGCAAGACCTGGCTGTCCGGCTCGGTGTGCGTCCTGATCGCTTCCATCGTCCTGCGTGTGCTGGTGACCAAGAACATCTTCGAGACCAATGCCACCTGGCAGGGCCCCACCGTCAACAGCATCGTGACCTGGGCTCTCATCTGCGCCTGCATCTCCATCGTGACCATGGTCTGCGTCTACCTGTTCGGCGGCCGCAAGCAGAAGGGCATCACGCTGGAACAGTACGGCATTGCCGCAAAGCCGGTGTCTGTGGCTGCAGCCTTCTGCGTGGCACTGCTGGTGTGCGTGATCGCCTACGCCTGCCTGTTTGCCGTGGATGCCATCTTCAAGACCGACTTCCGCATCTGGACCTTCGCCTTCAAGACCTTTGAAGCCAGCGCCATCCCGGCGGCGGTCAAGTATATGCCGTTCTTCTTTGTGTACTACTTTGTCAGCGGTGCCGCCGCCATCTCCAACACCAGCAGCGAAAAGCTGCAGGGCGGCTGGGGCTACCTGCTGGCTGCTCTGACCAACATGGGCGGCATTCTCCTCTGGCTGGTGCTGCAGTACGGCACCCTGTTCCGTACCGGCGTTGCCTTCTACCCGGGACAGGCCCTTGGCGGCATCCTGCTGTTTGCGCTGGTGCCCTCGCTGGCCATTGCATCCTGCCTGGCCAAGTACCTGTACAAAAAGACCGGCAGCGTGTACGTTGCGGCCTTCCTGAATACCATCCTGATGACCATGATGACCGTGGCCAACACCGCAATCTATTTCCAGGCATAAGCACAACCGCAGACTGGGGCTGCACTTTACAGTGCGGCCCCTTTGTGCGATAATGAGAACCATCTGAGAGAAAAGGAGTCCTGCCCGATGCATCCACTTGCTGAAACTCTGCTGGACGAGCCGGTGATCGCAGCCGTCAAGACGGATGACGCTCTGACGGCCGCCCTGGCCTCGCCCTGCAGCACGGTCTTTCTGCTGGCGAGCACCCTGCTCAATGTGGGGGAGCTGGTCCGGCGCATCCACGCGGCCGGAAAGCTGGCCGTCGTGCACATCGACCTTGTGGACGGCCTTTCGGCGCGGGAAGTTGCCGTGAATTCCCTCATTGCGCTGTGCCACCCGGACGGTATCATTTCCACCCACCCATCCCTGATCCGGCGGGCGCGCCATCAGGGCCTGCTGACCATCCAGCGGGCGTTCATCCTGGACTCCCTTTCCCTGAACAACCTTTCCGGCCAGCTGGAACAAGGCAAGCCGGACTTTGTGGAGATCCTGCCCGGCATCATGCCCCGGGTCATCACCGAGATCAGTACCCGCACCCGGGTGCCGGTGATCGCGGGCGGTCTGCTGCGGGACAAGGCCGACGTCATGGCCGCCATGCGGGCCGGTGCCTCGGCAGTGTCCACCTCTGCCCCGGAGCTGTGGGACATCTGAACCCCGGAAAACACAAAAATGCCTGACCGCTGTCGTTGGCGGTCAGGCATTTTTTATGGAAAGCAGCAGCGTTACGGGTGGCTCTTCCTGACAAGATCTTTGGTGTACAGGGCGCGGGTGGCGTTGAGCACGGCAATGACCATGACGCCCACGTCGGCAAAGATGGCTGTCCACATGCTGGCCATACCGATGGCACCCAGCAGCAGGCAGGCAAACTTGACCGCCAGCGCGAACACGATGTTCTCGTACACGATGCGCAGGGTGCGGCGGGCGATGCGCATGGCCAGTGCGATCTTGGCCGGGTCATCGTCCATCAGCACCACGTCGGCGGCTTCAATGGCGGCGTCGGAACCCAGGGCACCCATGGCGATGCCCACATCGGCGCGGGACAGCACCGGGGCGTCGTTGATGCCGTCGCCCACAAAGGCCAGATTCTCCTTGGACTTCTTGGCGGCGATGAGTGCTTCGATCTGGTCCACCTTGTCGCCGGGCAGCAGACCGGCGTGGTATTCGTCCAGACCCAGCTGGGCAGAAACGGCCTTGGCCACCGGCTCGGCATCGCCGGTGAGCATGACGGTCTTGCGCACTCCGGCGGCCTTCAGGGCCCGGATGGCCTCGGCACTGTGGGGTTTGACCACGTCGGCGATGAGCAGGTAACCGGCGTATCTGCCGTCGATGGCAATGTGCACGATGGTGCCGGTCTCGCTGACGGCGGGGGCAGAAAGGCCCAGCCGCTCCATCAGACGGGCGTTGCCGGCGGCAACGGGCTTGCCGTCCACCTTGGCGGTCACGCCGTGGCCGCCAAGTTCCTCCACGTCGGTCACGCGGGAGGTGTCGATCTCCTTGCCGTAGGCGGCCTTGATGCTCAGGGAGATGGGGTGCTTGGACCAGCTCTCGGCCAGGGCGGCGGCCTCTACCAGCTGTTCGTCGGTGATGCCGTCGGCCGGGTGGACGCCGGTGACCTTGAAGGTGCCCTGGGTCAGGGTGCCGGTCTTATCAAACACCACGATGCCGGTGCGGGCCAGCTCCTCCAGATAGGTGGAGCCCTTGACCAGGATACCGCAGGCGGAAGCACCGCCGATGCCGCCGAAGAAGCTCAGCGGAATGCTGATGACCAGTGCGCAGGGGCAGCTGATGACCAGGAAGGTCAAAGCGCGGTAGATCCAGTCGCCAAAGCGGGCAGGCTGGCCCATCAGCAGCAGCACGATAGGCGGCAGGAAGGCCAGCGCCAGCGCACCGTAGCAGACAGCCGGGGTGTATACCCGGGCAAAGCGGGTGATGAAGTTTTCGGCACGGGCCTTTTTCATGCTGGAATTTTCCACCAGATCGAGAATTTTCGAGACGGTGGACTCGCCGAATTCCTTGGTAGTCCTGACTTTCAGCAGGCCGGTCATGTTCACGCAGCCGCTGATGACCTCGTCCCCTGCCTGCACATCGCGGGGCAGGCTCTCACCGGTCAGGGCGGCGGTGTTCAGGGCGGAGGTGCCCTCTACGATCACACCGTCAATGGGCACCCGCTCGCCGGGCTGCACCACGATCATGGTGCCGACCTCCACGTCATCGGGGTCCACCTGCTCCAGTCTGCCGTCCTCGTCCTCCACGTTGGCGTAGTCCGGGCGGATGTCCATCAGGCTGGAAATGCTCTGGCGGCTCTTGCCCACGGCCACGCTCTGGAACAGCTCGCCGATCTGGTAAAAGAGGATAACGGCGCAGCCTTCCACATAGTCGCCCAGGGCAAAGGCACCCACGGTAGCCACCGCCATCAGGAAGCACTCGTCAAAGGGCTGGCGGTTCTTGACGCCCTTGATGGCCTTGCGCAGCACGTCCTTGCCCACCACAAGGTACGGGATGAGGTAGAGCAGCAGCTCCACCGGGGTGGGAAGTGCCGGCAGCACACGGAGCAGCAGCTTGAGCAGGATCACAAGGGCCAGCGCGATCAGGATCTGCTGCAGGCTCTTTTTTTGCTTTTTGGTCATACAAAACGCTCCTTTTGTCGGATTGCGGCGGTTCTGAGAAAAAACGGGAAAACGCAGTGGAATTCAACAGGTTTTCCCCACAAAAATGGATTTTCCACCCTTTCCCCCGTGTTTTCCACGGGATTTTCCCGCAGAAAACTTGCTTTTCCACGTTTCTTTTTGGAGTTTTCCGCGAAGGGTGTTGAAAAGTGCGTGGAAAGTGTTGAAAACTGCCCGTTTTTTCCACGAAAAAGAGGAGTTTTCCGCTGCCCGGCGGCAGAGGAAAGAAAAGCTCTCCCACAGGGGGAGAGCTGCCGCCCAGCAGCGATGCCGGGAACCGGACCGGAAGAGGTCAGATGTCAAAGATCTCGCAGTCGTCCTCCACCTTCTTGCAGGCGGACAGCACATTCTCCATGGTGGCGTGGGGGTCGGCACCCTCGGCAAACTCCACCTTCATCTTCTGGGTCATGAAGCTGACAGTCGCCTTTTCCACACCGGCAACGGTGTTGGCAGCGTCCTCCATCTTCTGGGCGCAGTTTGCGCAGTCCACTTCGATCTTGTAGGTCTTTTTCATCGTAGATACCAGCCTTTCTGTTTTTGTGCGGGCCGCGGCCCGGAAAATCATTCTTCGATATGGTCCATCCCCAGAGAGAGGATGCTGCGCACATGGTCGTCGTCCAGTGCGTAGTACACGGTCTTGCCCTCCCGCCGGAAGCGTACCAGCTTGGAATCCTTGAGCACCCGCAGCTGGTGGCTCACGGCCGACTGGCTCAGCTGCACGGCGTTGGCAATGTCCTGCACGCACAGCTCATTGTCGTGCAGGGCGTACAGGATCTTGATACGGGTGGAGTCGCCGAACACCCGGAACAGGTCGGCCAGCTCGTACAGCACTTCGTCATCCGGCATGTCCAGCTCTTCCGGCTGCACGAGGGGTTCGTTCTGCTGTGCCATGGAAGCATCTCCTTTCGGGATGAAATCATATGAATGTCTGTTCATGTGTTCATGATACCACGGGTACAGTACCCTGTCAAGGGGGTTGCACAAGAATTTCTGCATCTGCCCTAAATTGCTGAAAAAAACACCTGAAAACGCAAAAAAGATGCAGATTAGACGGGCAAAAAAACAAAAGGCCTGCCACACCTCTTTCGTGCAGCAGGCCTTGCAGGATATCTGCCAGGGGGTCAGATCTTTTTCCGTTTTCCCACCACCCAGGGGGCATACATCAGCGCAAGAGCCAGGGCGATGGCGGGCAGAAAGCCCAGAATGTAGAATTTTTCGCCAAACCACGCAGTAAAGGTGCTGGTGATGACGTTGCCATAGGGGTTATTCAAAAAGTAAAAGTTGGTGTGCAGGGGTTTGTTAAGAAAATAGATGGGCAGGGCCGAGCCGAACAAAAAGGCCAGCACCTGCGGCACCCGACGCACGCTGGGGCGGTATCCGCCCGCCACCAGCAGCACAGGGTAGAGCACCAGCAGGGCGTGGATGCTGACCGAGTGCAGGTTGATGAGGGTGAACCACCCGGGCACATCCCGCCAGCTGGGGCACAGCAGAGCCAGTGCCGCGCCGGGGATGCACAGGGCGTACAGCTCCTCCTTGCACCAGCTGCGGTCGGTGAGGGTGTTGTACAGGCAGACGAACACGTTGATGCTGCACAGGTGCAGCGGCAGATAGCTCCAGTTCCACTGGCCGGTGCAGGCCATGCCCAGCAGCAGGGCGGCCTCGTCGGCCAGTAGGGCCGCCGTGACCCCCACCAGAATGTGCCGCCGGGTGCGCGGCGTGCTGCGGCGGTACCACCACACCATGCCCAGAAGAAACAAAGCCGACAGCGCCAGCTCTATGAGATGGACAGTACCGAACAGCGGGTAGCACTCATAGCCCGCACCGTATTCGGCGGCGGTGATGTCATAGGATTTCCAGAAGTCAGACATGGAACGTCCCCTCCCTTTTTGACCCTATCATAGCACAGCGGGCAGGAAACAGAAAAGGTATTTTTTACAAAATGCGCCAAAGTGGGTGCATTCTTTGCCAAGCTGTGGTATCTTATAAAACGTATAGAATCGAGATCTGCGTACAGACGCACAGGAGGGAATTTTTATGACACTGGAAACCGGTATCCGCGGCGAGCAGAGCGTGCCCGTCACTGCTGAAAACACCGCAAAGACCATGGGCAGCGGCACGCTGGACGTGTTTGCCACCCCGGCCCTGGTGGCCCTGGCCGAAAAGACCTGCTGGATGAGCGTGGCCCCGGCTCTGGCCGAGGGCGACGGCACCGTAGGCACGAAGCTGGAGCTGGAGCACACCGCTCCCACCCCCGTGGGCATGACTGTGACCTGCGAGAGCGAGCTGGTGGCTGTGGAAGGCCGCAAGCTCACCTTCAAAGTGAGCCTGCACGACGAAAAAGGCCCGGTGGGCGGCGGCACCCACGAGCGCTTTGTGATCCACAACGACAAGTTTGCGGCCAAGGCGGAGGCAAAGAAGAACTGAAAAAGGCTTCCCCCAAGGGGGAAGGCTAAGGCTCCCTCTTTGACGGAGGGAGTTCTTCCGGCTCCAGCCGCAGCGGCGGCGGGTCCTCGGCCAGCAGCTGCTGTTCGGCGTGGGCCTGTGCGTCCTGCAGCAGCTGTACGGCCTGCACGCTGGCGCGGAACAGCTCAAAATACATCGCTTTGTAATCCGGCACGGCCCCACTCCCCTTTTGCATTCCGTGGGGATAGTCTGCCCCGCAGCACGGGGCCTGATACGCTGCCGGAACGAATCGCCTGAAACGAAAAGGAATCATTATGAAAAACAAGAATCTGTCCTGGGCGGCGGCACTGTTCGTGTTTGCCCTGCTGCTGTGGTGCACGGCAGCCACTCCCGGCAAGATCGCCGACCCGTCTACCTACACCTGTGCGGTGTACAGCACCTTCTTCTCGCTGCTGCCGCCGGTCATCGCCATTGTGCTGGCCCTGAACACCAAGGAGGTGTACACCTCCCTGCTGGTGGGCATCGCCTCGGGCGCACTGCTGTATGCCAACGGAAACCTGGAACTGGCCCTGAATACCCTCTTCTTCCACGAAGAGGGCGGCATGATCGCCAAACTGTCCGACAGCAGCAATGTGGGCATCCTGGTGTTCCTGGTCATGCTGGGCATCCTGGTGGCCCTGATGAACAAGGCCGGCGGCTCGGCCGCCTTTGGCCGCTGGGCATCGAAGCACATCCACTCCCGGGCGGGCGCACAGTTTGCCACCCTGCTGCTGGGTGTGATGATCTTTGTGGACGACTATTTCAACTGCCTGACCGTGGGTTCGGTCATGCGCCCGGTCACCGACCGGCAGAAGGTGTCCCGCGCCAAGCTGGCCTACCTCATCGACGCCACGGCGGCCCCCATCTGCATCATTGCGCCGGTGTCCAGCTGGGCGGCGGCGGTCACCTCCAGCGTGCCGGAGGGGTCTGGCATCAACGGCTTCACCATGTTCCTGCGCACCATCCCCTACAACTACTATGCCCTGCTTACCGTCGTCATGAGCCTGTTCCTCATCTTCACCGGCACTGACTTCGGCTCCATGAAGCTCCATGAGGACAACGCGAAAAACGGCGACCTGTTCACCACCGAGGACCGCCCCTACGGCGACGACGTGGACGACGGCACCGAGACGAAGGGCCATGTTGTGGACCTGATCGCACCGGTGCTGGTGCTGATCGCGGCCTGCATCTTCGGCATGATCTACACCGGCGGCTTCTTTGACGGGGTGGACTTCGTTACCGCCTTTGCGGACTGCAACGCCTCTGCCGGCCTTGTGATGGGCAGCAGCATTGCGCTGCTGTTCACCTTCGTGTTCTACCGGGTGCGCAGCGTCATGACCTTCCAGGACTTTGCGGCCTGCATCCCGGAGGGTTTCAAGGCCATGGTCAGCCCCATGCTCATCCTCACCCTGGCCTGGACCCTGTCCGGCATGACCGGCCTGCTGGGTGCCAAGTATTATGTGGCCAATCTGCTGGGCGGCTCCGCTGTGGCGCTGCAGTATCTGCTGCCGGTGATCATCTTCCTGGTGGCGGTGTTCCTGGCCTTTGCCACCGGCACGAGCTGGGGAACCTTCTCCATTCTGATCCCTATCGTGTGCCACGCATTCCCGGAAGGCGAAATGCTGGTCATCTCCATCGCGGCCTGCCTGTCCGGCGCTGTCTGCGGCGACCACTGCTCCCCCATCTCCGACACCACCATCATGGCCTCGGCGGGTGCCCACTGCAGCCATGTGAATCATGTGTCCACCCAGCTGCCCTATGCCATCACGGCGGCGTCCTGCGCGGCGGTGTGTTATGTGATCACCGGCCTGGCACAGGCGGTACTGGGCAGCCGGGCCAGCCTGTTCACCTCGCTGGTGCTGCTGGCCGTGGCCATCGTCGTAGAGCTGGTGGTGCTCAGCATCATCCGCGCCCGCACGATCAAAAAGGCAAAAGCATGATTGGGCTTTGCCGTCGCGGGCAACTTGTGATAAACTGAAAGAAAACGAACGAGCGGAGGCGCGATCCATGCTGGAACAGGCTTTTCAGGATGTATACACCAAATTCAAGCTGCACTTTTATCAGAACGTATTCCAGCGTTTTGCCACGCGGGAAGCGACCCTGACCACGGTGGAGTCCTTCTGTATGGAGGGCATCATGGCCATGGGCGAGCCTACCATTGCGGAGTTCTCCCGCATGATGCAGATCTCCACCCCCAATGCGGCCTATAAGATCGGCAGTCTGGTCAAAAAGGGCTATGTGGAAAAGATCCAGTCCACCGTGGACCGGCGCGAGTACCACCTGCGTCCCACCCAGAAGTATATCGACTACTACAACATCAGCTACTCCTACCTGAGCACGGTGGTCCGGCGGGTGCGCCAGCGCTTCCCGGAAGAGGACGTGGACAAGCTGGAGCAGATGCTCACTATCATCAGCGATGAGCTGATGCCGGAGCTGGATATGCCCCGGCATCAGGACGAGAAAGCCGAATCGTAACATAACAGGCAAAAAATACCCGGAACCTTCCCAGCGGAGGGTTCCGGGTCTTGCTGTTTTCAGGAGAATTAAAGGTCGGTCTCCTTGTCCACCACCTTGCTGCCGCTGGAAGAGCTGGCAAACAGGCCCAGTGCCATGGAGCCGAACAGGGCCCGCATGCCGGGACGTTTGCGTTCTGCCGGTTGCAAAAGCGGCAAAACCTGTTATAATACATACATAATTCATAAAATCATATCAGAGAAATAGGTTTAAGAAAGCAAAGCGGCCGGGAATGTCGGCTGCCCTGAGGGAATAACAAATGCAGCAGATAAACGAACAACTTCTGGTGCGGCCGCAAAGCCCCGTTCTGCGGGCGCTGCGTGCCGCCGCACCCCAGACCCTGCCGGTGCTGGCGGGTTATTTTGTGCTGGGGCTGGGCTACGGCATCTATGTGCAGTCCTTGGGGCTGCCGGTGTGGATGCCCATGCTCATGGGCACTGTCGTGTACGGCGGCTCGCTGGAGTTCGTGCTGGCAAGTTTGCTGCTGGGCGCGTTCTCGCCGCTGTCGGCCTTTTTAATGGCGCTGATGATCCAGGCGCGGCACCTTTTCTACGGCCTTGCCATGCTGGAGCGCTATAAGGGCTACGGCTGGCGCAGCTTTTACATGATCTTTGCCATGAGCGACGAGACCTTTTCCATCACCTGCTCGGCAACGCCGCCGGAAGGGGTGGACAAGGGCTGGTTCATGTTCTTCATCACCCTGCTGGATCAGCTTTACTGGGTGGGCAGCGCCGGGCTTGGGGCTGCGCTGGGCACGGTGCTGCCCTTTAGCACCGAGGGTGTGGATTTTGTCATGACCGCAATGTTCACGGTCATCTTCCTGAACCAGTGGGAAAAAGATCAGCAGCACGGCAGTGCCCTGATCGGGCTTGCCGTGCCGCTGGTGTGTCTGATCGTATTTGGTTCCGGCAGCTTTCTGCTGCCGTCCATGGCTGGCATTCTGGTGCTGCTGCTGGCTTTGCGCCGCCCGATGGAAAAAGCAGCCGGGGAGGTAGAAGAATGACAGCAGTTCAGATGGGGCTTACCATTGCGGTGTGCACCGCCGCCACCATGCTTACCCGTTTTTTGCCGTTTCTGATCTTTTCCAGCAAGGAGCAGCAGCCGCCGGAGGTGGTGCGGTATCTGGGGCGGGTGCTGCCCGCCGCCATCT
>OLGB01003814.1_pt1 | contig 13643 bp, 8 predicted proteins | sample 1605691 | NCBI WGS metagenome assembly OLGB01 (sample SAMEA3888925, study PRJEB22519) | human gut metagenome | biome: human gut; feature: human-associated habitat; material: faeces | place: Denmark | collected 2010 | reverse complement strand
GAGCAGACGTATTTCGCCCCCTTGAAGCCGGGCGCGTCATACCGGCTCCCGTCGAGGACGAGGTACTGCGGGCAGGTCTCGAGGTAGACCTTCTGTCCGCGCGCGCGGGCGCGCCGCGCCTCCTCGAGCCCCGCGCGGGTGCTCAGGTGGACGATGTGGACCGGCACCCCCGCCGCCCCGGCGATGTAGCAGTAACGCGCGATCGCCTCCGCCTCGACATAGTCGGGCCGGGAAAGGGCGTGATACCGCGGCCCGAGCTTTCCGGCCGCGCGGAGCTCGGCGACCTTCTCGTTGACGAGGTCGCCGTTTTCGCAGTGGGTCCCGATAATCCCGTGCGCCTGCCCGACCCTCTTCAGGATTTCGTAGAGCTCGGCGTCGGTGACGCGCAGGTTGTCGTAGGCGAGGTAGAGCTTGAAGGAGGTCACGCCCGCCTTCACCATCTCCCCGATCTCCTCCGCCACCGCAGGGTTCCAGTCGGTGATCGCCATGTGGAAGGCGTAGTCGCAGGAGGATTTGCCATCCGCCTTTTTGTGCCACGCCTCGAGCGCGCGGGCAAGGGTGCCCCCCTTGTCCTGCGTCGCGAAGTCGACGACCGTCGTCGTGCCGCCGCAGACCGCCGCCCGCGTGCCGGTGGCGAAATCGTCCGCCGTCGCGGTGACGCCGTTATCCATGTCGAGATGGGTGTGCGCGTCGATGAAGCCGGGAAAGACGAGGCAGCCCGCCGCGTCGTAGGTTTCGCACCCGTCGGCGGGCAGGCCCGGCCCGACGGCGGCGATCTTTCCATCCCGCACGAGGACGTCCGCCGCGAAGGTGCGTTCGGGCGTCACCACCCGGCCGTTTTGAATGAGCACTGCCATATGAAAGCCTCCTGTTGAAAAGCGTTCAAGGGGCGGGGCCGCGCCCCGCCCCTCTTTGAGGGTCGTTTTTATACCGTCGTGACCGTCTGGCGGCCGAAGAGGTAGCGGTAGCCCTCCCACACCGCCGTGATCAGCTGGCGGATCTCGTCGGGAAGGCCGCAGCCCTCCTCGCCCACCGCGTAATCCGCGACCTGCCCGTCGAGGCGTACGCGGTAGAGCTGGCGTTCGGCGTCAAGCAGGAGGAAGCCCTCGTTCCCGCTGTCCGCGAAGTCCGCCTCGCTCCAGAAGAGGGTGAACTTATCCTTGGAGGGCGCGCTGTCGTAGGGGCAGAAGGTGGCGCAGTTGCCGCACTCGTTGCACATGCCGTCCACGTGGAGGATCTGGCGCATGGTCATGCCGGGCACCCAGACCGCCACGTTGGCACGGTTGGGGCAGACGCTGGCGCAGGTCTCGCACACGGTGGCGCAGCCCAGGCAGCGGCTGTCGGCGCAGCGTTCGCAGTCGGTGCAGAGGCTGCCGTGTTTTTCCAGCAGGGCCTGATAGCGCTCCGCTTTCCGGTTTTCGGCGGCATAGGTCTCGGTCTCCACTGCGGCAATGGCCCCTGCAGCGCGCGCGGCGTCCGCGATGGCCTCCACCACAGTGCCCGGCCCGTTCTGTCCGTCGCCTGCTACGTAGACGTGCTTCACGCTGCTCTCCAGCGTCTGCGGGTCTACCACGGCCCGGCCCCGTTCGTCTACGGCCAGAGCGTTGGAGCGGTAGAAGGCGGTGTCTACCTTCTCGCCCACCGCGGTGATGACGGTATCGGCGGGCAGGTCCACCGTCTCCCCGGTGTCCGCCGGGCTGCGGCGGCCGGAGGCGTCTGGCTCGCCCAGCCGCATGACCCTGCACCGAAGCAGGCCGTCCTTTACGCCCACGGGAGCGAGCAGTTCCCGGAACTCCACGCCGTCGGCCAGGGCCAGTTCCAGCTCCTCCTGATCGGCGGGCATATAGCGGCGGGTACGGCGGTACACCAGACGCACGTTCTTCACGCCGGGGATGCGCCTGGCGGCGCGGGCGGCGTCCATGGCGGTGTTCCCGCCGCCGATGATCGCCACGTTTTCGCCCAGAGTCAGACCGGCGGGCGCGGATTTGGCCTGCTCCAGAAAGTCGATGACATTGAGCGCCTGGCCGTACTCCAGCCCGGCGCTGCCCTTCTGCCAGGCGCCGGTGGCCAGGATCACGTCGGTATAGCCTGATGCCAGCAGAGCGCCCACGTCCGTGACGGTCGTGCCCAGCTGGAACTGGACGCCCATGGCTTTGCAGAGGGCAACGTCGTTGTCGATGGCGTCGTGGCCGATGCGGAATTCCGGAATCACATGACGAACGATGCCGCCCAGGGCGTCCCGGCGCTCAAAGACGGTCACGTCCACCCCGGAGCGGGCCAGGAAGTAGGCCGCGGACAGGCCGGCCGGGCCGCCGCCCACTACGGCCACCTTCTTGCCGGGCACAGGCGCGGCGGGTTTCCGGTCGGACAGCAGGGCGGCAAATCCGCCCTGGGCGGCCTCCAGCTTCTTGGCGCGGATGTAGACCGATTCCTCATAGCTGCCCCGCATGCATTTGTCCTGGCAGCGGTGGGAGCAGATGGTGCCGGTAATAAAGGGCAGCGGGTTGCGCTGGGTAATGACCCGCAGGGCCTCCTCGTACCGGCCCTCGCCCACCAGACGCAGATAGGCGGGGATGTCCTGCTCAATGGGGCAGCCCGAGCGGCAGGGGGCGGTGAAGCAGTCCAGCAGAGGGACCTTTTGCTCCAGCTTTTTGGAGGGGATGGGCTTCATGGGCTTGCGGTAGCGCTCCCCCGCCAGGGCGGCGTCCAGCAGGGCGTCCACCGCGGCCGCATCGACTCCGCTCCAGGGGACGCCCTTGCCCATCAGCGCCTGGCCGATCTGGGCAAAACGCTCATAGCCGCCGGGCTTGAGGACGGTGGTGGCCATGGTGATGGGCCAGATCCCCGCGCCGAACAGGCCCTCTGCGGAGAAGATGTCCGCGCCGCCGGAGTAGGAGATGCGCAGCCGGCCTTTGAATGCGTGGGTGAGCTGGCTGGCCAGGGAGAGCGTCAAGGGGAACAGGGGGCGTCCCGACATGTACATCTCCGCGCTGGGCAGCTCCCCGGCGGCTACGTCTACCGGGAAGGTGTTGGTCAGCTTCACGCCGAATTCCAGATCCCGCTCGCCGGTGAGCTTCATCAGCCGGTGGAACATCGGGATGGCGTCCTCCATTTGGAGGTCCTCCTTAAAGTGATGATCGTCGAACTGGATGTAATCGTAGCCGAGGCGGTCCAGAGTCCTGCGGGCAAAGTCATAGCCCAGCAGGGTGGGGTTGCACTTGACGTAGGTGTTCAGGTTCTTTTCCGTGATGAGATAGGTGGCGATGCGCTCGATCTCGTCGGGAGGGCAGCCATGGAGGGTGGACTCGGTAATGGAGCGGCTGACCTGCGGGGAAATGGCCCTTACATACTCCGCGTCCACGGTTTGGAACCGCTCCAGATGCGCCAGGGTCCAGGTCATGCACTCCTGCCAGATGGGAGAGGCGGAGGCGTCCTTCATGCCTTCGATGTACCGGTCGATCTTCTCGCTCCGAATGCCCGCCAGGTCATAGCCCACGCTCATATTGAATACAAAGGCGTCCGGATCGCCCAGGCCCAGCTCCTTTGCCAGCAGCTTGCAGGCAAACCAGGCCTTTACATATTCTTCGTAGGCCTGGGGCACATAGAGCTCGGTGGACCACTCGCAGTTGTAGCACTCGTCGGCGGCGGTGATGCAGGGCTTGCTGACGCACCTGGCCAGCTCCTCGCCGTCCATGACCTGGACGGTCTTCAGCTCAAAGAACCGGCAGCCCGCCGCGTAAGCGGCGATGATGTTCTGGGCCAGCTGGGTGTTGGGGCCGGCGGCGGGGCCGAAGGGGGCTTCGATTTTTTCGTCGAAGATCGGCAGAGCGCCGCCGTCTTCGTGGCGGGGCAGCTTGGCCACCCCGAAAATACTGCCATAGGTATGATATTCGGATAAGGCCCAGTCCATCAGCTGGGAAAAGGGAATGGGACGCATGATATCGCTCATGACGGAGACCTCCTACATACAATAGATACCTTCTGCAAGGAATACCGGCCGCCGGTCCCCGGATGGACGCGGCGATCCGGGCTGCTCTGTGCGTCAATAGGCGCGGTGATTGAGCCGGCCCCATAGTTTTTTGGACTGCTCCAGACACCAGGCATTGATCCTGTCCTCGTCGATCCCCACGAACTCCCGGTCCCGGTAGACAAGCTTACCGTTGATAATGGTGGTGCGGCAGTTCTTTCCCATCATGCCGAACAGCATGTGCCCGTCGATGTTTTCCGCGGAGAAGGGGGTAAAGGGCTTGTAATCCATGACGATCACGTCAGCCGCCGCGCCGGGCTCCAGCACGCCCAGCGGCTTTTGGAAGTAACGCGCGCAGATGGCGGGGTTGTTGCGGAAGAGCATGCCCATGGCCTCGCACCAGCCCACGTTGGGGTCGCAGGCGTTATGGCGCTGCATGGGCAGCAGCACCTTCAGGCTCTCCAGCATGTCGTGGGTGTAAGCGTCCGTCCCCAGGCCCAGGAGAATGCCGCGGGCATAGAGCTGGAGCACCGGAGAGCAGCCGACCGCGTTGCCCATATTGGACTCCGGATTGTGGCAGACCATGGTGCCCGTCTCCCTGAGAATGTCCATCTCGGCGGGAGAGATGTGGATGCAGTGGCCCAGCATGGTCTTCTCCCCCAGAATGCCGTTGTAGAGCAGACGGTTGACGGGCCGGCAGCCGTAATTGCGCAGGGAGTCGTACACGTCGTTCATACCCTCGGCCACGTGGATGTGGAAGCCGGTCATGCCGTCGTTGGCCCGGACCATTTCCTCGAAGGTCTTGTCCGAGATGGTGAACAGGGCGTGGCCGCCGAACATGGCCCGGATCATGTCGTCGTCCTCGTCCCGGGCCCACCGGGCAAACTCTGCGTTTTCCCGGATGGCCTGAGCGCACTTCTCCGCGCCGTCCCGCTCGGATACCTCATAGCACAGATTGGCCCGGATGCCCACCTCACGGCACACGTCCTTGATGGCGAAGAGAGAGCCGGGGATCTCGCCGAAGGAGGCGTGGTGGTCAAAAATGGTGGTCACGCCGTCCCGGATGCAGTCCAGCACCGTGGCGTAGGCGCAGGCGCGGGTGCCGTCCAGCGTCAGGTGGCGGTCGATGTTCCACCACTGGCCGTCCAGCACCTCAAAGAAGTTGGTGGGGCGGAACCCGTCGATGGCCAGCCCCCGGGCCAGGCCGCTGTAGATGTGGGTATGTACGTTGATCAGCCCGGGCATGATGACGCCGCCCCTGGCGTCCACGAACTCTGCCTGGGGGTATTTGGCGCGCATCTGGGCCAGAGGACCCGCCTCCACGACCATCCCGCCGTCCAGGACGACCGCGCCGTCCTCCAGATAGGGGAGCGCCTCGCTCCGGGTGATGAGTCTGCCGTTGCCGACCAGCAGCATATGCCATTCCTCCTTCAGTTGATTTTAAAATTTATTCTGAGGATTTTGAGACAAAAAAAGCGTCCATTTCAGAAATGGACGTCGTCGCTCCGGCGGGCAGGCAGCGCCGAACGGAGCCCAGAGATCCATCCAGCCCGTGCGCGAAGCACTTCGTTGCAGCCACAACCAACCGTATCCAGTTGTAATTGGTCGAATGCAAGAGAAAAGTTCTCGTTGCAGTTCCATGATAGCATAAAACCGTCCGAAACACAATGATATTTTGCGAAAATCTAAATAATTTTTAGGGCATATAATTTTTGTTGAAATCACAGGGATTTGTGGTAGAATGAAAAAAAGACGACAGGAAAAGAGGGAAGCACATGCTTGACGCATCCACGCTGCAATTTCTGTTCCAGCTGGCCAAAGGCGTGGCAAGGCAGTTCGGCCCCAACTGCGAGGTGGTGGTCCACGACCTGGCCTCCAACGACCCGGACAGTTCCATCGTGGCCATTGAAAACGGCCAGATCAGCGGGCGCAAGGTGGGGGACGGCCCCTCTCACGCGGTGCTGGAGGCCCTGCGGGGCGGAAAGGGAACGGTGGAGGATCACCTGTGCTACCTGACCCGCACCCGGGATGGAAAGATCCTCAAGTCCACCACCATCTATATCCGGGACGATGACGGCAGACCCATCGGCATGTTCGGCATCAATTACGATATTACCCTCATGCTGGCCATGGAGGACGCCCTCAAGCAGTTTACCGCCACCGAGCGGGACGAGCAGGAGCCGGAGCACATCTCCCGCAACGTGTCCGACCTGCTGGACGAGCTGATCGCGCAGAGCGTGAAGATCGTGGGTAAGCCTGTGGCCCTTATGACCAAAGAAGATAAGGTGAAGGCCATCCAGTTTCTCAACGAGACGGGAGCCTTTCTCATCACCAAGTCGGGCGACAAGGTGTGCAAGTTTTTCGGGATTTCCAAGTATACCCTGTACAGCTATATCGACGAAGCAAAAGAGACGTAGAGACCCTTTGCAGAGCGGACCGGCCGGAGAGCCGGTCCGCTCTGCGTCTGTGGACAAGGTGGCCTTGCCGCTTCAGCGGCGCTCGGGCGGGTCCTTGGGCAGAAGCTGATTGAGCAGGATGGCGGTCAGGGTGGAGAGCACCACGCTGGAGCTGCCGAACACGGTGGTGACCCAGGCGGGGAACCCGGCCAGACACGCCGGACCCACAGTGGTGACGCCCACGCCCAGCGCCACCGCCAGGCCCACCACGGTGGAATTGCGCATGGTGAAGGTCTGCTGTGTGATCATACGGATGCCGGTCATGGTGATGGTGGCGAACACCGAGATCGTGGCTCCGCCGATGACGGCGTAAGGGATGGTAGTCAGCAGGGCGGAGAGCTTTGGAATAAACCCGGCCACCAGCAGCACCAGGGCGGCCAGGGTGAAAACGGCCCGGTTGATCACCTTGTTCACCGTCACGATGCCCACGTTCTGGCTGTAGGAGGCGGCGGGCAGGCCGCCGAAAAGGGCGCCGATCACGCTCATGACGCCCTGGCCGATGATACCGCCCGAGAGCTCGTGGTCGGTGGGCATGCGGTCCATGCCGCCCATGGTGGTGGAACTGAGATCGCCGATGGTCTGCACGGAGTTGACGATGTACATGATGGCCATGGAAACGCAGGCGGCCACATTGAACTCGATGGGGAAATAGAGGGGGACCGGCGCCTGGAAATACCCGGCGGCGGCCACGCTGTCAAAGCTGACCATACCCATGAGCAGGGCCACGACGTAGCCCACCGCCATTCCCCACAGGATAGCGCCCAGCTTGAGCACGCCCTTGGTAAAGTTGTTCAGAACGAAGACCACCGCCAGGGTGATAAAGGCTACCAGCCAGTTTTTCCAGCTTCCGAAGTCAGGCTGTCCCGCGCCGCCGGCCATATATTTGACGGCAGTGGGGTAGAGGGAGAGGCCGATGGTAAAGATGACCGTGCCGGTGACCAGCGGCGGGAAAAACCGCCGGATCTGCTTCAGAAAGATCCCAAAGAGAACGGCCACGCAGCCGCCCGCGATCTCGGCGCCCAAGATGGTCCCCAGGCCGAATGCGCCGCCGATGGAGGTGAGCGTGGGAACGTAGGCAAAGCTGATGCCCATGATGACCGGCAGGCCGGAGCCGAGGCGCCGGAAGAGAGGGAAGAGCTGGAGCAGGGTGGCCAGGGCGGTCAGGATCAGAGAGACCTGGATCATAAGGGTCGTATCGGCGTCGCTCAGGCCGCAGGTGGAGGAAACGATGATCGCGGGGGTGATGACGCCTACTACGGCGGCGACGACATGCTGCAGGCCCAGCGGAATCAGCTGGCCTGCCGGCGGGACCCCATTCCAAGCAAAGACCGATGCCGGGGTGCGTGGTGTAGTACCCATCAAACTTACCTCACAAAATTTTTTTAGAACTAAAGGAAATTTTGGTTTACACAAACTATACCTCATTTTCGACCCGGCTGCAAGTGGAACTTGCGGCGGGAAGAGAAAAAATAGACAGCAAAATTTGTGAAAATCGACGGGTACTATTTGTGGAAAAACGGAAATGCACCCCGTGCGGCGGGATTCCGCGGCACGGGGTGCATAACACATGCGGGAGGATGGACCGGCACGGCGGCAGATCACTTGACGGCGACCGCCTCGATCTCAAAGAGCGCGCCCTTGGGCAGCGCGGCGACCTGGACGCAGGACCGGGCGGGGGCCTGGCCGGTGAAATACTCCGCATAGATGGAATTGACGGCGGCAAAGTCGTTGATATCGGTCAGGAACACGGTGGTCTTGGTCACGTCGGCAAAATCCATGCCGGCGGCCTGGAGCACGGCGCCCAGATTATCCAGCGCCTGACGGGCCTGGGCCTCCACGCCCTCGGGCAGCGCGCCGGTGGCGGGGACCAGGCCCAGCTGGCCGGAGGTATACAGCGTGTTGCCCGCCAGCTTGGCGTGACAGTAGGGGCCTACGGCGGCGGGGGCGTTTGCGGCAGAAATGGTTTTATTCATGGGAAAAGACCTCCTGATGTAATTGTGTGTCTTCATTATATCGGCTGTCAGAAAAAATGCAAGGGGGTCTCAAAAAAAGTTTGATGACAAAAACGTCACAAAACTGTAAGGACATCTTATGGCAGCGCCGAAGCGGGTATGATAGGATGAGCAGGAAAAGGAGGGATTCCAATGGAACCCATACTCAACGTGGAAAACCTGCAGAAATATTACGGAGCCCGGGGCAGCGTGACCCGGGCCATCGACGATTTCAGCTTTCGGGTGAACGAGGGCGAATTTGTGGGCATCATGGGGGCTTCGGGCAGCGGAAAGACCACGCTGCTCAACTGCATCGCCACCATTGACCGCCCAACCGCCGGGCACATCAGGATCGAGGGAAAGGATGTGACGGGCCTGAAAGGCAAGGCCCTGTCCCAGTTCCGCCGGGAACGGCTGGGCTTTGTTTTCCAGGACTGCAACCTGCTGGATACCCTCACCGCCTTTGAGAACATCGCTCTGGCGCTGACCATCCTCAAAACCCCTGCCGGGGAGATCGAAGGACGGGTTCAGGAGACCGCCCGGCTGCTGGATATTACCCCCTGCCTGAACAAGTTTCCCTACCAGCTCTCCGGAGGCGAACGGCAGCGGGTGGCGGCGGCCCGGGCCATCATCACCCGTCCGGCTCTGGTGCTGGCCGATGAGCCGACCGGAGCCCTGGATTCCAAGTCCGCGCGGCTGCTGCTGGACCGGTTTGAAGAGCTCAACGGGGCGCAGAGGACCACCATCCTCATGGTGACCCACGACGCCTTTACCGCTTCCTACTGCCGCCGCATCCTCTTTATCAAGGACGGGCGGCCCTTTACCGAGCTGGTGCGGGGAACCAGAGGGCGCAAGGACTTTTTTGCCCGCATCATCGAGGTGGTTACGCTGCTGGGAGGTGACTCGGGCGATGTTCTCTAAGCTGGCCTTCCAGAATGTGCGCCGGAGTTTGAAGGATTATTCGGTGTACTTCCTCACCCTCACGTTCGGCGTGTGCATCTTTTATGTATTCAACTCCATGGAGTCCCAGTACGTCATGGAGATCCTCCTCTCCGCCAACAAGAACATGATCCGCGTCATCCTTCAGCTCATCGACGTGGTGTCCGTCTTCGTATCCGTGGTGCTGGGCTTTCTGATCCTCTACGCCAACGGCTTTATGATCCGCCGCCGGAAAAAGGAGCTGGGCACCTACCTGCTGCTGGGCCTGGACGGAGGAAGGGTGAGCGCCCTGCTGTTCCTGGAGACCCTGCTCATCGGCGTGTTTTCGCTGGGCATAGGCCTGCTGCTGGGGGTGTTCCTGTCCCAGTTCATCTCCGTGTTTACCGCCGGGCTCTTCGCCGTCAGCATCCCGGAGTTTCACTTCGTCTTTTCCCCCAAGGCGCTGGGCAAGACCCTGCTCTACTTTGGAGTCATCTTTCTGGTGGTGATGCTCTTCAACTCCTTCCGGGTCTCCCGGCAGAAGCTCATCGACCTGCTCCGGGCCGACCGGGAAAATCAGGACCTGAAGCTCAAAAGCGTTGGGGCCTCGGTGGTCATGTTCCTGACCGGGGCCATCCTGCTGATCATCGCCTACGCCATGCTCCTCGTCCGGGGCATTTTGCGGGTGGACAATCTTTTTTTCCTCATGCTGGCCCTGGGCACTGCGGGCACGCTGCTCTTTTTCCGCTCGCTGTCCGGCTTTTTGCTGAAGATCTGCCAGGCCAACAAACGCCTTTATTATAAGGGACTGAACATGTTCCTGCTCCGGCAGTTCAACTCCCGCATCAATTCCACCTATGTGTCCATGACGGTGATCTGCCTGATGCTGCTGCTGGCCATCGGGATCACCGCCTGTTCCGTCGGGCTGAACAATACTGTCTCCGCCATTACCGCGGAGAACGCCCCTTACGACGTAACGGTGCGCTTCTATTGTCACGGCGGAGACGGGGCGGAGCCGGAGCTGGAGAAGTGGCTGGCGGCGGGGGGCTTCGACCCGGAGCAGGAACTGGCGGAATCGGTGCGGTTTGACATCCGGCAGGTGGAACTGGAGCCGCTGACGTATTCGGTGGGGGACCGGGAGTATACGCAGACCAGCCTGGATGCGATCTCGCTGACGGACTGCAACCGGCTGCTCGCCCTCCAGGGCCGAACGCCCCTGGCGCTGACGGAGGGGGAATACGGCCTTTTGTGGGGGACCTACATGGCTGAGGAGAGCTTTTGGAAGAGCCTGTGGGCGGACCGGCCCGTGGTGGTGGCGCAGGGGCGCGCCCTGCTGGCGGGCGGCGACGTGCAGGCGGTGGTTCTCACCGGGGACAGCGTGTACAGCAGCATGCTGGTGCTGCCAGACGCCCTGGCGGCCTCCGGCACGCTGTCCAGCCGCAACCTGGTGGGCAACTATGCCCCCGGCATTGACCCGGAGCAGGCGGACGAGCGCCTGGCGCAGGCCATGGGGAACCTGGTGCCCCGGGACTATGACAGCGGCGGGAACGGTTACGGCTACGGCTGGGACAGCCGGGTACAGATCTACCTGCAGACCATGGGGACCAAGATCCTGGTGCTCTTCCTGGGCATTTATCTGGGCATCGTTTTCCTGCTGTGCTCGGCGGCGGTGCTGGCGCTTCAGCAGCTTTCCCAGGCGGCCGACAACCAGAACCGCTATCGGGTGCTCGCCCGGCTGGGCGTGGAGGAACGGATGCGGGACCGGTCCATCTACGTGCAGGTGTTCCTGGCTTTTTTCCTGCCGCTGGCGCTGGCGGTGGTCCATGCGGCGGTTGGCATGACGTCCGCTAACGCCGCCATTGCACAAGTCGGCCGGGTGGACTCGGCGGCCTCCAGCGCGGTAACGGCGGTCTTTATCCTGGTCGTCTACGGGGCCTATTTCCTGGCCACCTGCTGGGGCAGCCGGCGGATCATCCGGGGAAGGTAGGGCCGCGCGTGCCGGGCCCGGACTTCTTACCGGGCGCAGCGTCGAAAAAGGCCTTGCAATCAGCGGGAAACTATGCTATGATAAAAGCCACGTTTGAAGCGGCGCGGTATCCTTGCGCCCCAAAATAGCAGCAAAGCGCCCCTCCAGGGGCGGAAAGGACGATGTAACGTGGAGATCGCAAAGCTGGTTCTGAGCATTATCGACGTGCTGGCGGCGCTGTTCCTGGTAGCCGTGGTGCTGCTCCAGTCCGGAAAGAGCGCGGGACTGTCCGGCGCCATCGCCGGCGGGGCCGACACTTTCCTGTCCAAGAACAAGGCCAAGAGTTGGGACGCCAAGCTGGCCAAGATGACCAAGTGGGTTGCCATCGGATTTATGGTGATCACCTTCATCATCTGCCTGATCTGAGCCAATGAAAAGACGCCCTCCCGTTTTTGCCGCGGGAGGGCGTCTTTTTTGCAACCCCGCCGCCGGAGCGGGTATAATAAAGCCCGGGGAGCGAGTGAAACGATTGGAAAGGAATCGAGACCATATGAAACAAACAGAAGGAACGGTGCAGGGGATCTATCAGGCCACCGGCCGGGGCTTTGGCTTTTTGATCCCGGAAGAGGGGGAGGATTATTTTATTCCGCCCCGCTGCGACGGCGGCGCATGGAATGGGGACCGGGTCGCCGTCCTGCCGGACCGGACCGAGGCGGCCCGGGGGGAGCGGCGTACCGGCCGGGTGGTGGAGGTGCTGGAGCGGGCCAACCGGGTGGTCACCGGCGTGCTCCAAAAGCACAACCGGGAGCTCTGGCTCCAGCCCGACCAGGAGCGCCTGCCCGGGCCCATCCAGGTGCTGGGCAAAAGCCGCCTGGCCCGGGCGGGGGACAAGGCCGCCGTGGCCATGACCAGCTTCGGAAGCGCCAAGCACCCGCCGCTGGGCGCCCTGCGGCGGGTCTTCGGCCCGGCGGCCAGCCGGGAGGCGGCGGTGGAGGCCATTCTGTACAACTACGAGATCGATCCCGCGTTTCCCGACGCGGTGCGCGCCGCGGCTCAGGCGGCGCCGGAACAGGTGGGGCCGGGGGAGCGGGAGGGACGGCTGGATCTGCGGGACAAGCTCATCTTTACCATCGACGGCGCCTCCGCCAAGGACCTGGACGACGCGGTGAGCCTGGAACAAGACGAGCAGGGCCGCTGGGTGCTGGGGGTGCACATCGCGGATGTGAGTCATTACGTCCCCGCCGCTTCCCCGCTGGATCTGGAGGCCTGGGAGCGGGGCACGTCGGTCTATTTTGCCGACCGGGTGGTCCCCATGCTGCCGCCCGAATTGTCCAACGGCATCTGCTCGCTGAATCCACGGGTAGACCGGCTGACGCTCTCCTGTCTCATGACCCTGACGGCGGAGGGGGAGCTGGTGGGGCATACCATCGCCAAGAGCGTCATCCGTACCGTGGAGCGCATGACGTACGACGACTGCAACGCGCTCCTGGCTGGGGAGGAGGCGGCCCTGACGCAGCGGTACGGGGCGATCCTGCCCACGCTGCGGGACATGGCCGCCTTGGCCGCTGTGCTGGAAAAGCGCCGCCGCCTGCGCGGGAGTCTGGACCTGGACAGCAGCGAGAGCGCCATCCGCTGCGACGAAACGGGCGCGCCGGTGGAGGTGCAGGTACGCCGGCCGGGCGTGAGCGAGAAGCTGATCGAATCCTTCATGCTCTCGGCCAACGAGTGTGTGGCCGCCCACCTGAAAGCCCTGGACAAGCCCTGCGTCTACCGGGTGCATGAAAAACCCTCCCTGGACAAGACCGAGAAGCTGAAGAGCATGCTCGCTCCTCTGGGCTATACCCTGGGGGCCGCGGACCAGTTTTCCCTGCAGAAGCTGCTGGCCCAGGCGCAGGGAAAGCCGGAGGCGGCCGCGGTGTCCAGCCTGGTGCTGCGCAGCCTGATGAAGGCCCGTTACGATACCGAGGACCTGGGTCACTTTGGCCTGGCGGCAAGGGACTACTGTCACTTCACCTCGCCCATCCGCCGCTATCCGGACCTGATGGTCCACCGCATCCTCACCGCCCTGCTGGATGGAACGCTCCGGGGGGCGGCGGAGAAAAAGCTTGCCGCCGCGGCGGCGCGGGCGGCGGTGCAGTCCTCGCAGCGGGAGATCGCCGCGCAAAACGCCGAGCGGGAGATCGAAAAGCGCTATATGGCCGAGTATATGGCCGCCCACCTGGGGGAGGAGCTATGGGGGGCGGTGTCCGGGGTCACCCGCTTCGGGCTCTTTGTGGCCCTGGCCAACGGGGTGGAGGGCCTTCTCCCCGTCACCGCCCTCCCCGACGACCGCTACGAGTATGACG
>OLGB01003806.1_pt1 | contig 13667 bp, 12 predicted proteins | sample 1605691 | NCBI WGS metagenome assembly OLGB01 (sample SAMEA3888925, study PRJEB22519) | human gut metagenome | biome: human gut; feature: human-associated habitat; material: faeces | place: Denmark | collected 2010 | reverse complement strand
AAATCATCTATAAATGATGCTTCCATTGTTACTTCTTCAGCATCAACGCTAAGCTGGTCAACGATGACGTTCTTTACTCTTTCAAATTCCTCCATTATCCTCGTACACCCCCTTTCAGTGTCGTTTATATAAAATTCACAAGGAGGCGTTTTTTGTTATGGCAAAGCAGGAATATGAAATTCGCGATGTGGATCTTCACGGCGAATGGCGGCTTGTGGAGGGCGGCTACAACGGAACGATGGAAAAGGTCCTCTCTTATGACCCGGAGACGGGAAATTACACGAGGCTTCTGAAGTTCCCTCCCCAAACGGAGATGCCAGAGGTCCTGTCGCATGACTTCTGCGAAGAGATCTATGTCGTGGACGGCTATCTGACCGATACGAACAAAAACCTCACGATGGCCAAGGGCTACTACGGCTCGCGCCTTCCCGGCATGAAGCACGGCCCCTACAGCATTCCCCTCGGCTGCATGACGATGGAGTTCCGTTATCAGGACCCCAATAAGCCGGTCGACCCCGAATGCTCACTGCTGAAAAATAAACTCGGCGCACCCAGATAAAACAGACGAGTTTATCCCTATGAGGCGTTTATCTGACGCGTAAACGCCTCATTCTTCAAAATATTTACCATGCACTTATGGAGGGAAAATAAATGAAACCGAATCTTACCGTAGAATATTGCGGTGTTAAATTTAAAAACCCGATGGTGATCGCCTCCGCCTCGCCAAGCAAGAACGGCGAATATATGCGCCGCTGCGCGGAATCCGGGGCCGGCGGAGTCATTGCCAAGACCTACAGCCCGGAGCCTCTTGCCCAGAAGTATGTCTCGCCGCGCTTTACCGTACTTCATAAAAAGGGCTGGCCCAATAATTATTCGAACTACTCCTGCGAATTCCTCGCCACTTACAACACCGAGGAATGGATGAACGAGATGGCGATCGCGAAGAAAGAGTGCGACGAGCGTAACTGTACGCTGGTTGGCAGTATCTCCGGAAACTCAAAGGAAAGCTGGATCGAGCTGGCGAAACGCATGGAAGACCTCGGCCTGCCGATGCTCGAGCTCAACTTTGGCTGCCCTCATCCCAAAGACCTCGGCTACAAGAGCGGCCAGGAGCTCGGCAACTCGCCGGAGGCGGCGGCAGAGGTCACACGCATCGTCTGTGACGCCGTTAAAATCCCCGTCTTCGTAAAACTCACCAGCGAAGCCGTCAGCATCGTCGACGTCGCGGGACGCTGCAAAGAAGCGGGCGCGGCCGGCTTTACGGTGGTAAACCGCTTCTCCGCGCTCGACGTGGACATTGAGACGGGCCGCCCGCTGCTGCACGGCGGTTACGCCGGCGTCGGCGGTCCCTGGATGCGCCCGATAACGCTGAAGTGGATCGCGAAGATAGCTGCCGCCACGGGAATGCCGATCTCGGCGACCAATGGCATATTCAGCTGGGAAGATGTGATCAAGTGCATCATGTGCGGCGCGACGACGGTACAGACATGCACGGCGATCATGTATGGCCCGAAGCAGTTTGCCGAAATCGGGAACTTCCTTGCAGGAGTAGAAAAGTACCTTGCAGACCATAATATCGACGACATCAACAAGCTCCGCGGCATCACGCTGCCGCAGATAATCACCTGGGATAAGGTCGACCGCGAGCATACGGCGATCAGCAAAGTCTGCCAGGATAAGTGCGTCGGCTGCGGGCTTTGCCCGAGCTGGTGCTTCTATGACGCGATAAAGATAGTCGACGTCGAGGGCAAGAAAAAGTCATACATCGACCCTGATAAGTGTGACGGCTGCGGCCTCTGCGCCGCCCTCTGCCCGAAGGACGCGATAAAGATGGAGGGCGAAGTCCCCGTCTATCTGGGCGATTTCAACTAAGAGCATATAAAAATGTTAAGGGACGGCAGATTGGCCATCGTCCGCGGCGGAGGAGACCTCGCGACGGGGATAATCTACAGGCTGTGGCGATGCGGTTTTCGCGTTCTTTCGCTCGAAACGCACGCGCCGCTTGTGGTGCGGCGCACAGTATCGGCCGCATCTGCCGTCTTTAATGGAAGTTGTGTCATCGACGGAATGCCGGTGAAGAAAATATCTTCCGCGGAAGAGGTTTTTTTGAGCGGAGACGTTTCCGTACTGGTAGACCCGGAGGGAGATTCGATAAAGGAGCTGCGTCCGAATTTGCTGGTAGACGCCATCATGGCGAAGCGAAATACCGGGACGGCTATAAATATGGCTTCGCTGGTTATAGGTATAGGCCCGGGATTTACGGCCAAGGTTGATGTTCATTATGTGGTGGAAACAAAACGCGGACATTACCTCGGCCGTTTGATTTCAGATGGCGGAGCCATCCTCAATACCGGTATTCCGGGGATGGAGATGGGGTATACCACGGAACGCCTTTTAAGGGCACCCGCCGACGGATATCTGACTCCGCTGGCGGAGATAGGCGATCATGTGGAGGCCGGAGAAGTTGTTGGAGCAGTTGGGAGAAAGGAAGTCCGGGCACAGATTCGCGGGATGCTCAGAGGGTTGATACATCCTTCGGTTTATGTAACAGAGGGTTTAAAGATAGGAGACGTTGACCCCCGCGATGTCCGGGAACATTGTTTTTCAATTACCGATAAAGCCCTTGCCATTGCGGGCGGGGTCTTAGAGGCGATCCTCAGAAGTTGTTGATGTGACTCCAGCTAAAGCGTTAGGAGGATGAATGCAATGGAGATGCGGGAACTTAATTTTATTGTAAACGGAAAGCCGCAAAAGATAGAGGTGCGTACAAATTGGACGTTGGCACAAGCCCTGCGTGAAAAACTGGGCCTTTTAGGGACAAAGGTCGGGTGCGGCGAGGGTGAATGCGGCGCCTGTACCGTGCTTATGAACGGAAAAACAGTCACTTCATGCCTTGTCCTGGCGGTTCAGGCCGAAGGTGCGGAAATTATCACGATAGAGGGATTGTCATCAGAAAAAGGACTCCATCCAGTACAGCAGGCGTTTGTTGACGCGGGCGCCATACAGTGCGGTTATTGCACTCCTGGGATGGTGATGTCAACAGTGGCGTTATTGGAAAGACATCCGGACCCAACGGACGAGCAGATACGCTATGGGCTTACAGGCAACCTCTGCCGCTGCACAGGCTACCAGAAGATATTTGAAGCAGTGAGAATAGCGTCTAAAAGGATAAGGGGGGCGGCCTAATGTCGGATGTTTGTTTTGAAAAAGGCGAGTATTCGGTAATAGGCACGAAACAGCCTTATGTTGACGCGTACGACAAAGTTACCGGGCGCACTAACTATGTAAGCGACCTTTCTCTTCCGGGAATGCTTCATGGAAGAGCCCTTCGCAGCCCATACCCTCATGCCCGTATCGTTTCGATAGATACCGCCGAAGCAGAGAAAGTTCCTGGGATCAAATGCGTACTCACCGGTAAAAATGTTCGGCAGAACAAATGGGGGCCGGTCACAAAGGATGAATACCTGCTTGCTGTTGATAAAGTGAACTTTGTAGGCGACGAGGTCGCGGCGGTGGCCGGTCTTGACGAAGAGGCCTGCGAAGAGGCTCTGGCGAAAATAAAGGTGGAATACGAGGAGCTGCCCGCGGTGCTTTCGATGCACGAGGCGATGAAAGAGGGCGCGCCCGTTATACATGAGGAATTTCCCGGCAACGTAAACCATCATTTTGATATCCCCCGCGGCGACATTGAGTCCGTCTTTAAAAACGCTTACCTCGTGCATGAGGGCGAATATGAGACTCAGCTTGAATATCAGGCCTATATCGAACCGATGGGCGGTATCTCCACTTGGGACCATAAGGGCAATCTGACGATATTTGCCGGTATACAGACGCCAACATGGTCAAGAAACGATTACGCCGTAGCGCTTGGCATCCCGGTCGAAAAGATCAGGATCGTGCAGCCCTACTTCGGCGGCGGCTTTGGTGCGAAGTTATCTCAGCAGGTACATCCGCTTGGAGCCCTGCTTGCAAAGTACGCCGAACAGCCTGTCAGGTTTTTCTTAGACAGGGTTGAGGACTTCCAGTGCGGCCTTCCGCGCGTACCGATGTATTTTAAAATCAAGACGGCCTGGGATAAAGACGGCAAGTACCTTGGCAAGAAAACTTACATCTTGGCCGATAATGGCGCTTATGCCTCTTACGGCGCGCCGATCGCACTGACCGCCATGTACCGCATCGACATCATGTATCAAGTCCCCGTCCTGCATTCAGTATGCGACTTGGTCTATACAAACAAAGTGCCTACAGGGTGCTTCCGTGGCTTCGGCAACACACAGATGCACCTTGCGCATGAGACACACCTTGATGAAGTGGCTGAAATGCTTGGAATCGGTGCGGATGAGATTCGCTACAGAAACATCGCCGTTCCGGGATATAAAAACCCGCATGGCTGGAAGACCAATAGCTGCGAAATAAGGCAGTGCATTGAAAAGGCCGTCGCGAAATCCGGTTACAACGCGAAACGCGAAAAAATGGCTGAAGAACGCGTATCTGACGGCAATGTTAAAAAAGGTATCGGTCTTGCCGGCGCGGTGCATGTTTCCGGAAACAGATCGTTTATAAAACCGTTTGAGGGAGCAGCCGTTCTCCTGCGGATGAATGAACAGGGTAAGGTGTATATCTACAGCAATGAACCGGATATGGGCCAGGGGATAAGAACGACGATGAGCATCTGTGTGGCGGATACTCTCAAACTTGACCTTGATCACATCTGCGTGCCTGATCCGGACACGAATATCGTTCCCTTCGGCCTTGGCTGCTTTGCCAGCCGCGGCACCTACATGGCGACGGGTGCGATGCATATGGCTGTCGCAGACATGAAAGCAAAACTGATCAAGCTTGCCTCCGAAATGCTTTCTCTGCCAGAAGAGGAATTGAATTTGGAGGACGGTGCCGTCGTATCCGTAAAGGACCCATCTAAAAGAGCCTCTTATGCGGAGCTTGCGTGGAAACATGTATGTGATTTCCCTGGGCAGCATATCCTGGGGGTAGGCCACTTTACCCCCGCCGGTGTGGAGTATCCCGACGCAACCAAATACAACAATATATCCGGCGGTTACGCCTTTGGATGCCATGTGGCCGAAGTAGAGGTCGATATCAAGACCGGGCAGGTTAAGGTATCAAACATATGGGCGGTCCACGATGTCGGACAGCCGATAAACCGCCTGGCTCTGGAAGGGCAGCTGCAGGGCGGTATCGCACAGGGCTACGGCTGGGCCGTTATGGAGCACTTGAAGCATAATGAAAAGGGTACGGTGGCGAACGCCTGTTTCCTTGACTACCAGATACCTACGGCCGCGGATATCCCTAAAATAGACGTGGATTTTGCGGACAGCTTTGAATGGTCGACGGGATTTGGAGCAAAGTCGATCGGCGAATGCGCGACAAACCCGACGGCCCCCGCCATATTGAATGCCATTTACAACGCGGTGGGGATAAGATTCAAGGAACTCCCAATAACCGCCGAAAAAATGCTTAAGGCGCTGAAAGAAAAAAATAGCGACACTGAGGTTAGAGGATAGGAGGGGATATCTGCTATGTTCAACATCACTTATTTTGCGCCTGATAAATTATCTGATGCGCTTGATTATCTTTCCGAACATAAAAAGGTGCGGATACTGGCTGGCGGGACCGACCTCATCGCCAAGTGGAAAAAAATTGGTCATCCGGACATGGACCTGCTTGATATCCGTAATATAGAAAACTTCAAGGAAATCTCCGCGTCTGAAAACAGGCTCTTCATTGGAGCCGGCGCGACAATGGATATGGTGCAGTACAACGACGTGATTCAGGAAAAGTTTCCGATCCTCGCGAAGGCGGCCGGCATGGTCGGCTCCGTACAGGTCAGGAATATGGCCACGATCGGAGGCAACAGCTGCAACGCCGCACCCTCCGCAGACACAGTATTGCCCCTTATCGTTTATGACGCGGAGGCCGTCATAGTCTCTAAAAATGCTGAAAAACGCTGTCCGTTAAAAAAATTCTTTATCGGCCCCGGCAAGACTATTCTTCAGCAGGGAGAGCTTTTGAGGGGTTTTTCCGTTCCTTTCCATGCCAAAGGAAGCCGCGCCGCCTTCGCTAAACACAGCAGGCGCGTTGGAATGGACCTGGCGACAGTCGGCGTGGCGGTTGATATCTGCCTGAGCGGCGACACGATCGTGTCCGCCAAGGTCGTTCTTGGAGCCGTTGGTCCCATTCCTATTTTTGTAATGGGCCTCGAAGGGTTTACCGGGGCCAAGATCAATGACGGAGTCATAAGGGAAATCGCCCTTATCTCAGCAGATCAAGCGATGCCGATCACAGATGTGCGCGGCAGCAAGGAATATAGAAAAGACATGGTTTGTGAAAATGTGAAAAAGTGTCTGCTGGAGGCTCTGACCAAATAATTCATTAAGTAATTCATTTTTATTGTGTAACTGAGAGATTAGCTGGATTCCGTGTGAAAATTGCCGGCATTTTACGACGGGTTCTGCTGATACTGATCAGCTGTGCCAAATAAGTAATCGCGTCATGAAGTGAATACCAAAGTTTTTCATAATTTTGATGAGGAGTTGGTAGGAATGGCAATATGGGAAAAAGGGCCAGGTTTTAGCGATGGGCTGCGTTCTTTCTGGGGAGATCAAAACTTTGCAAATGTGAGCAACGGTATAATTGACGGTCTGGTTTTTGGTATCATAGCTATCCCTCTTATCCAGAAGGCCTGCGCGGTGGCGAATCTGCCGCCGGAGATAGTAGAGAGCTGGCTTGTAACGGTCTATGTCGGCGGCGGTATAATAAGCTGCATAATGGCGCTGTACTACAAGCTTCCAATTGTAGGCGCCTGGTCTATCCCCGGAGCGATGGCTCTTGCGCAGGTCCTCGGTAATTTTACCCTGCCGGAAATGGTCGGAGGTTTCTTGGTTGCGGGGCTGATTGATTTGCTTCTAGGCCTGACGGGAACGGTGAGAACACTTGTCAGAAAGATACCAGGCGCCGTTATGATGGCGATGGTTGCCGGCACTCTTTTTGGATGGGGGTCAAAATGTGTTACTTCTTTTAAAACGGCTCCTGTAATATGCGCATTTGGAGTAATCGGTTTCGTTATCTGTAAAAAATTCCTTAAGAGGATACCTGCCGTGGTCGGAACACTGATCGCCGTGTTCGTCGCGTCGATAGTAATGGGAAAACTGACACCGATCCCCTTTGATTTTTCAATTGCCAAGCCGGTATTTGTAATGCCCGCTTTCAACATCAAAGCGGCGCTGTCCATAGGAGTCCCCCTCGGATTGCTGGTTGTGTGCGCGGAGAATATGCAGGCTATCGGCGTTCAGCTCGAAATAGGCAAGAAGCCGCCTGTAAATGCCATTACTGTCATCAGCGGTATCGGCGGGATCATTGCCCCGTTTTTCTGCGGACACAACTGCAATATCGCAGGACCGATGACTGCGTGGGCCGGAAGCGAGGACTGCGGCGAAGTTGACAAGCGTTATGTGGCGGCTGTTTGGTGCGGTATCGCGTTTGCCCTCACCGGAATATTCGCCAAATTTACGATGGGCCTGCTTGCGGCGATTCCCGCCGAAGCGTTAAATATGGTCGTCAGCCTTACTCTGATTGGAATGATTATCGGCGGGTTGCAGGAATCTTTTGGCTCAGGCAAGTTTAAATTTGGCAGTTTTGCCTCGTTTGTAACTGCCGCCAGCGGTGTGACATTCTTTGGAATAGGTTCGGCATTCTGGGCTCTATTTGCCGGCACGGTAATAGCCCTTCTGTTGGAGAAAAAGGACTACGATTCGATGGTGTCTCCACTGGATTAAAAGTGAGAAAGAATTAAAATAATCACACAGGCTCTTTTAACGGGGCGTGACGAAATTAGTTGCGCTCCGTACGTTGCCTAAAATTTCAGGAGGTAAAAAGTTGAAAGTATCATCTATACAGCTAGAGATAAAGGATGGCAGAAGTAAGCAGGATATGATAACTCATGCGCTTGGCATGATTGATAGGTGTAAGGGCGACGACCTGATCATTTTACCGGAGCTTTGGAATGTTGGCTTTTTTAACTATGAAAATTATAAGGCATATAGCGAACCTATTGACGGAGAAACCGTATCTGCTATTTCAAAAAAGGCAAAGGAAGTCGGCGCTTATATTTTTTCTGGCAGTTTTGTAGAAAAACGCGGTGAGAAATTCTTTAATACAAGCGTCTTTTTTGACCGCAATGGGAATAACATTGCGGAATACAGAAAGATACATCTTTTTACTTACAAATGCCGTGAACCGGAGATACTTACGCCTGGTGAAAATATTACAGTAGTCGATACGGATTTTGGAAAAGTTGGCCTTGCAACGTGCTATGACCTTCGTTTCCCGGAGCTTTTCCGCAAAATGACCGTTGAGATGGGCGCCGAATATTTTCTCATAACTTCAGGCTGGCCTTACCCTCGCATAGAAGCATGGAATGTGCTCAATCAGGCGAGGGCGCTGGAAAATACCTGTTATCTGATTTCCTGTAACTGTACGGGAGTAAATCAGGGAATCCGCCTTGCGGGGCACAGTCAAATAGTCGATCCGTGGGGAAATGTCCTGGCGGGCAGCGGTTATGAAGAGATGATAGTTAAAGCGGAAATATCGCGCGAGGAGCTGCTACGAATACGAAAAGAATTCCCCGTGCTTAATGACCGCAGGCTGTAACTTTACATTTTTAACTCGCCATGATGGAGATTCTATTGGCGGTCTGAGACGCTCAGCCGCTTTTCAGCACCTGGGTTCAACGCCGAATTGATCTCGTCAATCTTGTCATTGTCTTGGCTTGATTGACGAGATTGCGTACGGTAACAACGGAGAATTTGATTCGCGGAGAGAAGCTGTACTTTTCAGTAAGGTGTAACGATAGAATAAAAAATAATCGTTCAGACGCATCAACAGAGGTAAGCGGTTATTGACAGTCGGATTTATCCCGGCGCAGCGCCGGGCATTACGGATGGCGGTTCCACGCAGCCAGCAGCGGTTATACGTTATCTGTATTTTCCAAACCTAGTTTGTTTTTCCTCTGTGGTCAGAGAACCCTTGCGCCAGGCCGCATTGTTCGCGAGCAATCCCTGATTCCAAAGGTATACCAGTTTGTCTCCGCCTTCGTAGAGTTCTTTTACCTGCTCGTCTTCCGAAGTTTTGTATACTTTTGTAAAGCCGTCCTGCTTGACCATATAGTAGAGTTCGTCGATGTCGATTGCGTTCAGAAAATCCGGCGAGTGCGACGAGATGAAAACCTGGCCCCCCGCGTTTGAGTAAAGCCTGAATTCCTCCGCCAGTTCTTTTAATCTCAAACTTTTCTAATGATAGGTACTCGTATCTCTAGAATCTGGTAATAGCAACACTTTTTAGCAAATTAATATAGTATATGTAAGGTACTATTAATATAAGCTCAAAAAGCTAGCATTTTTCAGCCATAGGAACAATGTTAGGCTCTCATAGTCCCTATAACAGGAAAAGTTTGAGTTTAATAGCTGTGGATAGAGTTGATTTTCCGGCTCTTTGACGCAGAGAAGGGCATGCGGCTCCGGGTCGCTCAGCAGCACCAGGTAGGTAAACATCTTTATGGTCCCGTCTGATACAAAGCGTGAGGAGAAGGGTTTTTTAAATTTACCGTCCTGGAAACGCAGAACGATATATCCGTCGGAAGTTTCCTCGGCCTCGATGCCGGTGACGCCGGGTACGCGCTGTTTCATTTTCGCGAGTATCTCATCAAATTTTTCTCTGTGGTTTTCATAAAGGTATTTTGCGACCAAGGCGAGGTTGTCTCCTGTTTTGGATAACCTCTCGCTGTACCCCGCGTCTTTTCTGTCACGCGCGTCTTCGATATGGAAATCGGAGACGTACCAATCTTCTATCAGCCGGCGCAGGGTGGAGACGGCGGTAAATTCTTTAAACTGCCCCAACCCTTTGATTGCCAGGATGTCCGGGGAATCAAGTTTTTGTTTTGAACGTTCCGCGATTTTTACGTCCGGATAGCTTTTTAATTCCCCTGCCGCGGCTGTTCCCTCACCTACGGCGAACTCCAGCACTTTCCAGGGGGCGCCAGTCTGCCCTCTTCTAAAACGCAGAATTTCTTTTTTGACGACGGGAAGTTTTTTCTCCCCCGGGCCGATACTCAATTCGTATGTGATGAGAGGCTCTTTATCAGAAGGGCGAAATTTGATTTCAAAGTAGATGTCGCCTCTCTGATCTCTTGAGATTACTTCGCTGAAACCTCCGCGTTTTGCAAGCGCCGCCCTGACATTGCTGTTCAGGCAGTCATGGAGAAAACCAAAAATATCAAAGAACGTTGTTTTACCGACGCCGTTTTGTCCAAGGAAAACGGCCATGTTTGGTATATTTCTTATGGCGATGCTCTTGAACACTTTATAATTTCTAACGGTCAACGATTCTATCCTCATGGACCTTACCTCTTGCTCAGGCAGATGAATGTATTATAACCTGAAACCCAGCGGCGGAGAATAGCAGCCCGCATCAATAAGTATATGTTGTATTGAAATGCTGATACACGGTAACCTATTTCTTTTGCGCGGCGGAAGGTCATGTAATGGAGCGTCTTTGCGAAGGGGGCAGCGGAGGGTGTTTGTAAAGCTGCCGTCCTCGTTCCTGTTTATCCCTCTGGAAGTGATATATAATATCTCATCAGTAAATTATAGACGGGGGCTATTATTTTGAAAGAGGAAAACATATTGCTTACGCCGCTCTTTATGCGGCTTTTTATTCCCTTTGGCGTGGGGTATTTTTTATCTGTCTTTCTTGGCAGCGCCAACGCGACGATGGCGCCGATCCTGATAACGGAATTTGCGCTTTCTCCCGCCGACCTTGGCTTTATGAGCTCGGTCTATCTGATTTTTTTCGGTTTGGCGCAGTTTCCGCTCGGGGTCTTTCTCGATCGGTACGGCGCTCGTGTTACGCTTGCGCCGATGCTGCTCTTTGCCGTTGCCGGCGCGCTGCTCTTCGCCGCGGCGGAGGGCTTCGCGGCGCTCGTCCTTTCCCGCGCTCTGATCGGCATCGGCCTTGCCGGGAGTCTGATGGCGGCGTTCAAGGCCTATGCCTCATGGCTGACGCCGGATAAGCTTCCGCTTGTCTACAGCGTTCAATCGCTGATGGGCGGGATCGGAGGAATGTTCGCCACGCGCCCGGTCGCGATCGCCTTTGATATTTTCGGCTGGCGGCATGTATTCGTCATGCTTGCGGTTATCAGCTTTTGCAGCGCCTCGCTGGTCTGGTTCGTCGTCCCGAAGGACACGGTCCGCCGCGATGAGAGGCGCGGCTCTTTCTGGAAGCTCCTCGGCAAGATGTTTTGTTTTTTCGCCGACCGGCGTTTTTGGCTCGTCGCGCCGCTGGTGACGGCCGCGCAGAGCGTGATGTTTGCCTACCTCTATCTCTGGGTCGGCCCGTGGATGCTTGACGTCGCGGGGATGGACATCGGCGAGGCGGGAATGTATATGATGCTGGCCTTTGGCGGCGCCGCCCTCGGTTATTTTGGCAACGGCATCCTTGCCGGTTGGTTCAAGAGAAAGGGCTGGCTGAGCTGGGAACAGCTTTACCTATTGTCCGGCGTGACGCTGACCGCCGCGCTCGCGGCGATAATGTTTATGAACGGCAGAGGCGCGGCTCCGCTGTGGGGTGCGGTGATGTTTCTTTCTACGATGACTATGATCTCTTTTCCGATAATGCGCACGATGTACGCGGAAGACGAGGTCGGGCGCGTGCTTTCCCTGCTCAATTTCACCATTTTTCTCTTCTCTTTTATCGTTCAGTGGTTCATCGGCGTGGTTCTCGATTTGTATCCCGTGAGCGGCGGGCGTTTTTCTCCGGCCGGCTATCGGTCTAGCCTTGCCGTCGTCGTCATCTTTAACCTGGCGTCGTGTATCTGGTATTATTATGGAATGAAGAAAGAAAGCAGCCGGTAAGGAGGCGCGATATGTCGAAGATATACAGGATAATGGCGGAGGAGGTCGCGGAAAAGGTCTGCGAGCTCGCGCTTACCGCCAACATGTATCTGCCAGAGGATGTGAAGCGGGCGCTGGCGGAGGCGCGGTCGGCGGAGAAGATGCCGCTCGCCCGTTCCACCTATGACGAGATCATCAAAAACGCGGAGCTCGCCGCCGAGAAGTATATGCCGATCTGCCAGGATTGCGGGATGGCGGTTTTGTTCGTCGAACTCGGACAGGATCTGCATGTCGAGGGGGGCGGCCTCGAAGAGGCGATAAACGAAGGGGTGCGCAGGGCTTACCGCAAGGGGTATCTGCGTAAATCCGTCGTCTCGGACCCGCTCGTAGACCGCAGGAACAGCGGGGACAATACGCCCGCGGTCATCCATTGGCGCGTCGTTCCCGGACGTTCTCTCGATATCACGATAACACCCAAAGGAATGGGCAGCGAGAATATGAGCCGGATATTCATGCTGAAGCCTGCCGACGGTGCGGACGGCGTGATAAAGTCTGTCGTGGAGACTGTCGAACAGGCCGGGTCTAATCCCTGTCCCCCGGTGGTTATCGGCGTTGGGATCGGCGGCAATTTCGAGACCGCGCCGCTCGCCGCGAAAGAGGCGCTGCTCGTGCCCTACGGCGAACGGCATCCGGTCTCCGCTTACGCGCAGATGGAGGAGCGGATACTGCGCGAGGTCAACCGGCTGGGGATCGGCCCCGCCGGGATCGGCGGCACGGTGACGGCGCTCGACGCGCATATCGTCACGCGCCCGACGCATATCGCGGGGATGCCGGTCGCGGTCAACCTTTGCTGCCACGCGCTGCGCCACGCGCGCGGGAGGATAGATGGGAGGGCTGAAAATGAATGAGATCAAGCATATAAAACTGCCGCTCAGCGACGAGGATGCCCAGGCCCTTCGCGCCGGGGATATCGTAAGGCTTTCCGGGAGAATTCTGGTGGGGCGCGACGCCGCTCACAAGCGGATGGCCGAGGCGATCCGCGAGGGAGGGGAACCTCCTTTCCCGATCGAGAACGAAATCATTTACTACGCCGGTCCCGCCCCGACGCCGCCCGGCGCCGTAATCGGCCCAGTCGGCCCGACGACGAGCGGGCGCATGGACCCTTATACGCCGCTTCTTCTCTCCAGGGGACTGCGCGGCATGATTGGCAAGGGCAAGCGCACGCCGGAGGTTCTGGCGGCGATCAGGGAACACAAGGCCGTGTATTTCGGGGCGACGGGAGGCACCGCCGTGCTGCTTGCCGACTCGGTCAAGCACGCGGAGCGTGTGGCCTACGAGGACCTCGGGCCTGAGGCGGTGCTTCGGCTTACGGTGGAGGAGATGCCGCTGGTCGTCCTAGCGGACTGCCACGGCGGCGATCTTTACGTAAGCGGCCCCGAAGAGGCGCGCAAGAGTTTTTTGTGATCTCGAATATAGATTTTAACGGCACAAGATATAAAGATCCCGCTCCACCCCGGCGCGCTCAAGTATTATGAGGAGATCGGCGCCGTGAAATAAAATACCGCGGTAATTGGAACCGGCGCGGGGGCTTGTTCACGGCCTCCGCGTTTTTAGCTGTTTTCACAAATGGTATTTAATATTATTGACAGGAATAGAGAAATTAAATAATCTAACTTTCTATTATATACTCTGTATACTAGGATTGCACCGTCAATATGGAAAAAAATGATAATTTATATTCGTACATATTGCTTTTTGTATTTT
>OLGB01003798.1_pt1 | contig 13688 bp, 16 predicted proteins | sample 1605691 | NCBI WGS metagenome assembly OLGB01 (sample SAMEA3888925, study PRJEB22519) | human gut metagenome | biome: human gut; feature: human-associated habitat; material: faeces | place: Denmark | collected 2010 | reverse complement strand
AATATTATTTAAATTAGTTATTCCTGCTAATCTAGCCAATATAATAAGTTTAATTAAAATAAATATTGGTATGAGTTGGGTAGGCGTTATTGTTGGTGAATTCATTGTTTCAAGGTATGGAATTGGCTATTTAATAATGTATGGTTCACAAGTGTTTAACATGGATTTAGTTATGATGGGTGTCATTGTCTTAGCTATAATTTCATTTGTGATGTATGAAGTAGTCAATATAATTGAAAAAAATATAAAAAGAAAGAGGAATTAATTTGAAAAAAATATTTTGTGCGTTAGCAATTTTATTGGTAGGTTTTACAACTACTAGTTGTCGAAAAACCAAATATAAGAAGATAAAACTTGTTGAGGTAGCTCGTTCGATATTCTACGCTCCTCAATATGCCGCAATAACCAAAGGTTATTTTAAAGAAGAAGGTCTTGAAATTGATTTAATTAATGCTAATGGAGCGGATAAAGTTACCGCCGCATTATTATCAAATGATGCGCAAATTGGTTTGCAAGGTCCCGAACCTACCATTTATTTATATAAAAATAATAAAAGTAATTATCTGATTAATTTTGCTCAATTAACGAGAACCGATGGAAGTTTTATTTTTGGAAGAATTCCTATTGAAAACTTTACTTTAGCAGACTTAAAAGGTAAAAGCATCTTAGGTGGTAGAAAAGGTGGCGTACCAGAAATGACTCTTGAGTATGTCTTAAAACAAGCAGGATTAAACGTTGGACAAGATGATGATACCAAAGATGTAAATGTTCGTACTGATGTTGCTTTTGCGGCATTAACGGGATCATTCTTAGAAGGAGAAGGCGATTTTGTAAGTTTATTTGAACCAACAGCTACAACTTTAATCAATCAAAAGAAAGCCTATCTTTTAGCCGCAACAGCTGAATATGCAGGAGAAATTACTTATACAGCATACTCAACTACTTTGGATTACTATAACAACAATAAAGAGGTTCTTGAAAAATTCACAAGAGCTTTATATAAAGGACAAAAGTTTGTTGAAAATGCTACCGATAAAGAAATTGCGGAAACTGTACAACCATTCTTTACTGATATAAACCTAGATGTCTTAATTGAAGTAGTTAATAGGTATCGTTCAATAAATGCATGGTGTAAGACCCCGATGTTTTCAAAAGAAGGCTTTAATCGTTTACAAGATATTATGATTGAAGCAAAAGAGTTAGATAGTAAAGTCGAATTTAACGATTTAGTAAGACTTGATATTGCGGAAAAAGTCATAAAAGACGAAAAATAAAAGAATAGTATACTTTTTTTCTTGTAATTCTAAAAAAAATGTGATATAATAAACTGAAAATATAGGACTAATGGTTTGGTGTATGGGAAAAGAATATATTCTAACAATTGATCAAGGTACAACAAGTACAAGGGCAATAATATTTGATAATAAAGCTAATGTTATTGCGGAAAATCAAATTGAGTTTTCTCAAATATGTCCCCATAATGGTTGGGTTGAACACAATCCCGAAGAAATATGGGAATTAACTTATCAAACAATTAAAAACGTTATTTATACAAGCAACCTAGATTTAAATAAACTCAAAGCTATTGGAATTACTAATCAACGAGAAACAACAGTGATATGGGACAAAACTACTGGAAAGCCAGTCTATAATGCGATAGTATGGCAATCACGACAATCCCAATCTATTTGTGAAGATTTAATTAATCGTGGACTTAGCGATATCTTTAGGAAAAAAACGGGTTTGATTATTAATCCGTATTTTTCTGCTAGTAAGATTAAATGGATATTTGATAACGTTGATAATGTTAAAGAAAAAGCTGAAGAAGGAAAATTGTTGTTTGGAACCATAGATACCTATTTATTATGGAAGCTTACAAATGGCAAGGTTCATGCTACCGATTATAGTAATGCTTCTAGAACTTTGATCTATAATATTAATGAGTTAAAATGGGATGATGAATTATTAGGATATTTTGGTATTCCTAAAAACATTTTACCTGAAGTATTACCAAGTAGCCATATATTTGGTTATGCGACTGGTTTAACTAGTATCGATAAAAGATTTAGCCAAATACCGATTGCCTCAATCGTAGGGGACCAACAAGCATCATTATTTGGACAATGTTGTTTTGAACCAGGAGATTGCAAAAGTACTTATGGGACTGGTTGTTTTATCTTAATGAATACTGGTGAAAAACCAATAACTTCCAATTATGGATTACTTACAACTATTGCTTGGGGCTTAAATGGTAAAATAGAATATGCATTAGAAGGTTCGGTTTTTGTTGCAGGGTCAGCAATTCAGTGGTTGCGTGATCAACTAGAATTTTTCGAAAAATCTTCTGATTGTGAAAAATCAGTAAAAAGTAACAATCCAAGTAATGGCGTTTATATAGTTCCGGCTTTTGTTGGTCTTGGAACCCCTTATTGGGATAACGATGCAAGAGGTGCAATTTTTGGAATCACTAGAGCAACTACTAAAGATAATATTGTTGCCGCAACCATTGAATCAATCGCTTATCAAGCTCGTGATGTGATGGATGCCATGAAAAAAGAATCACAAAATGAAATTCAATATTTAGGTGTTGATGGTGGAGCCAGTGTAAATGATTATATGATGCAATTCCAAGCCGATTTATTAAATGCTAAATTAATTAGACCTACTTGTTTTGAAACAACAGCTTTAGGTGCAACATATTTTGCGGGACTCGCAACAGGAGTATTTAAATCAAAAGATGAAATAAAAAAATTACATCAAGTTGAACAAATATTTATGAGCCGCATTGATGATGAAATGCGAGACAAATTAATCAAAGGTTGGAAAAAAGCAGTTGATGCTACTTTAAAATTCAAATAAAAAACAAAAAAAATAATATATTATAATGGAGGAAAATTATGGGACTTTTTAGACAATTATTAAAGGTAATAGAATGGAAGGATGATTCAACCGATCAGATAGTATATCGTTATCCGATGACTGATCGTGATGAAATCATGAATGGATGTCAATTAGTAGTACGTCCATCTCAAGTTGCTATTTTAGTAGCAAGCGGTCAAGTTGCCGATGTTTATGGTGAAGGTTTACACAAACTAACAACTAACAATATGCCAATTCTTACAAAATTATTAAGTTGGAAGTATGGATTTGACTCACCATTTAAAGCTGAAGTTTACTATGTAAATGTTAAACAATTCATTAACTTAAAATGGGGAACTTCTAGTAAAGTTAGCTTAAGAGATGCTGACTTTGGTATCGTACGTTTAGGCGCAAGAGGTACATATAGTTTCAGAGTTAAAGATGCTGCTCAATTTATGCGTGAAGTATTTGGTACAAATCGTGACTATGGTACTGAAAGCTTAAAAGAATATTTCAAGAGTATGATTGTTACAAGTTTCTCTGATGCATTAGGTGAATCAAAGATTCCTGCTCTTGACATTCCATCAAAATATCGTGAATTAAGCGATATCGTTAAAAAAGAAGCACAAAAAGACTTTAATGCTTTAGGTGTTGAAATTGTTAGCCTATTTGTGGAAAACGTTTCTTTACCAGAAGAAGTAGAAAAAGCTATCGACCAAAGATCATCTCTTGGTGCTATGAGTGGTAAATTAAACGAATTTACTCAATATCAAACTGCTCAAGCTATTAGAGATGCCGCAAACAACCCTAATGGTGGAGCTGGAATCGCTGGTATGGGTGTTGGCTTTGGTGCTGGTATGGCAATGAGTCAAGCAATGAATCAATCAGCTTATCAACAACCTCAACAACAAGCTGGTTCTCCAATGACAACTTGTGCAAGTTGTGGACAACCAATGAATGCAGGTGCAAAATTCTGCCCTAATTGTGGTAAACCTGCTGCTCAAACAAAATTCTGTCAAAACTGTGGAGCCCAAGTAAGTGCAGGTGCAAAATTCTGCCCTAATTGTGGTAAACAAATATAATTATCAATATTAAATAGTAATAGGATTTTATATGAATAATAGTAATTTAAAAACCGCAGACGATTTTAAATGTCCTGGTTGCGGGGCCCCAATTTCCTATGATCCCGCAACCGGCGGACTTCATTGTGAATATTGTGGCTATGAGGAAAATATAAACAAAGAAACAAGCGATATCGAAAACGATTTTGTTGAAGGACAAAATGAAGATAACAATTGGACAGCGGAAACAAAGATAATTCACTGTGATAACTGTGGTGCTGATAATGTACTTAATGTAGGTGAAATGTCTGTAACTTGCCCATTCTGTGGTTCAAATCACACAATTATGACTAATCAAGTTACAGGAATTAAACCACATCGTATTATTCCTTTTCAAATTCCTAGTCAAAATGTTAAAGATGCTTATCGTAAGTGGCTTCGTAAAAAAATATTTGTTCCTCGTAAGGTAAAAAAACAAATTCCTAATATTAAACTTAATGGCGTTTATTTACCAATATGGACATTTGATAGTAATGCTAGTAGTTCTTATGACGGAAAACTTGGTAAATATTATACAAGAACCGTTGGTAGCGGTAAAAATCGACGTACTGTTACAGAAATTAGATACTTTTGTATTTCAGGTAATAAAAGTTTATTCTTCGATGACTTTATTGTAAATGCCGGAACCAAAATTTCTCAACAAGAAATGAATGCTATTGCACCATTTGATACAAATAATTCATTTGTATATGAAAAGGAATTTATGGCAGGTTTTAGTTCTGAACATTACTCAGTTAGACTTAATGATGGTTGGAACATTGCAAAAGGTAACATGGATGAATCTATGAAACGCGCAATTCTAAATGATTATCACTACGATGTTGTAGCATATTTAAACGTTACTACAAACTATACTGATATCAAATACAAATATGTTTTAATACCAGTATGGATTGGCGTTTATACATACAAGAATAAAACTTATCGTTTTATTGCAAATGGTGTTACAGGTAGATTTACTGGTAAAGCTCCTGTATCTGCATTAAAGGTACTATTATTTGTTGCAATAATTCTAGCAATAGTGATTTTACTTTTTGTATTGACACAGTCTGCAGATGCATAAGATAGGATTTATTAATCCTATCTTTTTTCTTGATAATTATAAAAAAATAATCTAGTAAATTATATAAAGGAAAAAGACAATGGATAAAAAAGCGATTGAATTGATAAAAGAAGCCCTAATTGAAGATGGTGTAGATAACGACATAACTACCCTTAATTTAGTTAGTAAAGATAAAATGTTAACCGGAAGCTTTATTGTTAAAGCAACGGGAGTAGTATCGGGAATCGATGTTGCAAAAGAAGTATTTAAACAAATTAATCCCCGTATAAAAATGGAAATTTTAAAAGCCAATGGTACTTTTGTTAACCGTGGTGATGTCATTGCAACAATTGAAGGCCCAATGCGTGACATACTAAGAGGCGAAAGAGTTGCGCTTAACTTCTTACAACGGATGAGTGGCATTGCCGCAACAACCGCTAAATTTGTTCAAGAACTTGCGGGGACAAATTGTAAAATTTTAGATACTCGTAAAACTGCTCCCTTATTAAGAGTCTTTGAAAGACAAGCTGTAAGAGATGGTGGCGGTGAAAATCATCGTTTCAACTTATCTGATCGTGTTCTAATCAAAGATAATCATATTGCCGCAAGCGGTTCAATTCAAGATGCTGTCAGCATTCTTAGAAAAGCCGTTGGTAGGGGAATGATTATTGAAGTAGAAGTAGAAACTTTAGATGAATTTATGGAAGCATTAAATACATCGGCCGATGTAATTATGCTAGATAATATGAGTAATGAAGTTATGAAAAAGTGTGTTGAACTAAATGAAGGTAAGAAAAAACTTGAAGCAAGTGGAAATATGGAACTAAAAAAGGTTCGCAGTGTTGCCCTTTTAGGAGTAGATTATATTTCCGTAGGTAGTTTAACGCATTCTTACAAAGCGCTTGACATTAGTTTAAAGTTTCGTAAAAGTAATTTTAGATAAATAATAACAATATATGGCTAGTTTTATAGTCATATATTGTTACTAATTGTTAATAAATTGAAAAAATAATATATATTTGGTATAATATCTTTGTTGCCGTCATAGCTCAGTAGGTAGAGCAGCTAACTCGTAATTAGCAGGTCACAAGTTCAATTCTTGTTGTCGGCACCATTAAAAAAGATTATATGCCCACCTAAGGTGAGCATTTTTATATAAGGCGGTGTTAAAAAATGGATTGGTTGGTATTTGCCTTATTAGGAGCCTTTTTCACAACAATGGCAGCAATTCTTATAAAATCAGGTGTAAAATACATTAATACTAATTTTCTACTAGCTTATCGAACTTTGATTATCATCGTATTTTCGGTTGTGGCTTGTTCAATAACTGGAAATATTGATGATATTGACAAAATAGATCAAGTAGGTTTGCTTTATTTAGGCCTTTCAGGTGTTGCGACAGGCGCATCTTGGCTATGTTATTACAAAGCATTACAACTAAGCACTTTTAATAAAGTAGCACCATTTGACAAATCTAGTTTTGTTTTGACTAACCTATTATTCTTGATTTTCTTCTTTGATGTTACAACTAAAGGTGGAGATCCAATTACTATAACAATGCTAATTTTATCAACAATTTTGATGTTAGTAGGAACCATCTTTATGGCAGGTAAAGAAAAGATTAATGGTTCAACTGATAAAAAATGGCTAGTATACGCTATCTTAAGTGCAGTATTTGCTTCGATAGTATCTATACTCGTAAAAGCAGGACTAAAGACGGTTCCAAGTGATTTAGGAGTTTTTGTAAGAGCAATTGTCATATTTGTGATTATGGTATTATTAGTATTTTTCAGAAAAGACTATCAAAACATTAAGCAAACGCCTCCTAAAACCTGGATTTTTCTAACTCTTTCTGCTCTAGCAACTGGTGGGGCCTGGTTATGTGTAGATGAAGCATTAGGAAATGAATATGCTAATCCAGTAGTTGTTACTTCCATTGGTATGTTATCAATCTTACTATCAATGGTACTATTGAAAGAAAAATTTACTAAGAAGTCACTACTAGGAGTATTATTACTAACTATTGGTATAGTTGCCATCATAATATTTGGAATATAAAATAAAGGGAGATAACAATGATACAACTTGGAAATAACTGGGATAACATTTTAAAAGATGAATTTCAAAAAGAATATTATTTAAATTTACGTAAATTTTTAAAAGAAGAATATAAAAACTACCGTATATTTCCATCAATGTATGATATTTTTAATGCATTAAAATATACCGATTACAACGATGTAAAAGTAGTAATTATTGGTCAAGACCCTTATCACGAAATCGGCCAAGCTCATGGATTATGTTTTTCTGTTCAAGATGGGGTAGCATTTCCCCCATCATTACAAAATATTTTTAAAGAACTAAATGCTGATTTAGGTATTCCAATGCCTAAAAGTGGCAACCTAACTAAATGGGCAAAACAAGGTGTACTTTTATTAAACACCGTTTTAACTGTTAGGGAGCACTATGCAAATAGTCATAAAAATAAAGGTTGGGAGACATTTACCAACGCCGTAATCGAAAAACTAAATGAAAGAGAAGACCCAATAATCTTTTTATTATGGGGAAATGACGCAAAAAGAAAAAAAGAGTTAATAACCAATAAACAACATATTGTTTTAACGGCTGCACATCCAAGTCCTCTTTCGGCTTATAATGGCTTTTTTGGATGTCACCATTTTTCAAAAACTAATCAACTACTAATCAATATGGGAAAAGAGCCGATTGATTGGTCACTATAATATAGAAAGTAGAATAAAAGCAATGGAAGAAAATATTATCGTAAAACTATTAAATGATAAAGATTTGGGAACCAGTAGACTATTAACACGTGAAGAAGAACAAGAAATATTTTCACTATATGCCAAAGATAAAAGCTTACGTGAAGATGTTCAAACTATAATGATAAATGCTAATCAAAAACTTGTTTATAGCATTGCTAGAAAATATCGCCCCTTTATGAATGCTTCATATGATGATATTGTTCAACTTGGTAGAATTGGCTTATCAAAAGCGGTCGATAAATATGATTTATCAAAAAATACTAAATTTGCAACTTACGCAACTTATTGGATTAAACAAAGCATTGATAAAGGATTACAATCAATTAATGCGGACATAAATGAACCAATTAAAGTAGCTAATTTACGTAACCATTTCTATAGTACTGAAGAAGAAATGGAAGCAAGTTTGAAAAGAAAAGTAACTTTTAATGAAGTAGCAAATAAAATGGGAATGAATCCTACAGAACTTAAACTTCTTTTTGATTTATCTAATGTGGCATCACTTGATGAAACTGTCGATGATGACCGTGAAATATCAGCTATTGAAAAAATAAAAGATAGTAATAGTACTCCTCAAGAGTTTGTTCTTGAAGATGAAAAACGCCATCTAATAAATGACGCAATGGAAAGACTGTCGCCTAGAGAACAAGAAATTATCAAATATCGCTATAATTCCGAAGATGGTGTTTTACATAGTTTTGCGGAAGTAGCTGAAAAACTAGGAATATCACGTCAACGTGTTCAAAAAATTGAACAAAAAGCTATTAAAGAAATGAAAGAATATATTAAAAATTGTGAAAAATAGAAAGGGATTGTAATGCAACCATTAGGATTAACCATTAAAGATAATGAAGCATATTTGAATGGTCATAAAATAACTGACTTAGCTAAAGAATACAAAACACCATTATATGTTATGGATGAAACAACTATTAAAAATGCAATAACGACCTATCAAGAAAATATGAAAAGTGATAAATATCGTTTTGACTTGGTATATGCTTCAAAAGCTTTTCTAACTCTTGAATTTGTCAAATATATTGATGCTTTACAACTTCATATTGATGCGGTGAGCTTAGGTGATTTGTACGTAATTCAAAAAAGTGGTATGTCACTAAATAAAGTTGTTTTTCATGGTAATAATAAATCTAATGAAGAAATTGAATTTGCAATTAAAAATAACATTGGTTATTTAGTTATTGATAATATGAATGAATTAGAAAAAGTTATAACTATCTCAAATAAATTACAAAAAGCAGTAACTTGTCTAATAAGAGTTAATCCTGGTATTGATGCACATACTCATAAATATATTCAAACCGCCTTGTTTACTTCTAAGTTTGGTGAAAGCATTTATGATAAACCAAGAATTGATGAAATGTTAAAGCTAGTTAAAAGCAGTAAATATGTAAATCTATGTGGCTTTCATGCCCATATTGGATCGCAAATTCATGAAACTGCTGCCTTCCAACTAGAAGTAGAGAAAATGATTGACTTTCAAAATGAAATAAACCAAGAAAATAAATTACATTTACAAACTTTAAATCTTGGTGGCGGGTTTGGTATTAAATATGAAAAAGATGAAAGAAATCTTTCAATTGAGAAAATGTCATCATCATTAAAAAAATATATTGAGGAAAAACTAGTTGATTCTAATAGTGAAATTAACCACATTATGATTGAACCAGGTAGATCAATTGTTGGAAGAGCGGGAATAACCTTATATACTTGTTCTTATATTAAACAAACTTTTGGCAAGAAGAATTATGTATTTATCGATGGTGGTATGACAGATAATATAAGACCTGCCCTATATGGTGCAACTTATGAATGTGATATTGCTAATAAGATGAATGCACCTAAAGAAGTGTTAGTAGATGTTGCGGGAAAATGTTGTGAATCGGGTGATATCATAAGAAAAGATGTTTTAATTCCTAATGTTGAATCTGGTGATATAATGCTAGTGTACGCAACAGGTGCTTATAATTATTCAATGTTTTCCAATTATAACAATATGCTAAAACCGGCGGTTATTCTGGTTGGTAGTAATGTAAAAGTAATTAGTAGAAGAGAAACTCTTGAAGATTTATGTAAATTATTTTAAAATATCATACAAAAAATTGACATAAATCATTATATTTGGTATAATATTAATGTAAATAATAAAACACATTGTGCGGAGGACGTATTATGACAAAAGCAGAAGCATTAAAAATATGGCTACATGAATTTGGTGATGTTGAATATGCTCATGATTTTACAGGACGAAAAATTAAAAGAGATGACTATGAAGTAGAAAACCAAGTTGGTTGGGTAGTAAGTCATGTCTTTCCTACAGAATTAGGTGGTCCTAATAATGAAGGTAACATTATTATTTTAAACCATAATACTGCATATGAAAAAGCTAACAACTATCCTGAATTTGAAGTAGTTGGTGTTAGATATTTAATTTGTCATGATGAAAGAGACGACTTCTATTACATTGAAAAAATAATTGAAGATTAATGATAAAAAATAAAAAGCAATATACTTCAATATATTGCTTTTTATTCAAATATATAAACGATTAATAGAGGAGAAGAAAAAGATTTTAACCAAGTTAAACACTGTGGTTTAAACCTTACAAAAATAGTATTAACGATAATTTATCTTTTATACATAATTTGAGGAAAAAATATGAGAATAATTGCAGGAAAATATAGAAGCAGAAAATTAATTACATTAGAAGGTCTTGCAACAAGACCAACTTTAGATCAAACTAAAGAAGCAATATTTAGTAGTCTTGGTGGTTATATAAACGATTTTGTAATTTTAGATGTATTTGGTGGTAGTGGTGCTCTTTCACTAGAATCAATTAGTAGAGGTGCCAAGGAAGCTTATATAATAGATTCTAATCCTGATGCTGTAAAAATCATCAAAAAGAATGCCGATAACTTAGGTGTAGGCCAAGAATTACACGTATATCTTGGCGATTACAAAAAGATTTTAGAGCGTTTGAATAACAAAAAATTTGATATTGTTTTTTTAGATCCCCCCTTTAGAATGAAGGTCATTGATGAATTATGCCAATACTTAATTGAAAATGATATGATAAGTGATGGTGGATATATTGTTGCGGAATATCCTAAAGAAGATATTGTTGAACAAGATTATGAAGGATATCGAATTAAAATGTGTAAAAGATATGCAAGTAGTGAAATATTAATATTAGAAAAGGATGATGAAACATGCGAATAGGTCTATATCCTGGAACTTTTGATCCAATTACTAATGGTCACCTAGATATAATAAAAAGAGGTTCAACTTTATTTGATAAACTTTATATCTTGGTTGCTAATAATATCAACAAAAAAACAATGTTTACTGTTGAAGAAAGAATGAATATGATAAAAGAAGCTACTAAAGATATTGATAATATTGAAGTAGTTACTAGTGATTTATTGACAGTAGAATATGCAAAATCAATAAATGCTGTGGCAATGGTTAGAGGACTAAGAATGGTCAGTGATTTTGAATATGAATTACAGATGGCGCAGACCAATCATAAACTTGCGTCAGATGTGGAGACGATATTTCTGACCACGAATCTGCAGTATTCGTATCATATCATCTACATTTGTAGCAAAGAACCTCATCGTTTTATCATCATTCCAACAATGTGGTAAAATTTTTGCAAATTCCCAATATTCTTTTTTATCTTCAAGTAGTGTTAAAGAAATCGCTAGATTTGATGGTGATATTTCTTCATTTGTTCCTAAAAATGTTGAAATTGCCCTAAAAAACAAACTAAAATAAGGCGTTTGCCTTATTTTTTTGGTATAAGAAGAATTTGGTTAGGATATAACATATCATTACTTAAAGTATTGTAACTTTTTAGTTCAGCTACTGATAGATTATATTTCTTGGCAATATTATACAAAGAATCGCCTGATTTAACTTTGTAATAGTTATAACTTGGTGGAGTATAATTAACATTTTCATAGTTTGCAATTGCTTTTACAACTGCCTCAGCTAAGTTTGGCCAATCATTTAACAACCTTTTTGTATCATCATCATTATTGGCAAAGCCATATTCAATAATCATTGATGTTGTAGGTTTAGTATTTCGCAAAATAAAGTAGAAGTCATTACCTGATTTCCCAATACGTTGATAAACGTTTCTGATTGGTAAGCCTTCAGCTTTTAAATTGTTTGCTATACTATTAGGGAGGGTATTTTTACTTTTTACTGAGTAGATTACTTCGCCGCCACCTGATCCTGCATTATTGACATGATTTGATATTAGAATATCACCAGTGCTTGCGCCAAGTTGATCAATTCGGTTAAGCCTATCATTAGGAGTTAGGGTTTCATCATCTAATCTAGTTCTTTTTGAGGGAATTCCTAATTCATCAAACCTACGCTTTTGATAATCACTAATTTTTTTTGTCATATCTTTTTCTTTAAAATAGGAATTGCTGCCACCACCGGGATCCCAACCACCATGGCCAGCATCTATTATTACCATAAATATCACCATGATATATTATGACTCTTAGTAACAAAATATGCACATTTACAAGCTAAATTACTTTACAAAATATCTGAAATAGTGTATAATACTAATGCTATTGAAAAGATTGTTTATTGTGTCCCAGTAGCTCAGTTGGATAGAGCAACGGCCTTCTAAGCCGTGTGTCGCACGTTCGAATCGTGTCTGGGACGCCATTTTAATAGCATGAATTTAGTTCGTATAAAAATACGAACTTTTTCTTTTTTTATATCAATATAGCAAAATATTGATTAAAATAAGGCAAAAATTGCTTCTACAAGCGATTGAAAAAGAAATTTGTCAATAAAGTATCAGTCAACTTATTAAATTTGACATAGCTTGATATAAATGCTATAATTAACAAAAAAGAAAGAGGAGACCTTATGAGTAAAAGAAATATCTTATTTTTAGTAGCAAATATATTAGGTGGCACATTTTTTATTTACTTTATATTAAGATTGAATAGTATTATTAAAAAATCAATCTTTGTACGTGATTTTTCTTGTTTAAGTGATGGAGATTATGTAATCTATATATTAATATTATGTTGTGTTATTTTACTTGCTAATATTTTTATCTTTTTGATTACCAAAGATGAAAATAATTAAAATAGGGATTTAATATGAAAAACAAAAAACATCAAAAATTATATGTTCATTACAAAGAAGTATTTGGTCAAGAACCAATCTTCAGTTTACAGCTTAAAAAGAATGTATTACCTAACGATATGAAACCCATTACAACTTTTGTTTTTAGACCAACTGAGGAAATGCCTTTTTGGAAGTTATGTACAATAGGTGCGAGTGATTACTTAATGCCTGAACGTGATATTGGTTGGGGTAGAAAAGCTAATCGCCGTAATGAATATGTAATGTTTATTTCTAAAGAAGTAGAAATTAGTGAGTCTACTACGGGATGGCTTTCCTTAAACTCACTACTTTGGGCTACTGCAGAATATGCTTTTAATGAAAAAGATAACTTAACCGTTTCTGATTCAATAGATATGGGGCTTGTTGGTAAGTATTGTGGAACCGTCTTATTACTACCAGAGATTTTAAAAACACCGAAAATTGTAAAGTGTTATATTTCCGAGCATAAATACATAAGCATTTTTCAAGTAATGCCAATAACAAAAGAACAACTTTCACAAAAACTTCGTAAAAAAGCAAATGGTGTATACTGGCTTATGGAAGAATTTTATACCCATGATGATGATTATAAACTTATTTCATCAAAGCCATTTACAACTCTTTAGATTAGAAATATTTTTGAATTTAATGTTATATGAAAATAATTCGTTAAAAGTCGAACTATTTTCTTTTTTATATTATTGTATAGGAAAAAATTAATTG
>OLGB01003797.1_pt1 | contig 13695 bp, 19 predicted proteins | sample 1605691 | NCBI WGS metagenome assembly OLGB01 (sample SAMEA3888925, study PRJEB22519) | human gut metagenome | biome: human gut; feature: human-associated habitat; material: faeces | place: Denmark | collected 2010 | reverse complement strand
CATCTACGAATGTATTCGTTCCCTGTGTAGATCCATCATCCGTTGCTCCTACACCAAAAGACATCCCAAGTGCCATTGCTGTTGCTAATGCGCCTGCAAGCAATTTCTTTTTCATGTTTTTTCCGTCCTTTCTGATATAAACTCCAACTCGAGCACCATTATATTTTCGGGGTACGGTCACCTCCTCACATTTTTTACCGCAGACAGAAGCCTGCAGGTATTTATTATATCAGAACCAGTGCGTATACCCCACGGCTTTGCCCTCAATGTGCACATCTTCCAGCTGGGGGCCGGTGTAGACCATCGGCGCATAAGCATTATTATAAGGCATCAAGGTCAGGGTTGTGCCGTCATAATACACCCGCTTGAGCGTCGCTTCCTCGCCTATCCGCACGGCGGCGATCTCGCCGTTCTCCACCTCCGGCTGAATGTGGATATACACCGCGTCGCCATCGTGGATGCCGGCCCCGATCATACTGTCGCCCTTGCAGCGCAACGCAAAATCGCACCGGATATCCTCCGGCGCGTCCACATGGCCGTCAATGTTCTGCTGGGCCAGGATGGGCGTGCCGCAGGCGATCGAGCCCACCAGCGGGATCTTCTTCATCTTGGGCATCGGCTCAAACCCCTTCGGGATGGGACGAGGGGCGGGCTGGGGCTTCTCTTCCCAGCCCATCAGGTAAGCAGTTGTTGTTTCGAGCGCATCCGCAAACGCGGCGATTTTAGATTGTGGGATATCTGCTTTTCCGTTTTCAATCTTACTTATAGAGGATTTATCTTTATAACCCATCTTGTGAGCCAGTTCTTCAACAGTCAAGCCAAGCTCGATGCGGCGGCTCTTGATTCTGTCGTATAGAGTTGCCATAAAATCACCAACCTTCGTCCCCATCTTATCATACGGTGGAATGACATTCAAGTATTTTTTATTTTTTTCTTAAAAAAGGTTGACTTTCATTACACCGAGTGCTATTATGATGCCGTGGAATTTAATTCCACAACGAAAGGAGGGGATTACATGACCGATACGAATGCGCTGCGTTCTGCAATCGCAGATTCCGGCCTTAAATATAAGGCTTTGGCTGAGATTATGGGCTTATCCCCTTACGCTTTGCAGATGAAAATCGACAATAAGACCGAGTTTAAGGCCAGCGAAATCGACACTCTTGCAAACGCTCTGGGGATGGATATGCAGCAGCGTGATTCCATCTTTTTTTGCCGAAAAAGTGGAATTTAATTACACGCTCCACAAATTCAACCGCCAAGGAGGTGAAACCATGAACAACAACAAAAAGCCCGGCGAACCGCTGGAGACGGAAGGCCGGGTTATGGAGGACGAGATTCAAAAACTTAAACGAAGCAGCTTAATTCTCAGCGTCGCCTGCTTTGTCCAAAGTCTCCTGCTCTTGCGAATTGTCTGGCAGATCAGCGACATCTACAGCACCCTCGAAATCCTCCTGGGCAACTTCGAGAGCGTTTACGGAAGCATCCTGAGTCTCCGCAGCGGCCTCATTCCGATTCTTGAGACAGTCAAGAATCTCCTGCTTTAATGTGAGGTCCTGTTTTTGGAGTTCGATGGATTCTTGCTGGTATTCGGCGAAGGCCGACCATGCAGCTTCTTCTTTCTGTTCGTGCTCTACCGAGGAGCATTGGTCAACGATAAACAAGAGAATCGTAACAATGATTCCAATGATGGCGATCCAATCACTGTTGGAGATCTTCTTGTCTGCCGTCTGGGCCTCTTTCACCTTGGCATCAACCAATTCAATGGCTTCTTCCGGCAGGCAGCTTTTTACACCTGTCAGCACTTCCTGCACTTCTTCTGCCGGAATTTCTTGTCGGGCTTCAAATTCTACGATTGGAAGATCCTGAATGCTTTCCAGCAGGCCAACGGCCCACTGGCTGGCCATATTCTGGTAGGCCGAACCGTTCAGCTGTTCCACAATCGTATTTGCAAACGTTGCGGTCAATGGAACCAAATCGACATTCAACATTTGATGACATAAATTTGCAATCACACCAGTGGAATCCAGTTGAAGATTTTCTAGGATGGATGGGCTTATATCCGGCATCGGAATATTCATCACTCCTGTTAACCCTTTTTGCATTGCCATAAAATCCACGTCGTTTTTCAGCATGCCTGCAATTTGTTTTCCACAATCAACTGCAAACTGACTATAGTCCACACCTTTCACCTCCCTTCTGCTTCTCTATTCTACCGCAGAAGGGAGACCACAACAAGGAGGCATGATCTACGGACCGACTGACACACCCCCGCAGCAGCGGGATTAAGACGGGCTACTGGAGCCCAGAGCGCAAGGAGACGCTTGTGCAGCGCCTCGCCCAGTACGAGGACACCGGCTGTACGCCGGAAGATATCCGAGAGTTGAAAGAATTCAAGAGCCGGCACGATGACCGGTTCCAGACTTTCAGCCCGGACTAAAAAGAGGAGGTACACAGATGGAACGTTACATGATCTTGCTCAAGCCCGGCGGGGAGGAGCTGATCGGCTTTTCCCTGCCGGTGTGCCAGACCCTGGCCGAGTTCTGGGCGCTGGAACTGGAAGCGTGAACGGCCACAACAAGCGCTGGGCAGAACAGCGCTGGGACAAACGCCAGCCGGAGCGGCTGGCACACATCCGCAAAAAGAAGGAGGACAAAAGCCATGAGAAGGCCAAGAAGCCCTTACCTGAAGCTGGCCCGCCTCATCGAGGACGAAGGGTTTGAGCACCGGGAGTTCGCCAAGCTGGTCGGCATGGGTGAAAGCACCCTGTCCACCCGCCTGAACCCGAAGCCGGAGCAAAAGAACAATGAGTGGCGCCATTACGAAATCACCGCCATTTGCAGGGAGCTGCACATTCCACAGGAACAGATCGGGGAGTATTTCTTCCCCGCCATCGAGAAAGGAGAAACCGCATGACAACCACAATCATCCCCGCCCGTGAGCGGGCGCAAGCTCCCATCGGCCTGCCGTACATTGCACCGCTGTTTTGGAACAAATGGTTCCGTTGGGACGGGAGCCCGGCATCCGGCCACTACCAGCTGGGCGGACGCACGCGGGACGAGCACCACACCGGCCTGCAGATTTTCGCGGACGGTGAGTGGCACCCCGTCGTGGGCTGGGACACCGATAAGTGCTACCCCTCGTGGAAGCGTGGGCTGAATCTGGAAGAGGAGGAAGAGGCATGAATATCAGCACGAATGCTCAGTTGAAAATCCAGCTGGGACCGGATGGCGACCCTGAAATTTATGCCTCCGGCACAGAGATGGAGCAGAAAGCCCTTTGCGCTGCGCTGGTCGCAGGGATTTGTATGAACCAAGGGAATCCGGCAGCATTGCTCAGCATAACGACTACAGCCGCAGACCTCATGGACAGAATGGAGGGCCCTACCGATGAAGATTAAATCCACCGTCTGGCAGGTGCTGGCCGCCGGGAGTTTCGGCGCGGGCCTGCTGTACGCCCTGGGCATTGAGGGCACCGCGCAGGTGGGCGGTGTGATCTCGGACGGCCAGTTCATCACCGCCATGGTGCTGATCCTGCTGGCGCTTTTCCTGATGCGGCTGGGCTTTGCCGCAGAGACACGGGAACAGGCCGCCCGCCGCAACCGTTACGGCAGGATCGACCGCCGCCACGCCCGCACCGAGGAGCCGGAGTACCGGCAGAACCGGAGGGACGCCTGATGGCCAGCAACAGCAAGACTTACACCCGCATCTGTGTGGACTGCGGCAAGGTGATGCAGCAGGTGTACCAGACAAAGATGCGGTGCCCGGAGTGTGCCGCCCAGCGCAAACGGCTGCTGCACGCCCAGTGGCAGGCTCGGCACAAGGAGGAGATCCGGTCTCTCACGCCCCGGCCTTCCAGTGCTGCCAGCCGTCTGCTCCAGGCCGAGGCCCAGGATATCGCTTTCCGGGCTGACGTCCGGGCCGCCGACGCCGCCGGTCTGAGCTACGGCCAGTACATGGCCCGAAAGGCAAGCAAAAAGCCCGCCGGTGTTGGCGCACCGACGAGCTGCAAGGGATGATGGATTTTCCCAATCACATCTCCCCGATGATATCACAAAATCGGAGGTTTTACAATGAAAGGAATCCTGATCGAGCCGGGCAAAGCCCCGGTCGTCACCACCCTGCCGGACACCCTGCAGGGCATCGAAGCCATGCTGGGCTGCGATTGCACGCAGAAGGTGCTGCCCCGCACCCCGGCGGTGCTGGTGTACGGCCTCCTCGGCAAGGGGCTGAACCGCATCTACCGCGGGCAGAACATCTACGGCACCATCCTGTGCTACGGCTGGAAGAACAACAGCCTCGTGCCCATGAGCAAAGACCTGCTCGCCGAGCTGCTGGACCGTCTGAAGGACACGGAGGTGCGGGTATGATGCCCTCCAAACTGGACGCAGCTGCAGCGCTGGAAAGCATGGACAGCATGGACACTCTGCAAAGCAAGCCCCTGACCACGATCCCGGACGAGATCCGCCCGGCGTTCGATTACTCCGGGCTGGACGAACAGACCGTGGATGACCTGCACTTTGCAGAAAAGGAGTACCAGCACGGCAAAAAGCTGGCCGAGCGCGGCCTTGTCCACATGGGTAATGCCATTGCTGCTGCCCATGATGCGCTGTGCGGAGTTGTCCAACAATTGGACAACTCCAAGCACGGCAACCGTGGCGATGATTCTTTCCGGGCATGGTGCTGTTCCATTGGCATCACCAAGTCAACCGCCTACAACCTGCTGCAGGTCTCTGCCCTGATGGACGGCAGCAGCCCCCGCCAGCGGGCCATTCTGGAAGCCCTGCCGCCGACCCTGCTGTATGCCGTGGCAAAGCCCAGCGCTCCGGCAGAGCTGGTGGCACAGGTCAAGAGCGGTGATATCACAACGCACAAGCAGTATCAGGAAGCCCTTGCCCAGATCAAGGCCGAGAAAGAGCGGGCCGATGCTGCCGAGGCTGAGCGGGACAAGCTGCTGGGTGCCCAGAATCGGGCTGCTTGGGCGGAAAGCCACATCCAAAATGTCGAAGCCCAGCGGGATGCCGCCCTTGCGGACGTGCAGGGCCTGACCGAGCAGAACGCCAAGCTCCAGCAGAGCTACCACGATGCAGACGAGAGCCGCATTGCGGCCAACCTCCAGCGCCAGAAAGCCGAAGCTGAGCGCGACAGGGCCGAAGCCCGCGCCAAGGACGCGGAGAACCAGCTGGCAGGCTCCCGGCAGGTGGCCGAGGCCGCCAAGCTCCGGGGTGATAAGCTCAAGGCCGAGAACGATGCGCTGAAAAGCCAGCCCATCACCGCGGTGGTGGACGAAGAAGAGGTGGACAGGCGTGCCGGAGAAAAGGCGTACCAGATGGCCGCCGAGATGACCGCCGAGCTGCGGGCGCAGCTGGAACAGGCTTCTTCCGGCAGCGAACAGGATGCCCACAGCTCCTATGACAACGTGCTGCTGGCCGACCGTTCTTTCCAGAACATCGGCAAAATGGTGGTCCCGTCCCTCCGCAGGCTTCCGCCCGAACAGCGGGAGCAGCTGACCAATATGCTCGTTCACACACTCGGACAGATCCAAGGGGAGGTATCCAGATGTCTGTAACCATTACGGCCCTTGAGGCCGAAAATGTCAAGCGTATCAAGGCGGTGGCCTTTGCGCCGTCGCCCACCGGGCTCACTCTCGTGGGCGGCAACAACAATCAGGGCAAGACCAGCGTGCTGGACGCCCTGGCGTGGGCCCTGGGCGGGGACCGTTTCCGTCCGGACGCCGCACAGCGGGACGGTGCTATCGCTCCTGCTCACCTCAAGGTCACACTGTCCAACGGCGTGGTGGTGGAGCGCAAGGGCAAAAATGCCAGCCTGACCGTCACCGACCCCACGGGCCGCCGCAGCGGCCAGCAGCTGCTCAACGCCTTTGTGGAGCCGCTGGCCCTCGACCTGCCCCGCTTCATGGACGCCAGCGACAAGGAAAAGTCTGACATCCTGCTGCGCATCATCGGCATTGGGGCCGAGCTGCACACCCGGGATCTGGAGATCAAGGGCCTGTACGACAAGCGCACCTTCACCGGTCAGCTGGCCGCCCAGAAAAAGCACTTTGCCGAGGAAATGATCTCCTACCCGGAAGCCCCGGACGAGCCGGTGAGCGCCTCCGAGCTCATCCGCCAGCAGCAGGACATTCTGGCCCGGAATGGCGAGAACCAGCGCCTGCGGGCCCAGTATGCAGAGCTTGAACAGCAGGTGCAGCAGTGTGTGGACGAGCTGAAGCGCACCCGGGAACGCATTGCCACACTGCAGCAGCTGGCAGATGAACTGGACGCCAAGCACACCAAGTTGTTCAATCAGCGGGAAACTGCAAGAAAGACCGTCTCCCAGCTGCAAGACGAATCCACCGCCGAGCTGGAAGCCTCCATCCGGGACATTGAGGAGACCAACCGCAAGGTGCGGGCCAACCTGGAAAAATCCCGGGCTGAGGACGAAGCCGCCCAGTACGCCAGCGAGTACGACCGCCTGACCGAATCCATCCAGCAGAAGCGTGCCGAGCGCATGGCCCTGCTGAACGGGGCCGACCTGCCCCTGCCGGGGCTGAGCGTGGAGGACGGCGTCCTTACTTACAAAGGCAAGCACTGGCGGGATATATCCGGCAGTGACCAGCTGCGGGTGGCCGCCGCCATCGTGCGCCGGCTGAACCCGGACTGCGGCTTTGTTCTGCTGGACAAGCTGGAGCAGATGGACATGACCACCCTGCAGGAGTTTTCCGCCTGGCTGGAAGCCGAGGGCCTGCAGGCCATTGCTACCCGCGTTTCCACCGGCAGTGAGTGCCAGATCATCATTGAGGACGGCATGGTCAAGGACGCCGTGCCGCCCGAAGAGAAGCCCCAGCCCCGGAGCTGGACGAAAGGAGCGTTTTAAATGAGCAAGTATGCAGTCACCAGCGGCATCCAGACCGCCCCCGTCAAAACCGTGCTGTACGGCCCGGAGGGCATTGGCAAATCCACCTTTGCCTCCCATTTTCCGGATCCGGTGTTCATCGACACCGAGGGCGGCACCAAGCGGCTGAACGTCAAGCGCCTGCCCCAGCCCACAAGCTGGGCCATGCTGCTGGACGAGGTGGCCGAGGTGCGCAAGGGCAGCATCCCCTGCGGCACGCTGGTCATCGACACAGCCGACTGGGCCGAGCGCCTGTGCATCCAGGCGGTGTGCGCCCGTGCCAAGGTCAACGGCATCGAAGATTTTGGCTACGGCAAGGGCTACACCTACGTCAAGGAGGAGTTCAGCAAGCTGCTGGATGCCCTGGAAGAGGTGCTGAACGCCGGCCACAATGTGGTGGTGCTGGCCCATGCCGCCATCACCAAGTTTGAGCAGCCGGACGCCGTGGGCAACTACGACCGCTGGGGCATGAAAACCAGCAAGCAGGTGGCCCCGCTGCTGCGGGAGTGGTGCGACATGCTGTTGTTCGCCAACTACAAGACCGTGGTGGAAAAGGCGGGCAGCAGTCCCAACGCCAAAAACAAGGCCAGCGGCGGCCGCCGGGTCATGTACACCACCCATCACCCCTGCTGGGATGCCAAGAACCGCTTTGGCCTGCCGGACGAAATGCCCTTTGATTATGCCGGCATTGCCGCCTGCATCTCCGGCACCACACCTGCGCCCGCACCGCAGCCGGAACCGCAGCCGCGCCCCCAGCCGAAGCCCCAGAGTGCGCCGGAAGAGGACATTCTGCCCGCACCCGCACCGCAGCCGGAACCGCCCGCCGAGACGGTGCCCAAAGCCCTGCTGGTGCCCGACCTGATCGCGCTGGGCGTGCCGGAAAAGCTGGCTCCCCTGATGAGCGCCAACAACGTCACCCCGGAGGAGCTGCAGGCTGTGGTGGGCAAGCGGGGCTACTTCCCGGAGGATATGCCCATCAAGGACTACCCCATGGATTTTGTGGAGGGCTGCCTGATCGCCGCATGGCCGCAGGTGCTGCAGATGGTTCTGGACAGCCGTGACCTGCCGTTTTAACGTACATTAAATAAAGGAGAAGCATTATGAACGAGATGAACAACGAAGGTTTCGCTTTGGGTTGGGATGACGAGTTTACCAACGAGCAGCAGGAATTCGTGCTGCTGCCGGAGGGGGATTACCCCTTTGAGGTCACCGGCATGGAGCGTGCCCGCTATGAGGGCGGGGCCAAGCTGCCGCCCTGCTCCATGGCAAAACTGACCCTGCGCATTTATGGCGGGGCCAAGGGCGACACCACCGTGACCCACCGCCTGTACCTGCATACCAAGACCCAGGGTCTGCTGGGCGCGTTCTTTGAGAGCATCGGCCAGTGCAAGCGGGGCGAAACCTTCCGCCCCCGCTGGAACGAGGTGGTAGGTGCCAAGGGCATCTGCAAGCTGGGCGTCCGGGAGTACACCAAACAGAGCGGCCCTCACGCCGGTGAGACCGGCCAGAGCAACGAGGTGCAGCGCTTCCTGCCGCCCCCGGCACCCAAGGCGGCACCCTCGCAGGGCTGGACGCAGGGGGCATTCTGATGGGGCAGGAACTGAGACCCTACCAGCAGCAGGCCCGTGACCGCATCCACGCCGAGTGGGACGCCGGCCACACCCGCACCCTGCTGGTGCTGCCCACCGGCACCGGCAAAACCATTGTGTTTGCGTCGGTGGCTGCCGATCAGGTGCGTGCCGGCGACCGGGTGCTCATTCTGGCGCACCGGGGCGAGCTGCTGGAACAGGCTGCCGACAAGCTGCAGCGTTCCACCGGCCTTGTCAGCGCCGTGGAAAAGGCCGAATCCACCTGCCTGGACAGCTGGTTCCGGGTGGTGGTGGGCAGCGTGCAGACCCTGCAGCGCACCGCCCGGCTGGAACGCTTCCCGCAGGATTATTTCGGCACCATCATCATCGACGAGGCCCACCACGCCATCACCGACGGTTACCGCCGCATCCTGGACTACTTCAGCGGGGCCAAGGTGCTTGGCGTCACCGCCACGCCGGACCGCGGCGACATGCGCAATCTGGGCGAGGTGTTCGACAGCCTGGCCTTTGAGTACAAGCTGACCGACGCCATCAAGGAGGGCTATCTGTGCAAGATCATGGCCCAGACCATCCCGCTGCAGCTGGATATTACATCCGTGACCATGAGCGGCGGCGACTACGCCGTGGGCGACCTGGGCACAGCCCTTGATCCGTATTTGGAGCAGATCGCCGCCGAAATGGCTCGGCGCTGCAAGAGCCGCAAAACGGTGGTGTTCCTGCCGCTGATCAAGACCAGCCAGAAGTTCCGCGACCTGCTCAACGCCCACGGCTTCCGCGCGGCGGAGGTCAACGGCCAGAGTGCCGACCGCAAGGAAGTGCTGGCCGACTTCGACGCCGGCAAGTACAACGTGCTGTGCAACTCCATGCTGCTGACCGAGGGCTGGGACTGCCCCTCCGTGGACTGCGTGGTGGTGCTGCGGCCCACCAAGGTGCGCAGCCTGTACAGCCAGATGGTGGGGCGCGGCACCCGCCTTTCCCCGGGCAAGACCGACCTGCTGTTGCTGGATTTCCTGTGGATGACCGACAAGCACGAGCTGTGCCGCCCGGCAGACCTGGTCTGTGAGGACCGCACTGTGGCCCGCCAGATGACCGAGCATCTGGCCGAGACCGGCTGCCCGGAGGACATCGAGGAGGCCGCCGCCCAGGCCAGCGAGGACGTGGTGGCCCAGCGGGAAGAAGCCCTTGCCAAGCAGCTGGAAGAGCAGCGCCGTAAAAAGGCAAAACTGGTGGACCCGCTGCAGTACGAAATGAGCATTCAGGCCGAAGATCTGGCCGGGTATGTGCCCGCTTTTGGCTGGGAGGCCGGTCCGCCCAGCGAGCAACAGACCGCCGCGCTGGAAAAGCTGGGCATCCTGCCGGATGCGGTGGAATCCGCCGGCAAGGCCGCCCTGCTGCTGGACCGCCTGAACAAGCGCCGGGACGAGGGCCTGACCACGCCCAAACAGATCCGCTGTCTGGAAAAGTACGGGTTCCAGCATGTGGGCACCTGGAGCTTTGAGGCCGCCCGCCACATGATTGATCGCATAGCGGCTCAGGGCTGGCGCGGCGTGCCCAAGGGCGTGAACCCCCGCACCTATACCCCCGCTGCGGAGCCGCCTGCTGCAGACAGTCCTTTTGATTTTGGATGGTAACGTGAATGGACAATGCGAATGAACTCAAAGAAGCGCTGGATTTTCTCAGCCCGTCCGCCCTGACCTACGACGAATGGATCCTGGTGGGCATGGGCCTGAAGGAAGCCGGCCTGCCCGTGGAAGCATGGGAACAGTGGAGCGCCCGGGACGGGGGCCGCTACCACAAAGGCGAGTGCGCCAAGAAGTGGGCCAGTTTCCACGGCGGCGGGGGCAGCCCCGTCACGGCCAGCAGTATCTTTCAGCTGGCCTATTCCAGCGGGTGGAGAGGCCCTGCCGGCCATGCACTGGACTGGAACGACGACATCTCCGCCGGCCAGGCCCGCACGGACGGCCAGCTGGTAGACCCCCGTTGGGTGGAAGCCCGCGATCTCGCCCTGCCGGAACAGTGGGACCCTGTGGACCAGCTCAGGCGCTACCTGCAGGCCCTGTTTGAAGAGGACGAGTATGTGGCCTATGTCACCGAGAGTTTCATGGCCGACGACAAACGCCGCCCGGCCAAGGGCAGCTGGACCCGCACCGCCGGGCAGCTCCTTGCCGAACTGGGCACCTGCGGCGGGGATCTCGGCAAGGTGCTGGGCGACTGGGACCCGGAGGTGGGTGCCTGGATCTGCTTCAACCCCGTGGACGGCACAGGCCGCAAGGACGCCAACGTCACCGCCTACCGCTACGCCCTTGTGGAGTGCGATAACATGGAGCTGGGCAAGCAGCAGGCCATCATCAAGCAGCTGGAGCTGCCCTGCGCCGCGCTGGTGTACTCCGGCGGCAAGAGCGTCCACGCCATCGTCAAGGTGGACGCCCCGGACTATGCCGAGTACCGCAAGCGGGTGGATTACCTCTACGCTGCCTGCCAGAAAAACGGCCTGACCCTCGACCAGCAGAACCGCAACCCCAGCCGCCTGAGCCGGATGCCCGGCATCCTGCGCGGCGACAAGCGGCAGGTGCTTCTGGAGACCAATTTCGGCAAGAGCTGCTGGGACGAGTGGGTGGACTGGCTGGAAGCCGAGACCGACGACCTACCGGACACCGAGAACCTCGCCGCCGACTGGGAGCACCTGCCCCCGCTGGCAGACCCGCTCATCTTCGGGGTGCTGCGCAAAGGGCACAAGATGCTTCTGGCGGGCCCCAGCAAGGCCGGCAAGAGCTTTGCCCTCATCGAGCTGTGCATCGCCATTGCCGAGGGCAAGCCGTGGCTGGGCCAGTTCTCCTGCGCCCAGGGCAAGGTGCTGTACATCAATCTGGAGCTGGATCGGGCCTCCTGCCTGCACCGCTTCAAGGATGTGTACACCGCCATGGGCCTGCCGCCGGAGCACCTGAAAAACATTGACATCTGGAACCTGCGCGGTGCGTCCGTGCCCATGGACAAGCTGGCCCCCAAGCTCATCCGCCGGGCCCAGAAAAAGGGCTACATGGCCGTGGTGCTGGACCCCATTTATAAGGTAATCACCGGCGACGAGAACAGCGCCGACCAGATGGCCAAGTTCTGCAACCAGTTTGACCTTGTGTGCCGCGCACTGGACTGCGCCGTGATCTACTGCCATCACCACAGCAAAGGTGCCCAGGGCGGCAAGCGCAGCATGGACCGTGCGTCCGGTTCCGGCGTGTTCGCCCGTGACCCGGACGCCATGCTGGACATGACCGAGCTGACGCCCACCGATGCTATCCGCCAGCAGCTGCACAACAAGGCCGCCTGCCGGGTCATCAAGGCCATGCTGGATAAGCGCGGCCATGCCGATGCCTACGGCCCGGACGATGCCCTCAGCCGCACCCGCATGCTGGCCATCGCAAAAGAGAACCTTGGCCTTGCCGACCTGCGGGCCATCGACGCAGAGGTGGCCGCCGCTGAGAAAAAGGCCGACGGCATGACCGCGTGGCGCATCGAGGGCACGCTCCGCGAGTTCGCCCGCTTTGACCCGGTGAACCTCTGGTTTGACTACCCGGTGCACAAGCCGGACAGCGGTCTGCTGGAGGATCTGCAGCCGGACAGCGACTTCCGCACCCTGGGCAACCGCGGTGCCGCCAAGCGCTGGGGCGACAAAGGCAAAGTGACCAAGGACAAAAAAGCCGAACTGGACACCGCCTTTGAAGCCTGCACCATGGACGGCGAGGTGACCGTCTATGCTCTGGCCGAATACATGGACCTAAAGCCCCGCACCGTCAAGACCCGCCTGAAGGATGACGGGCGGTTCTGGATCGACGGTGAGAAAGTTGGACGCAAGGAACCCGGCAGCAACGGTTAAACGATTTGTAATTTTTGCAATTACAGTTTGTTGTAAAAATGCAGTGATAGCCGCTATTTTGCACGACACGAAAAACTGCAATTTTGCAGTTATAGCCGCTATGACTGCAGATTTTGCAGTGCAACATAGCCTATATATAATAGCTAAAACTGCAACTGCAATTGTGATGGGGTCTCCAGAAGGATGGGGCGACCACAGCCCCCATCCATTCGGAGACCCTCCCCATCACGTTGGCGCTAAAACCCGAAAAAAAGAAAAACGAGGTGAACCCCATGTACACGCAATTCTTTATCCCCATGCAGCCGCCCACCACCACCCACAACGCAAAGCAGCTGCACGCCTACATGAAGGGCGGCAAGCCCTGCGCCGTGCTGCACGACAGCCCGGAACTCAAAGCCACCCGTGCCAAGCTCCATGCCTATCTCGCGCCCCATGCGCCCAAAGCGCCCATCCCAGCAGGCCAGCCGGTACGGCTGCTGGTCAAGTGGTGCTTCCCCTCCGAGGGGCGCAGGAACGGTGCGTGGCGCACCAGCAAGCCGGACACTGACAACCTAGAAAAGGCCCTCAAGGATGAGATGACCCGCCTGCACTTCTGGGCCGATGACGCGCAGGTGTGCAGCGAGATCGTGGAGAAGTTCTGGTCGGATCCCTGCGGGGTGTTCGTCCGGGTGGAGGAGCTGGCATGACCTACGAAGAGAAAAGACGCTGGCTCAGTCGGTACGGGGACGCTATGGTAAAGGCCAAGCACCTGCGAGATGATTTAGATGAAGCAGAACGTGACACCGGTTGTACCACGCAGCAACTGACCGGAATGCCGGGCGGCAGCGGTGATGGGCAGAGTCTGGCACGAACTGTAGAACGTATTGAACGAGCCGAGAAAGCCTTGAATGCACAGATCATGCTGTGTGATGATCTCCACGCCGAACTTATGGCCCGACTGGAGGATGTGGACGACCCGAAGGATTACGAGGTCCTGCGGCTGAAGTATCTCCGCTTTCAGGACTGGGAGCAGATTGCACAGAAGATGAGCATCTGTGTACGGCAGGTTTACCGTCATCACCGTAAAGGTGTGGATGCTTTGGAACTGTGACAGATGTCAGTAAAACGTCAGTACGACGTCAGTGACATGTCTTTGATTTCATGATAAAATAGTATCATCGCAAGAGCCCGCAGGAAAGGTTTACTCCCTTCAATCCTGCGGGCTTTGTGCTGCCCGGCTGCGACAGGGGAACACACATTTACTCACCCAACAGCCTGAATGTACCAGCCGGGCCTTTTTTGATATTTTCCGCCGTCCGCAGGGGCGGCTTTTTTCATACCCCCGGGGCCTGCAAAGACCCCCGGG
>OLGB01003774.1_pt1 | contig 13776 bp, 14 predicted proteins | sample 1605691 | NCBI WGS metagenome assembly OLGB01 (sample SAMEA3888925, study PRJEB22519) | human gut metagenome | biome: human gut; feature: human-associated habitat; material: faeces | place: Denmark | collected 2010 | reverse complement strand
CCCTGCGAAGCCGAAAGGCCAAGCAGTATCCGTCCCATTACAAGGACTCCCGCACATCCCGCTACAAGGATGACATTGCCAGGAAAAAGGTCTGCGCTGACTGCGTTGGCCTCATCAAGGGCTACAACTGGACCAGCGGCGGCGTAGGTGTTGCTGAAGCCATTGGCACCGACAAGACCTTCTCCAGTAAGTACGGCGGCAACGGCTGTCCTGATAAGTCCGCCAACGGCATGTTCACCTATGCCAAGAGCAAGGGCTGTGCCTGGGGAACGATTGATACGTTGCCGGAGATCCCGGGCGTTGCGCTCCGTTCCGACGGTCATGTTGGTGTGTATGTCGGTGACGGCTGCGCTGTCGAGGAGCGCGGTTTTTCGTATGGCTGTGTGAAGACCAAGGTGTCCTCCCGCAAATGGACGCACTGGTTTCAGCTTCCCTTCGCGGATTACGGCGATGCTGTGTTCACGGGCGGCTCTTATGTCAAGCCCGATACCGCAGAAACCGTATACACTCTGGGCACACGTACTCTGAAGAATGGCAGCAAAGGTACGGATGTAAAGGCAATGCAGGAATTCCTCCTGCAGCTGGAATACAGTCTGCCCAAGTACGGTGCCGATGGTGAGTTCGGTTCTGAAACTGAAAAGGCCCTCAAGACGTTCCAGCGGAAGATAGGCATCAAGCAGGACGGTCTCTATGGCAGTGAAACCCATCAGGCTCTGATGGATGCTGTGGCTGATGATGACGAAGGCAAGGCTGACAACGAGCCTGAAACCGAGACGACCGAAGAGGTCAAGCCCACCGTCAAGCAGGTCCGCATTGTGTGCGGTAGCGGCTCCGTCAATATTCGTGTGGGCAACGACACGAAGTATGGACGCATTACCTCTGTAAAGGACGGCACGACTTTTGAATGGATTGCTACCGCTGAAAACGGCTGGCATGCCATCGTGGTCAATGCGCAGATCGGCTGGGTGTCCGGCAAGTATTCTGCAATCGCCTAAAAAAAGTAACGGCTCCTTCGCTTCTTTGCGTCGGAGCCGTTACGGTTCGAGATTGTTTTCTGCGAACAGAGGCGAATTGAAGAACTCCGGAATGTCGATCTCCAGCCCCTGGCACATCTCATGGATGATGCGCAGCTTCACAGAATCATAGGAACAGTTGATGACGTTGCCGATGGTTGACTTCGGCACGCCGCTTTTCGTGTACAGCTGATACTGCGTCATCTTCTTTTCGTTCAGCAGTTCGGTCAGCCGCTGACTGATCGCCTGATTGAGCTTCATTCCATCACCATCCCTGTCGCTGTACTAATATTGTAGTATTGGGCGAACTCGGAATAGTCCCTGTACCTGTACTAATTGCCATTTTTGTGGTAATATAAGGCTTAGGCGGAGGTGATGACAATTGAAGGTCACTTTTTGCGGTCACAAGGAAGTGGCTGATCGTGATGCGGTCGAGCAATGGCTCCGTTCCGTTTGCTCGGACCTGATCGCACACGGTGCGGACGAATTCTATCTCGGCGGCTACGGCGGGTTTGATCACCTGTGCGCCGCGGTGCTGCGTGAGCTGAAAAAGTCTCATCCGCAGATCCGACTGATTCTTATTCTTCCGTATCTGAACAGCAGCATGATCACTGACGGGTATGATGAAACGCTGTACCCGCCGCTGGAATCCGTGCCCAGGCGCTTCGCCATCTCCCGGCGCAACGAATGGATGGTTCAGGAGAGCGATGCTGTGGTTGCCTATGTGACCCACGGCTGGGGCGGCGCGGCAAAGACGCTGGAACATGCACGCAGGAAGAAAAAGAACGTCCTGCATTTCGGTGCATCGCAGGAGGTTCGGCAATGAAGCGAATTCTCCTTATAGCGGCGCTGGCTGCATGCATTGCTCTGGCAGCCTGTGCCGGCATCCTGTGTGCCTGCGAATATCAGGACCGGCAGCAATGCGTCTGTTCGATGCTGACCGAAGAAGAGCAGACATTTTCCATTGATGATCGACTCTACCGGGTATGCGAAAGGGACACAATGAAATCAGGCGTATTCATGTACGTCAGAACCAGCTGCGATCATGGAAGGAACCTTCACCTGACAGTCTTTCCCGATGAAGGCATATTCAAGGGCTATATTCTGAAAAACTGACAGACACATTTTCCCACGATTCGGATGATCTCCGGGTCGTGGGATTTTTTGTGTTTTGGGACAGAGAAAGGCAGCGGAGCTCTTGCCCCGCCACCTGCTGCGCTGTTAGCCGACGTCGGCCATTCCGCGCAATGGATTGTGTATTTCCTTTTCCTGCTCCGGCAGCTGCTGAAATCCCGTCATGGCTTCGTCTGATTCGGTTGCCTCAAAGATGCCGTGCACCTCGCTGGAAAATTCGTATAGGTTCACATTGGGCAGTGCCTTTGTGACCTTGAGAATACCTCGCTGGGTGAAGTTGTCCAGGTAGTAGCCGACGGTACCGTACTTCAGCCCTGTAAGCTCCGAGGCATTGCGAATGGTAAACTTTTCATCGGGGAATGCGTCCATCAGCTTCAGCAGAACCTCTCTCTGCTTGTCCGGCATGTGATAGCATTTCGGGCCGTTCCGGACGTCCCGTGCGAAGCGGTATATGCCGTCTTCGTATTCGAGGAAGCCGTAGTTCATGGCCACCCTGAGCAGGCCAAAGCCGACGTCCTTGTTCGCCACGGGGTTGCGCAGCATCCACTCGGCAAAGCTGAATTCCATTCTGCCGTTTTCGAGCATGTCCATCAGGCCTGCGGCAGACTGCCTTTCCCGGGCGTATTCCGATGCCATCAGCTTCAGGATCGCCTGCCTGAGCGCCTCGGTTTCCTCGCTGGCATACTCAGTATCCTCATCAGCAGTCTGCGGAGTATTTTCATTTCTGATCAGAAGGTGATATACCCGCGGCTCCCTCGGACTGCCCGGCGTCTCGCATAGGACCAGCCCCAGCTTGAGCATCAGGTAGATATCGTCCTTGGCGATCGAATCGCTGATTTCCGTCATCTGCTCCCAGTCATTCTTCATGAACGTAGTTGCTCCGCTTCGAGCAATGCTGCTCAGGCCGGTAATCAGGCGTTCTATTCGCCTGGGCTGTGTTCGCCCCATGCGGTTGGCCTCTGTATCCTGCAGGTAGGTAAGATATTCTTCAACAGTTTCAAAGATTGGAGGCGGACTCTCCGTGGCTTCAGACTCAGGCTCGGCTTCGGCAGCCGTCACGGGCTCATCCAATTCCTCAATGCTGAAGCTTATTTCTACACAGTCCTCCGGGCGAAAGGCGGGCTCTGCCGCTGGTTCAGCCGGTGGGGCTGGCGGGGAAACAGGGATCTCTGCCTGAGCAGAAGTCTGTCTTGCCAGCGGCTGCTTTGCCGCCTGCCGTTCAAGAAGCAGGGCTTCCTCACGGCGCCGCTGGTCCTGTTCTGCCTTTGCATCAATCGAGCGCGCCAGCAGATCCAGGTAATACTCGATGAAGTAGGTCAGGTCGCCGCCGTTTTCGCTGCGGATGATGTCCTGCATGCTTTTGAAATACCGGTAGCTTTCTCTGGCAATTACCCCTGAAATGGAGATGTCGCGAAGGAAATCATAGCCGCTGCGCAGGAGCACCGCGTATGAAATCATTCGCGACAATCGCTCGTTCCCTTCGGGAAACGGTCGTGTTACCAGCAGGTATGCCTGGCCGACAGCAGCCTTGATCAGCGGGTGAATCTCTGTGCTGGCCAGGAAATCGTAGTACTCCTGCATCAGTCCGGGAATCGCAGCGGCCGGGGGAACGTCGTATGCTTCCTTGCCCATGGCGGCAATGGGATGGGTGTCGGCCTGTCTGTAGTCCGTTGCCTGACCCTCCATTTCGTCCGTCAGCCGGTAGGCAAGCATTCTCACGTAACGCTCATCCAGCGGATAATACAGCATCCTTGTCATATCCGTCCATGCCTGGCGGTTGTTCTGGATCATCTGCTCCTGCACGTTTTCCGGCTCGGTTCCGCGTTCAAGAAACTCCATGGCCTCCTGCAGCGTGATCTGCGCGCCTTCAACAAAGCTTGTAAAGAAGATCTCCTCGGTCATCGCGCCGGTCATGGCTGTCTTGTAGGGATCGATCGCCGTATCGGAGTCCAGCGCCAGAGCGCAGAGCCTTTCACTGGCGGCAATCATCTTGTCCGTCAGCACATACCACATCGGCTTTCCGTCTGCGCGGTGGAGCGGCAGAACGACGCTGTTCATCTTTCTGCGCTCAACCAGCTCAGGCCAGAAGGTGCTGATGGAAATATTCAGCGGCAGCTTGAAGAGTACCTCCTGCCGGGTCAGATACTGGGACTGAAGACGCTGCAGAAGCATTTCCTTATCCATGGCCATACAGATTCTCCTCCTTTAGCTGCGTCTGCCCGGCAGGCCCCCGCCTGATGGCTTCAGCTGCACCGGAACAGCGTTCTGTAAATCAAATGCAATCGCATAATGCTCGGGAATGGCAAAGCCCATGATCTGCCTCGGACAATTGTCGTTCCAGCCCATCAGGCGGCGGATGCGCTTCAGCAGGGAAGCCCCGCTGACCTCAAGCTGATCGGGCGGAAGCTGCGGAATGACCACAGCCTCCCGATCCTCTACCGAGCATGCCTTGAGAAGCAGCATGCCCTGTTCCTCGTTGATCAGAATCTGGACCTGACGCGGCTGCTCCAGATGGTCCAGAACGTTCTTGTTCAGCAGGATGCTCTCCTCCTCAGGGCAGAGTGTCATAACCAGCGGCTCGTCTCTCATGAACGAAATGATCTCATTCATACCTTGGTCACCTCTCCGGTTTCTTGATCAATCATTTCCATCGGCATCTGCTCAGCCGATTCTCCCTGCATGGTATCCATCGCTGCGTAGCCCTCGTCCAGATTAACCTGCACCGATGCGACATGCTCCGCAACCGGCAGGCCGAAGGAATCGCGCCAGTTTTCCAGGAACCGCACTGCAGCTTTCTTTTTGGGCTTGCCCTCAGAGTCGCTGTCCTGTGTCGCCGGGATAAATACCTCCGTGCTGGTCAGGTCGAACACGTACAGCTGCTCGCCCTGATAGGAAATGCGGGTGCCCTGCATCTTGTAGCGGTAGAGCGTTTCCCAGCCCATGAGGTCGTAGAGCTTTGCCGTAAACATGCTGCAGGAAATCTGCCTGCTCTTTCGTTTGTCATCCCTGGCAATGCACCAGCGTACGGCGTCCCGCGCACCCTCATCGCATGGGCGGACAACCAGCTTGCCGGTATCCGGGTTGATGAGCACCTGCACGTATACAACCTCGTCCAGCCTGGATATGCAGGCATTGTTGAAGATGATTCCGTTGCTGCGGATGGTCAGGGTCGGGTCGAACTTATGGGAGAAGAACTCCCTTCGCACCACCTGATACCCTTCAAAGGAGAAATTCGCTTCTGCGGCAATCCGCGCAGCCTCCTCACGCTCCTGCTTGCTCAGGGGCTTGAAGCCCTCGCCGGTCAGAATCTGCGTACCTTCCAGCATTTTGTCCATGCCCTGCCCGGGCATCTGCCCCTGAGGAGGCTGCTGCACAGGCGGGTACGGCGCTCGCTGCTGCGGAGGGTACTGCGGCGGATACCCGCCGTTGCTGCGGGGATACGGGCTGCCTCCGTAGGGGAAGCCGTATTTGTTTTCGTCCATCATGTAAACTCCCTTTCTCATTTCCAGAGCTTGCCGACCAGAAGGCTGTCCAGCCGCCTGCAGATCTCGTCCGCACACTCGACCAGCGCAATCTCCTCGCCGGCATCCCCGGCAAACATCTGCTCATAGGTATCGCGCATGAACTGTTCGCTGAAAGCGCCGTAGACCATGCGGCTGGATTCGTCGTGAAGCAGGCATTCGTAGCGGTAGATGAAGCCCAGCCAGTAGGCGTACTCGTATTCGTCCGTCAATGCCTCTATGCTGATCTCCTCAGGCGCTTCGCCGACCTCAACCTCTATCGTAGCCGGCGGGGAGGCGGCGTCCTCGCGGATGCATGCTTCCACTACAGCCTGATTCGCAGATTTGCCCTTGTCGAGCTGACTGACAATGTTGTTCAGCCAGATCACCACGTCCACGATCATCTCCGGCGACTTGACCAGCATGGGAACCTGCAGGAGGCCCGAAAGGCCGTCCTCTTCCATGCCGCCTGCCACCGAGAAGCTGTGATCCATCACGCCCGCAAGCTGACTGGTCATGTACAGCGGTGCGAAAATGTCCATGCTCACGCCTCTGTCAACGGCGGCCATGAAAATGTTGCCCTGCATGTCGCAGTAGGCATGGTCCCGCTCGTTGAACTCCCGGGTGATCTTCTCCACATCAGGGTTCAGCGGAGATTCGCGCGCCATGGTCATAAGTCTTCGTACGTTTGCCGAAAGCGGTCTGGCCTTGGCAGGATTCTTAATCGTAATCTTCATTGACTGTCACCGTCCCCGTCCGGCTCGGTGGCAGGTGCGAAGAGCGCCTCCATCATGTCATCCTGCAGCTTTTCAATGGTATAGGCATCGACCGTATGATCGCTGTCGAGCACTACAGCCTCTGCCATGACATCCCATTCACCGTCATCGTCGATCATCGGAAGCCTTGTGCTGCTGTTGTGCTCAAAGGCCGGTGTGCCGTAGGTCCGCTTTTCGCGCTCGATGCGTTCACGCACCCTGCGCTCAATCTCCTCAGTGTCCTCGGTGATCTCAATGCCCTCGTCCTCGTCAGCGGCGTAGAAGAAGCCCTGCATGTCTTCCTCTTCCTCAACCTCAATGATCTCCTGCTGTACCTCTGCGGGCGCTTCTGCCTTGGCAGTGGTCTCGTGGCCGATGTAGTTGTCCAGATCGAAGAACAGTACCTTTTCATCGCCTTTGGCGCGGAGCATTGCCGGCACCCGGAAGGTGTAGCTTTCATCCCAGTTCAGCATGTCGAAGAGCTGCGTGCAGAAGGCCTTTGCGCCAAGCTGCACGGAGTTTCCGCTGTCGTTCGCCCAGCGCAGTGCGTTGGGATGCTCGGGAGAGCACGGTCTGACGGCGAGCATGCGTTCCACCGGGTTGAAGAGAAGCTCTACATACTGGCAGCGCCTGAGCATGGGGCCTTCGTCATCCTCAAACATGGTGTTGAGCTTGCTGATGCATTTCGCATTGAAGGAAATGAACCTGCTGCTGATGCGCACCACCGGCTCAAATGCCTGGCTGAACATGCCTGCGCCGACCACCTGAAAGCCCTTTTTGACGGGTGGGGCGTTTTCCTGCTCGTACTCTTCCATGGTCTTGCCCTCAAGCTGGGCCTTGACGCGTTTTTCCATGTCGCTCAGTTCACGGGAAATGCGCTGGATGCCGTTGTCGTCAGTCATGCCCACGAGGCGTTTCCCTGCATCGGGAAGATGCTCGTTTTCAAGGTCTGCACGAAGCTCGCCCTCTTCCATGCCCATGGCGATGCGGCTGACGCGGTAGTATTCATCCTCCTCATGACCCGCCCAGGAGCGGTTGACGGAGATGAAGCCGCGCAATGCGCCGATGTCAATGACGCGCATGGGAATGTAGGTGCCGGTGTGCCTGTAGCGGTGGCTGTTCAGAATCCGCTGGGCGGCATTCCACTGTGCCCGCGTGATGATGGCGTCATGATGCGCCGGCTGGTAGTACTTGTTCTTCTTGTTGCGGTTCTTCACGGACTTGTGGTCGTGGAAGTCGGGCGTCCATGTCTTGCGGGCAAGGACGTCGCCGCAGTAGCGCTCATTGCGCATCACCGTTGCGATGCCGGTTGCCGTCCATTTTGTGTTGGGTGTTCCGTCACGCCTGCGTCCGCCGGTTTCACGCTCCAGCTCGGTCAGGGTTTCGGCGATCTCCTGTGTGCTGCTGCCGTTGAGCAGCATGTAGTACATGAGCCGGACCGTCTGCGCCTGCTCCTCATTGATCACCAGTTTCTTGCGGTGGATTCCGTTTTCAATCACATCGATCTTGTCATAGCCCAGCAGCTTCGGCGTCATGAAACGGCCCCGACTGAACCGCCATTCGAGGGAGAGCAGCATGGCCTCGCTCTTCATGTGCGATTCCTCCTCGGCGACCATTGCCAGAACGAAAAGAATGATATTGCTGGTGGAATCCAGCGTGTTGAGGTTTTCCTGCTCGAACAGTACCGGGATCGGCGGGTCCTGCTCCTTCAGCCTGCGCACCCAGCTGATGCAGTCGATCAGGTTTCTCGCAAAGCGGCTGACGGATTTGGTGATGATCATGTCGATCCTGCCCGCCAGTGCGTCCTTCATCATCCGCTGAAAGCCGGGACGATGCAATGTCTCTGTCCCGCTGAATCCATCGTCGACATACAGGCCGCAGAACTTCCATTTTGGGTTGCTGCGGATCATTTCCCGGTAGTTTTTCTTCTGCATCTCAATGGAAATGGTCTGCTCGATGTCATCCGTGGAAACGCGGCAGTATGCGGCAACGTTGAGAATGCGTTCCTCCTGCTGCCGGTCTGCATTGGCAGCGATCTTGTGTACGCCCGTGCCGTCAAAGGTATCGAGCTCGTCACGAAGGGCTGTCTTGGCGCGCTGGCGTTCGGACTCAAAGCCCGCGCCCGGCGGCTTCCCGGCCTGAACCGGGTTGTTCTCCTGCAGGGCGTCGCGCTGGGCCTTCAGCTCTGCAGCTCGCTTTCTGGCCTTCTCGTAGGCTCTCGGTCGGGTATCAACCATACGATTGCGTCACCTCCGGGGAGGGGATACGGAAACGTACGGCAGGGTGTGCTCTGTTCATTTTTCCTTCCTCCTTTCTGCCCGCAGAAAAGACTCCATGCGGGTTATGTGACATTAAGCCATAGTTATCAAACTATATCAACCTCCGTTCGGATGTCCTTGAAAAATAAAGATGCGACACCGAAAGCATCGCATCCTTACCATTCAGTTTTTTGCAGAACAAGGAGAAAAGGATCAAGGTTGAGCACATAGCAGATGGAGATTCCGACCTTCATGCTGCACAGTTCAAAGTCGCGGATTCCGTATTCCAGGCGCTGGTACTGGCCCAGATTGATGCCCGCAAGCGTTGCAACCTGCATCTGAGACATACCCTGCATTTCCCGCGCCTTGCGCAGGATTTTTCCGATATCCTTCTTGCTCACGGCTTTCACCTCCGTACGGATTACTCACTCTAAAGCCAGAGAAAGTCAAGTTATCTTTTTTCTGCGTTTTTCGTTCAAACGGGGCCTCATCTTACCAAAGGATATGAGGGGCTTTGCTCCATCTCTGTACGGAGGAAAGAACGATGACACATGAAGAAAAGAAGCAGATCGGAAAAATGCGCGCTGCAGGGATGAGCTATACCCGGATTGCAGAGGCGCTGGACATTTCCATAAACAGCGTAAAGTCCTACTGTCAGAGGCACGGACTCGGTGCAGACAGTGCGCCGGAGACACACTCTGATTTGGTGACCGCTTGCCCGCCGCAGAGCGAGGCCGGCGCATGTGAACAATGCGGCAGCCCGGTACTGCAGCAGGCAGGTCGGAAGAGACGCAGGTTTTGCTCGGATACATGCAGACAGGCATGGTGGGCGTCTCACCGGGGAGAACTGCGTCACAAGACTGAGCATCATTTTGTGTGCGAATATTGCGGTATACAGTTTTCAAGGTACGGTGTGTCGCAGCGACGTTTCTGCTCACGCTTGTGTGCCGCCTCTGCCCGAAACCGGAGGCTGACAGCCCATGACGCATGAAACGCTGATGCTGGAAAGGCGGTATCTGGCCTGCCTGAATCTGCTCCGCGTGATGCTCGGAAGGGGCCTTCTGACGGAAGCGGAGTACGCACAGGCAAGGCAGCTTCTGGCTGAGCGATACCAGCCGAAAATCTCGATAATATTTGAATAAATGCGCCGTCATCAGCTTGACTTTCTTCCTCTTTAGAGTGAGTAATGTCACTGAAAGGAGGGACTGCCCAATGGCGAAAGTCATACGAAAAATAGAACAGAAGCAGGTGCCGGTCGTAGCCCAAAAGCGTGTAGCCGCCTACGCCCGCGTCTCCGTACCGACGGAGCGACTGCTTCATTCGCTGGATGAACAGATCAGCTATTACAGCAATCTCATCCAGAAAACACCGGGCTGGGAGTACGCCGGCGTGTTTGCCGACAGAGGCATCAGCGGCACACAGTCCGCCACCCGCGATCAGTTCCAGAAAATGCTCGCCGAGTGCGAGGCCGGACATATCGACATCATCCTGACCAAAAGCCTGTCGCGCTTTGCCCGCAACACAGTCGACACGCTTCAGACGGTTCGCCGACTGCGCTCCATAGGCGTCGAGGTGCGCTTCGAGAAGGAAGGCATCAACACGCTGGACGAAAGCGGTGAGCTGATGATCACGCTGTTTGCATCCTTTGCCCAGGAGGAGAGCCGGTCCATTTCCGAAAACTGCAAGTGGGGCATCCGCAAGCGTTTTCAGAACGGCACAATCGGCGTGGCCAACAAGCATATCCTCGGCTACCGCTACGACAACGAATTGCAGAAATACATCGTCATCCCTGAGAAGGCTGAGATCGTAAGGCAGATGTTCACGCTCTTCCTGAAGGGCGACTCCCTGCGCACCATCTGCGACAAGCTGAATGCGCAGGGCTTCCGGACAATAAACGGCAAGCTGTTTCAGGAGGCTTCTCTTGCGCAGATGATTCAGAATGAGCTCTATGCCGGCGACATGTGCAGGCAGAAAAGCTACATGGCTGATCCCATCGCAAAGCGGAAAATCCGCAACGACGGCGTCCTGCCCAGGTTCTATTATCAGGACTGCCATGAGGCAATCATCGACCGGGAAACCTGGGAACTGGTGCAGGAAGAATACGCCCGGCGAAGAGAGAAGCTTAACCCGACCTACTGCTTTACCCGAAGGATCACCTGCGGGATATGCGGCATGCCATATACCCGGAGGCGGCAGTACAAGGAGGGCGCAGGTCACAGCCGATGGTTCTGCCGGGCCACCAAGGAAAAGAACGTCACCTGTGAAAATGCCATCTTTACTGAGGAGCAGCTTATGCAGATCTGCGCAAGGGTGCTCGGCATGGACGCCTTTGACGAGAACGAATTTCTCAACCGCATCCGGCACATGACGGTTACACCGGACGGTATCGACTTTGATCTGATCGACGGCAAGACCGCATACTGGAAGAACCGGCACATTGGGGACTGGCATCACCCTGCCACCTGTACAGACGCCTTTCTCGGGCGCATCCGCTGCGGCATCTGCGGAACGGAGTACCGCCGCGTCAATCACGCCGGCAAGCTGGTTACCTGGTACTGCTACGACAGAAAGCAGAAGCTGCATGGCTGCACCAACAGGAATTATCCTGACTTCGTCCTCAGGCAGATGGTCGCTGAGATCATGGATACCGATGATTTCGATGAAACTGCCTTCAATGAGCGGGTCGATCACATTACGGCAGACCCCGGCGAGACCATTACACTTCACTTCAGGGATGGGAGAACAGAACAATGGCAAGGAATATAAAGGTGATACCCTCGACCGTTCCGCTGCATGCGGTCGGGTCGGTGGTCACGGGAGAAAAGCGCCGCGTTGCAGCCTACGCCCGCGTCTCCACGGACAGGGACGAGCAGTTCACCAGCTACGAGGCGCAGATCGACTACTACACCAATTACATCAAGAGCCGTCCCGACTGGGAGTTCGTTTCCGTATATTCGGACGAAGGAAAAACCGGCTGCAACACCCGCAAGCGCGAGGGCTTCAAGAACATGGTGGACGATGCCCTCGACGGGAAGATTGACCTCATCGTCACCAAGTCCGTCAGCCGCTTTGCCCGAAACACGGTCGACAGCCTGACCACCATCCGCAAGCTGAAGGACAAGGGCGTCGAGGTCTACTTTGAAAAGGAAAACATCTGGACCTTCGACGGCAAGGGTGAGCTGATGCTGACGATTATGTCCTCGCTTGCCCAGGAAGAAAGCCGCAGCATTTCCGAGAACTGTGCCTGGGGCCAGCGCAAGCGATTCGCTGATGGCAAGGTTTCCGTTCCCTTCGGCAGGTTCCTCGGCTACGACAAAGGACCGGACGGCAACCTGGTTGTCAACGAAGAGCAGGCCAAGGTTGTCCGCCGCATCTATGCAGAATTCCTGCAGGGATACACGCCATACGCCATCGGCAGGCGCCTGACCGAGGACGGTATCCCGACACCCGGCGGCAAGCAAAAATGGAATGACTCGGTGATCCGCAGCATCCTGACCAACGAAAAATACAAGGGCGACGCGCTTTTGCAGAAGGTGTTCACCGAGGATTTCATCACCAAGAAGAAAATCAGGAACACCGGGCAGGTACCACAGTATTACGTGGAAGGCAACCATGAAGCGATCGTCAGCGCGGAAACCTTCGACCTCGTGCAGGAGCAGATGGCGGCGCGCAAGCCCGGGAATAACCGTTACAGCGGAGTGCACGTTTTCTCCGGCATGGTTTACTGCGGAGACTGCGGCAGCCGATACGGCTCCAAGGTCTGGCATGCCAACGACAAGTACCGCAAAATCATCTGGCAGTGCAACCGCAAGTACGCCGGCACGATCTGCCGTTCGCCGCATCTGACTGATCCCCAGATTGAGGACATTGTGATGCGCGCTATGAGCAGACTGAGTGATGAGCGCGATGCGATCATCCGCACGGCAGTGATGCTGCGCGATACGATTTACGATACCTCCGCCCTCTGCGCCGAGCAGGAATGCGTGGAAAGGGAGCTGGCCGACGCCACCGATCTGTTGACGCAGGCGGTCCTGCGAAATGCCAGCATCGCACTGGATCAGACTGAGCACCAGCAGGAGATGGCTGCGCTGAGCGCACGATATCAGGAACTGCAGGACAGGAACACGGCGCTCAAGGTGGCGATCATGGACAAGGACAACCGCAGCAAGCGCACGGACAGCTTCATCCGGGAGCTTCGCAGCCTGCCTCAGCACGCCGAGAAGTTCGATCCCGTTGCCTTCCGCATTCTGGTGGAGTGCATCACGGTATACGATGACAGGCGGGCAGTTGTTCGGTTCAATGACGGAACAGAAATTGAAGCCTGAAAAGCATTCATTACGGCAGCGGGAGAAATCCTGCTGCTTTTTCTTGCATTTTTGGCAGAAAAAGAGAGAATGAGCTCGCAAGTGTAGAGGAGCACGCTCCATGGCGGCTGACGCCACCGCCCTTGACTGCCGGCAGGATTTCTGTTTGGTTGCTAACAAGGCAGCGAACAGGATACCCTGCTCGCCGCCTTGCTTCACGATTTTGCTTTTTACACCAGCATTTGAAGTTTACACAAAATTAGGGATACACCCGCTTCGCAAGCGGCTGCGCCGCCCTTGACGTCTGCTCCGTCTTCTGCTGTTCGGATATCAAGGGCAGTATCCTGCCCTATGCAGACTTTATTCTGCCAGATTTGTAAACGAATTTGCGCATAATTCTTGACGGTACCTGTTTGCTGACTGTCGTTTCATCATTTTCTGTAAAACTAAAATAACCGAATATGTCACTTGCCAAAAATACAGAAAAGCATAATAATTAGAATTTAAAGTTTAAACGACATCAAACTGTGTTAAAACAGCTTATCATTGATCATATATATAGGTTCCGCCATTTTGCCGGTTGTATCTAAATTATATTTAGACTCAAAATATTTAATGATTTCTTCTTCGGATGGGAATTCGATCCATTGATATGGTTCCTGGAACGCTAATTTTTCCAAAAGATATACAGAGCCATTTTTTTCGTATATCACTCCTGCATGTTCTATAAACAGAAACGGATTAGATTCATCTACAGTAGGTCCTTTGCGGTGTAATGATATAGGTAATATCTGTTACCCAACGATAGTTCA
>OLGB01003769.1_pt1 | contig 13793 bp, 14 predicted proteins | sample 1605691 | NCBI WGS metagenome assembly OLGB01 (sample SAMEA3888925, study PRJEB22519) | human gut metagenome | biome: human gut; feature: human-associated habitat; material: faeces | place: Denmark | collected 2010 | reverse complement strand
ACTCTGTTGCCCCTAATACGTTTTTCAGTTCTTTATTCATTCGGTCTTTCTCCTTCTTGTGGATACCTCTGTCCACGGATATAAGACCTTCTCCGACAATTACTCAGATATATAATAACAGATTATTTCCTTTTCTGCAACATTTCTATATACTAAAAAAGAAGTACCCGTTATCAGGTACTTCCCTCCAGATAATATCCCAAATCTTTTTTTACATCCGCCAGCGTAATCGCCTGTAATTCCCGCTCCATGGCATCCTGCACACGTTTGAGCTTGTCGTCCAGCACATTATGGATATTTCTGCCCACCGGACAGTTGGCATTGGGATTTTCATGAAAATGAAAAAGCTGATTTTCCTCCACACATTCCACCGCCCGGTAAATATCCAGAAAAGTAATCTCCGACAAAGGTCTTGTAATCCTTGTCCCGCCGGTTCCCCTTGCCACCTCAATCAGTCCTGCTCCCTTTAGCTGCAAAAGAATTTTCCGGATAATAACAGGATTTACATTGGTACTGTTGGCAATAAAGTCACTGGTTACTTTATAATTCTCCTGAAAGGTATCAATACAGGCAAAAATATGAACCGCCAGGGTAAATCTGCTGGATATCTGCATCATTCTCTCCATTCATAGCTTTACTTTAACTTCAAACCGTCCTTAAAGGCATTTCCGACCTTCTCACCAAGCCCGATATACGCATTATTCACCGGGTCATAGGCAACAGGCTTGTGTACGCTTATTATACAGCAGCCGCCTTTTTTCGGAAAGTACCTGTCACAAATTTACTCTGCCCCTTGATATCTCCATTATCCACACCAATTATCTCTGCTGGACCCCCACAATAAACCAGACATTTGCATATTCCCTGAATACCGGATTTCCCTCTGCATCATAAACACGAACCTTTAAAAGCTTCTGATAAGGCACTTTCCTGCCCTCTATTCCTCCAAATCACCCAGCTTCACAACAATAACTCCATCCACAAGCTGTATACTGCCCTCCATGGGCCAGTTGGTCATATCCCCGCATTGCGCCTTGACAGTCTGGACTGTTTCCGCATCCGCCCATGTATATCCGGCGCCCAGGGCATTCATAAATCCCACAATCCGCCTGGTGCTGAAATAGCCCTGGGGTTCTACCTTTGTATCCCAGTCCAACAGAGAATATCCAATGGTTTCCCCATGAATACAGGAGGAATTTAAAGCCGCGGGATGCCCGCCAATGAAAACAACGGGATAGGACTTTTCCTCATCCTGCACCCTGTCAATATCTGCCATAATGGCAAAAGCGGTTTCCTCATCCTGCTGATAGCGTATCTCATCCGTGTAATTCAAAAGCAGCGTATACTGCAGCAGAATACAGGTTGTCAGTACTCCGAGAACCACCCCGCTCCAGTGCAGTATCCTTTGATACCGCTCCTTCTTTATCTCAAATAAAAACAGCGCATAAGCCATAAAGGAAAGATTAAAGGGTAACACAAGCTGCGAGCGGACCACCGGCTCCCCACCGCAGATAATTGTTAAAAGGAAGGGAGCTAAAAACAGCAATATCAACACAATAACTCCCAGATATTTTCCCTTCTTTTCTTTATGATGTAAAAGCAGCCCTGCGCAGAAAAGCACCAGCAGCAAGAAGTAAACCCCAAAGGTTTTTGCATAATAAATCTGGGTTCCAAGCAGTACCTTGAGCATATGTTTTCCGATATTGAAAAGGCACGCACCTACTGATTCCTGTCCCCATAAAACCTGCCCGTTCAGATAGCCGGAACCGCTGAAAAACAGCTTCGTCATAAGCTGATTTATCAGAAAGGCTCCGAAAAAACATACAGAAAAGCGCAGGATGTAAAACCATAGCTGCTTTCCTGTAATATTTTCCTCCTCTTTCAGACAATGAAAATAATAATACAGAAAAAAACAGGCAATCGCTCCGAAAAGATACAGACTGTTAAATGCCTGATAGGAAGCAAAGGCTATGATGCTGCAGGGCAGAGATAGCACCCCGTAATACCATTTTTTCGTCAGCGCAAACTGATGGGACAAATAAACTGCAACTGCCACAAGGCAAAAACAGACTGCCAGCTCCATGACCTGTAATTTAAAATACATCTGCTCCGTCAGAATCGTATGAGCAGAAAAAATGCAGGAAAATGCGAGAATACCGCACTTATTTTCCTGTCCGGTAATCCGGTAAAACAGGTAGGTCCATAAAATACAGCTTAACACCACAAAGAAAATCGTTCCCACACCGGTAATATAGGGATTAAAAGAGTCCACAACCAGAAGGGATTTCAGCCAGACAAGCCCAGGTCTTCCCGTAAGCATCCAGCCTTTATACAGCCCTTCCCTGTCCGCAATCAGCGCTTCCGTATCAATTCCCACCGAGCTGCTTAAAAGCATGGAACTATGGCATAAACAGGTAAAGACAAGAATCCCAAGCCACTCCACTTTATATTTTTCCAGATACTTTGCGAAATTCATTCTAATCCTCATTCCTGCATCTGCGCCTGAATTTCATCCTCGCAGTCCGCCATTGCCTGCAGAGTCATTGTCAGAAGCTTTTCCAGCTCCCAGCCAAGCTGCGCTGCGCCCCGCTCAATAACTTCTCTGGAACAGCCCGCCGCAAAGCCCTTGCTCTTGTACTTCTTTTTCAGGGATTTCAATTCCATATCCTTTGTGCTCTGGGATGAACGTATCAGGGCTGCTGCCCAGATAAGCCCGGTCAGTTCATCCGCTGCAAACAGAACCTTTTCCATTTCATGAACCGGCTCCACATCAATCGTAACACCGCACTCCACCGTAATTCCATAGCCATGGGAGCAGACAGCATGAATGATATCCTCCGACACTCCTGCTTCCCTTAATAATTCCGGTGCCTTTAAACAATGCTCTGCCGGGTACAGTTCAAAATCAATATCATGCAAAAGCCCAACGATTCCCCAATATTCTTCGTCCTCACCGTATCCAAGCTCCCTCGCATACCATTTCATAACCGCTTCCACCGTCAGCGCATGCTGAATATGAAAAGGATTCTTATTGTATTTTTTCAAAAGTGTAAATGCTTCTTCCCGTGTAATATGTTCCATTGTCGTTTCCATCCTTCTCCTTTATTTATTGCTCCAGTGCCTTTCATACATTTTCTTTCGATATTGCGCTGGTGTTATCCCCTTGTATTTCTTAAATATTTTACCAAAATATGAATCAGATGAAAAGCCGAGAAATTGTCCAATTTCTGTGCAATTATATTCAGAATGCTCCAGCATACGACATGCCGCCTTTATTTTTTCCCTGGCAACATACTCTGTAAAACTGATTCCCACAGATTTTGCAAATAGCCTGCAAAAATACGTACGTTCCAGCCCCACTTTCCTGCTGACTTCTTCAAGACTGATATTTTCATGTAAATGATTCTGAACATATTTCATTGCTTTAATACATTGAACCGAATGAACCGTCCGCGCAGTAATCTGTCGCATCCGGTTTGAATAATCCAGAATACACTCCCTATGAATTTTCCTGAGCTCATCCTCCGTTGTTGCTTCATCAAGCCGTCTGATATAGTAATCACTCAGCCCGTAGCTTTCTATCTGCTCCATCCCCTTTTCAATGCAAAATCTTGATATCATAGCAACCGTTACAATAATATGATATCTGAGATTTCGCACCCGATTTCCTGAAAGAATACCCCTTGACGGATTATCTACTTCCCCATATCCATCATGCAATTCGGAATACCGCTCCATCACTTTACCATCACTTACCGCTTCATAAAAATCCAATTCCGTATCATATGCCGGATGATGTAACTCTTCCTCCCGCTGCATAAACTGGCGTACTATCAGTTCTTTCTCTGACTTCTTACTCATCTGTAGCCTCCTGACAAATATACAGCAATTTTATCACAGAAAAAGCAATATTGTAATACCCCTTTACCTGATATAGTGTTATTCTCTATTTATAAAAACTTTATAGCTGTTCATATTTTTATAGCAGGAGGATTTCCATGAGAAGATTAGAAGGATATCAAAAGGGTGTCAACCTGGGTGGGTGGCTTTCACAGGGTTCTCTTACCAAAGAACATCTGGACACATTTATTACAGAAAAGGATATTGAACGTATTGCTTCCTGGGGTGCAGACCATGTGCGGCTGCCTCTTGATTATGAAAATGTGGAAACAGAGGACGGTACTGATATTGAAGCCGGATACCGGTATATCGAAAACTGTGTTTCCTGGTGCCGCAAATATCATCTGAACATGGTGCTTGATTTGCACAAAACTTATGGCTATATTTTCGATAATCAGGACTATTCCAAAGATTTCTTCCACAGCCGGAAGCAGCAGGAACGATTTCTAAATCTGTGGCGCAAATTAATCAAACGATTTGCAAAGGATGCGGATATTATTATGTTTGAACTGCTCAATGAGGTTGTTTCCTTTGATGTTGTAGATGAATGGAATGACTTATCCTCAAGAGCCGTGAAAATTATCCGGGAAACTGCACCTTCCGCTAAAATTCTTTATGGTGGCGTAGGCTATAATGCAGTAACTTCTATCAAAAAACTGCTTCCACCCGCAGATGAAAATATTGTTTATAACTTTCACTGCTATGAGCCACTTATTTTTACCCATCAGTCTGCTTATTGGGTAAAGGATATGCCTTCCGATTTCCACATCGGATATCCCGGCAGTCTGGAGGAATATATGCGAATCAGCCGTACCATTCCTGCTGCAATGCACGGTGCGCTGGCAGATGATACAATTACATTCACAAAACTCGGATCTGAGTTCTTTGAAGCACTTTTTGAAGATGCCATCCAGGCAGCAGAAAATTTCCAGGTTCCTCTTTATTGCGGGGAATACGGTGTTATCGACCAGGCTCCCCAGGAAGATACCATACGATGGTTCCATGACATCAATAGCGTTTTTCATAAATACGGAATTGGACGTGCTGTATGGAGCTATAAGGAAATGGATTTCGGGCTGACCGGCTCACATTACGATTCTGTCAGAAAGGAGCTGTTGGAAAACATTTTCGGCAATTGACCTTTTTTCAGCTGTTTCTTAGTTCCTGTCCCTGGCAAGCTCTCTTGTAACCATCACTGCCATGGCTGTCACTAACGGCAGATATTCTTTTTTATATACCACCAGAAAAGCATTGTCAAAAACAAGATTTTCCACGGTGATATCCATATTTTCTATAATAGCACCAAGTACCCTTCCGTTCAATTCCACTCTGAAATTATGTCCGATTGTACTTGTATACTCTATCAGCTCCAGCCTGCCCTCCCGGATGTCCATGGCAAATTTATCCCGTACAAAGGTAAACTGCTTTTCCAGCACCCCATAAGGCTCCCCATTCTGAAAGAAGCTGTAAGTTGCCAGTGCATGTCCGATTTCCTTCTGTAACCGGAAAATCTCCCGCTGCTGCTTATCATAGATATACAGATTGACAAGGGGAACTGTCCCGTCTACCACATACATTGTGTTTCCGTCCGCATCCTGCACCTCAAAATGTTCTCCGGTCAGTTTAAAATTCTCGGTAAAGGTGTAAATTTCGGAAGAAAGTGTTTCCCGGAAAGGAAGCACCTGCCCTGTCTTTATAAATTGCTCCAGACTTTCCTTCAGCCATTTCTGAAAAAAGAACACATCGGAATGATAGCAGAGGCGCCCGGCAAGCTCCGGCTGATTATCCTCCACCGGCGGTATCAGGGGCTCTGTCAGTTTCGCCTTTATTGTGCTTTCCACAAAGGTACTTCCAATATATATGATATCCCCATTTCCGTTCAGCCAGAAATAGACCAGCTGCCCTCCTGCACTGGGTCCAAAGACAAGGGTTTCAAAGAAGGAAGTATGAAATCTTCCCATCCAGACAGAGCCAAAGGGAGTCTTTACATTTTTAAAAGCTTCATAAATTTCTTCCAGAGTTATTTTCCTGTCCACAATTACCATTTTTCCCGCGTCTGTGGAATTATTATAATCCTCCGGAGAACTCAGAATAAAAAGTGCAATTCCGATAATCAATATTACCGTTCCCACTACCACCGGAAATTTTTCCCAGTTTCCCGCAATGCAAATCCAGACAGCAATCCCGCAGAGAATTGTACCCGCAATACGATACTCCCAGACACGCTGTTTCAGGGATTTCGGCAGCTTTTTATAAGCATCATTGCTTTTCTTTACCGTATCTGCCGCAGCATCTATCTGCTCCTTTGCCCGCTTTAACGGAGATTTAATTCTCCAGAGCCATGCCAGATATCCAAAAAACGCCGCAAACAGAGCCATTACAAACAGAACCGCCCCTGTATCCTTAGTGACATCTCCCTTTATTACATCCGTCAGCCCCGATACAATTCCGATTCCCAGACAGGCAACTGATAACCCTATCCAAACCTTTTTCATTTCCCCTGATACCCCTTTTCCTGCTATTTTTCCTGAGTTTTTCTATTCTTGCTTCCCGATTCTTGCCTTCCAGTTTCTACCTTTTGGCTTTTACTTTCTGATTCTTGTTTCTATTTCCTACTTTCTGATTTTTGTATCAACCTTCTGATATGCAGGGCAGATAATATGCCGCATCATAGGTCAACGGATTCCTGTTTTGGTAGTCAAACAACACCCAGGCCTTATCTGACATCCGTGTCATTTCTCCATCTTCCTGCCATACAGGGTAAGTAAACGGCTCCATATGGGTCATTTTCATAAGCTGCTGGGGCTGATACCCCTCATACCCGGTAAGATATTCCGGGTTCTGCGCCTCTTTTCTGTAAAATGCCCGCAGGCTTTCCTTTTCTGCCTCATCCTGCTGCATTGGTGCAAACGCCGGACGGCTTTTCATATTTTCCCGCAAATACATATCAAAGGTTAATAGCTGCGTGTACAATTCTCCTTTTTCCGGTGCCTGTTCCAGCGCAAACTCCAAAAGCACCTGATAACGGTACACTCTTGCGGGCGTGTTGGTAAAATAACCCTTCTCCTCATAATACCGTGACAGCGCTTCATACATGGCAAATGCCGAGGAAAATTCCTTTTCCAGCACCGGCAGCGTGTGGGTAAACTGACTGCTGTTGTAATACAGCTCCACCATCTCCTCCACACCCTTCAACCGGAGTACATCATCATAGGACAGCCATTTGCTGTACAATACCTCATAGGGCGGGCGGCAGTTATAGGCAAGCCCGTATTCCTCAACCCGCTCCTCCATGGGGGAACCCTTTAACACCTTTAAAAACCCCAACTGTAGCTGTTGCGGTTTCATGGCATACACATCATTAAAGGAACTGACAAAGCTGTCATAATCTTCATAGGGCAATCCTGCTATCAAATCCAGGTGTTGATGAATATTATGGAAGCTGTGAATTTTTGCGACCACCTGCTGCAAATGCTCCCGACTCATATAGCGATTTATGGCATGCAGCGTCTTTTCGTTGGTGGACTGAACGCCAATCTCAAGCTGTACCAGTCCCGCCCGCATCCGGCTTAATACTTCCAGCTCTTCCTCTGTCATCAAATCCGCCGCAATTTCAAAATGAAAGTTTGTGACACCATTGTCATGTTCCAGCAGATACCTCCAGACTGTCAGCGCATGCCCCTTATTACAGTTAAAGGTTCTGTCAATAAACTTCACCTGAGGCACCTTCCGGTCCAGAAAGTACTGCAGCTCCTTTTTTACAATCTCCGGATTTTTCAACCGCACCCTTTTATCAATGGCAGAAAGACAGTAGGCACACCGGAAGGGACACCCTCTCTGGGATTCATAATAAATAATCCGATTCTGAAACCTGTCCAAATCTTCATATAAAAAGGGCAGACTGTTGATATCTGTCAGCCCTCTGTCCGGGGTACGCCCTGTCGGCAGAACCAGCCCCCGGATATCCGTCAGTTTTCCTTCTCCTGTCTGATAAAACCGTACCAGCTCCGTAAAGGTTTCTTCCCCTTCTCCTATCATAATTCCCGTCAGACAGGGATATTGATTTAAAATTTCCTCCGCGTGGAAGGATACCTCCGGTCCGCCCAGCCAGAGCCTTGTATCCGGCAGAAGCTTCGGCAGCTCCGGAAGCAGCTCCTGTACCGTATTCCAGTTCCAGATATAACAGGAAAATGCCGCAACCTGTGGCTTGCGCCTGTAAATATCTGCCAGAATGGTTTCCGTATTCTGGTTTATCGTATATTCCGCAATCTCTATTTCCACACCGGGCAGCTGTTCCAGTGCTTCTCTGGCGTAAGCGCCCAGACTGTACACTGCCGGATTGGAATGAATGTATTTTGCGTTTACCGCAATTAAAAGCACCTTACTCATTCCTGCCCTTTCGCAGCCTTCCGCCTATACTCATCTGATAAACAATGCATGCCGCAACACATACAAGTCCCACTGCATCTGTTGCCAGAGCAGGATGTATCAGGAGCAGACCGCCGACTGCTATTACAATTCTGATAATCACTGACATTTCCGCAAAGCAATACCCTTCCATGGCTGCCGCAACGCCGAATACTCCCACAAAGGATGTCACGATAATCTGGGCTACCTGAAGCGGATTGGTATCAATAAAAAGCATCGCCGGATTATAGCAGAACATATAAGGCACAATAAAGGCTGCAATCGCCAGCTTGGAAGCATTAAAGGCTGTCTGCATCGGCTTGCCCTTCGCAATCGCGGAACCGGCATATGCCGCAAGGGCAACCGGAGGCGTAATATCTGCTACAATACCAAAGTAAAATACAAAGAAATGCGCCGCCAGTGCAGGCACTCCCATACGAATCAGAATCGGCGCGGTAGTAGCCGCCATAATACAATAGTTCGCCGTTGTGGGAACACCCATTCCCAGAACAATACAGCAAAGCATGGTAAGAACCAGCGCAATAATCAGTCTGTTGCCCGCAACGCTGACAATTCCGTTGATTAACTCATTTGCCAGACCGGTCATGGTAATGGTTCCCGCAATGATTCCCGCCATACCGCAGGCAGCACCCACTGTAATGGTACTCTTTCCGCCTGCTGCCAGCGCGTCCCAGAATTTATGGGGTGTAATCCGGTTTTCCTTATGAAACAGACTGACCAGAATACTTAAGAAAATCGCACAGGTTGCCGCCTTCTGCATAGTCATATAATTTCCGGATACCCAGACAACCAGCATGACAAGAGGAAGCAGCAGATAAATCTTTTTCATCAGATGCCCCAGCTTTGGAATTTCCTGCCGGGAGATTCCCTTCAGGTTCAGCTTCTTGGCTTCCAGATGCACACAGATAAAAATACCCGCAAAATACAATATTGCCGGAAGAATTGCCCTGGAGGCAATATTTGCATAGGGTACCCCTACAAAGTCTGCCATCAGAAAGGCTGCTGCACCCATAATCGGCGGCATAATCTGCCCTCCGGTGGAGGAAGCCGCTTCAACAGCACCTGCAAATTCCGGGGAATACCCCGTCTTTTTCATCATGGGAATTGTGACAGAACCGGTTGTTACCGTATTTCCAACAGAGGAACCGGAAACCATACCGCAAAGAGCAGAGGATATAACCGCAACCTTTGCCGGACCTCCCGCAAACCGTCCGGCAATACAGTTTGCCAGCTCGATAAAGAAAGCGGAAATACCGATTCGTTCCAGAAAAGCACCGAAAATAATAAACACCACAATATATTTGGAACATACATTTAACGGAGTGGAAAAAATTCCCTCCTTGGTATAGAAAAGATTCCTTATAAAATACCGTACCTTCAAAAAGAAATCCGGATTTGTCAGTCCGTAGGTCAGCGCATACAATACAAAGAATCCTGCCACAAATAAAATCGGCAGCCCGACACAACGCCTCGTCACTTCAACCAGGCCGATAATTCCGATAATGCCTATCACAATCTGGTACCAGGCAAACCGGGTTCCCTGATTGACAATCTCGTTGGCAAAGAATGTAAAATAAAAAAATGCCGCCGAAGTAACCACCATCAATATCACATCATAAACCGGCATATGATTTACTTTCTGCTTTCCCTTTTTCGCAGGATACAGTAAAAATCCCAGAAAGACAATCATCCCCATAAAGGAGGTCAGTCTGATTTCCTCCAGAAAAGTAGCAAATATCGTTACATAAATACTCCAGAGAGCAAATAATCCAAGGATAAGATTTACGACAATTCTCGGCTTTCCTTCCCAGATTCGCACATTTGACTCCCGGTCATACTTCCGCATAACCTCGTCAATATCCTGCTGCATTTCCTTTTCCGCTTCATTTCTTCTATTCTCGCTCACCCTTTTATCTCCTAATCATCCATTTTGCAGACGCTTTGCGCCGAATTACTCTTCCGTTTCAACCTCTATTCCGTGCTCCGCATAATATCTTGCCGCACCCTTATGATAAGGAACAGACCTGGTGGCGACTGCATCTTCAACAGATAATTCCGCTCCCTTTGCATTTTCCTCTGTAATTTCCTCTGCATGGTCAAATAAAGCGGAGGTCAGATTGTAAACCGTATCCTCGTCTGCGGCTGCTGATACAATCAGAACTGCCTTTACCGTAATCGTCTGTACAGGCTCCTCCTGCCCCGGATAAGTTCCCGCCGGAAGCTCCTTTTTGGCATAATAGGGACATGCCTCCATGATTTTATCCCGTACATCCCCTTCAATATTCACGAAATAAACGCCGTTGGTAGTCGCAAGCTCTGTAATGGCAGAGGTGGGCGCACCGGCTACAATAAATGCCGCATCAATTCTTCCGTCCTTCAATGCCTCCTTGGAATCCTCAAAGGACTGATACTGCGGCTTAATATCATCCAGAGTAAGCCCTGCACCCTCCAGCACATCCAGCGCATTGAAATATACGCCGGAACCGCTGGCTCCGATAGAAACCTTCTTGCCCTTTAAATCCTCAACGCACTTAATATTTTCATCCATGGTAAAAAGCTGGACTGTTTCGTCATATAAGGAACCCAGCACCCTGAAATCATGGGTTGCCCCATCCTTTTCAAAAGCTCTCGTTCCGTTCCAGGCGTAGGTCATAACATCCGACTGGGCGAAACCAAGCTGATAATCTCCGTCCTGCACACTCTGGATATTTACCTTCGAGCCGCCGGTGGACACTGCTGTGACCTTGACCCCCGCATAATTTCTCATGTACTGCGCCAGAACACCGCCATAGGCATAATAAGTTCCGGCAGTTCCCCCTGTCCCGAACATCATCCGGTTCATGCTGCTTCCACAGCCCGTAAGCAGCATCGCCAGACAAAGTACTGTTGCTGCAAAAATTCCTGTTAAACCTTTTCTTTTCATGGATTGCTTCCCCTGCGTTTTATCTTATTTTTGTTGTTCCCATTATAAAACAGCCGAAAAGCACTTGTCCACTATCTTAACTTATTTTTATACAGTTTTTTTCTCTTTCATGTATATATATGTAATAATTTTGCATAATACTAAATCTGTTCCAAATCCCTGTACTATTCCAGCACCGGACTCTTATCCATCCATTCTCCCTTTTCCTGATGCTCCTTCTGCATCCTGTTAAACTTCACATATGTCTTTTCAAACAGTCTGTAAGGCCATTTGCTCTTGTTTCCATCCACAAATTTTCCCAGAAATTTCAACTTATCCACAGCCTGCCGCTTGATTTCCAGAAGCTTTTCCCCATCCAGCTCATGCCCGCTCGCCTCATAAAAGGAAAGAATATATAATGCCGGTTCCCATTTGAGAATATCATTATCTTCATAATATCTAATCGCCCCAAAATTTAAAAGCCGTACTGTTTTTTCCATCCAAAAGTGCATTTGCCTTTTCAAAACCATCCAGCAGCACTGCCATCTGCATTACACGTCCCGGTCTGTTATTCTTTACAATAGATAAAATGCTTCACCAATATCTACACCATATTTTCCTTTTGTCTGAACAATATTTAATATAGAAACCTCTGCTCCATGATGTTCTTTTATATACTTTCTGATAGCTTTATATGTAGCTTTTCCAACTATAACCTTCTGACTTCCACGAATTGTTGACTCACCTCAAGTATTATGACAAATATCATTCAGCATCCGCATAAATTCCTGACGACCTTTTATATTCTTACCGGAATGCCCTTCATCGGAATATTCTCCTACAATCTCCATATCCTGAAATTCTGCGTATTTCCTAAGCTTGTCCTTCTGTGCATCCAAGCTGTAACCATCAACCTGAATTGCTGTTGATACACGAGTATATATGTAGCATTTTGTTTTCTTTTTCAATACATTCACTCCCCTCTATTGTGGTAAAATCAAAGTTGGATTTTTCAACAGCGTGGCAATAACCGGGGCATATTTAGATATTCCATAATCTTCAACAATACTGGTTATTCTATTGCACTCTGTATTACCTCGAGCTTTGGAGCAAGAGAACCCTTATGGCTTCCAGTACATTGTTGATTCTTGTGATATTTCCAAGCGGATCAGAGCCTACTTCCATCGGGTAGCTCATCAAATACATATTTCAGACGCTTTCCATGTGCATCACCCTCATCCAAAAGTGCGATACCTTTTGCACCTTTGTTTACCCAGCAGTGCATACGCTCATTCCACAGCTCTATGGAAGCACACGCTGTTGCGTCCGGTCTTTGTGCATAGATTAAAAGCTGTTCCCGGAACGGATACTTGTATATTCTCGCCGCTGTAGTAAGGTATTTCATCCATTCCTCACGATTTTTGACAACCTCGGCTGCTGTCTCCTTTGCCAGAGCCGATATAAAATCATATTTTCTCACGCAGTTCTCCTTCCTGTCATAGATACGACAAAAAGGCAGCCACATACACTACATGACTGCCTTTCCTTTACTTCCCGTTACATTCCTATTCCGTTATGCCGAAGCTGAAAGTCTTACTCTCAGCCGCTTTCTTAGGCATAAACCTTGCCTTAACTTCCACAACCCTCCCCTCTAATGCCTGAAACATAGCGTCTACCTGTTCCTGTGTGTATTCATAGGAACTGCGATTCGCAAGATTTTCCAGTCTGCCAATGGCATCCACCGCCTTATTCATGCGGTACTCGCCAATACGGATAAACTTCTCCGCCTTTGTCTCATTTTCCTTTGCTGCAGGCTCTCCCTGCGTTTCCTCTGTTGTCATTGTTACATTTGTTTCTTCCATGTGATTTTTCTCCTTTTTTGATAAAAAAAGAGAGCGTACATGTTTTCCCATACGCTCTGACGCTGTGTTGCTTATTTTATTGCGATTATATTTACAATTCTTTCTCCCTATGTTTGGTCTTGTACTGTTGTTCCCCTTGCTGTCGGCTCTCATTCTGAAGCTCTCTCGCAAGGTTCTTCCTGTTGTAACTGATTACCTCGGCATAGGCTAACTCTGTGGCGGTTTTGCTCTGCTCTTTGCTGATACTGTCATACTCGGCTTGCAAAGACTGCATTTCTGCTTTCCACTGCTTCGGGGTTATCTTCTCGCCCTGCTGTAAAAGGTTCTGCATACGCTCCTTTAATTCGGGGTACTTGGCAAGACTTTCTTTATGCTCCTTGTCATACTTCATTTTTACAAGTCCTTTAAGAAATTGGCTCTCTTTATAAGTAGCTTGGACTGGGGCATAAAGGGCATACATTTTTGACAGTTCCTTTAATCGGCTTAGTTTCTGCTAGCAACATATAGCCATCGGTACTTAATGAACCATCAGAACGTTTGCTTTGTTGTCTTGGATCTAGCAAGTAAACACGAATAACGACTGAACCATCTTCTCCAACAATTTCTTTGATACGTTTGATACCGTAACGGTCCGCATCCATGAATTTCGTACCAACGGTGTAAGGACGACTTACAGTACCAGATTGATCATTTGCATCAGC
>OLGB01003766.1_pt1 | contig 13798 bp, 8 predicted proteins | sample 1605691 | NCBI WGS metagenome assembly OLGB01 (sample SAMEA3888925, study PRJEB22519) | human gut metagenome | biome: human gut; feature: human-associated habitat; material: faeces | place: Denmark | collected 2010 | reverse complement strand
CTCCCCTTCCGAAGTACAAAAAGAGACCGATGGTGGATATAAATGCCCTAACTGCGGATATCCGTTAAAGATTAAGGTGGAATAACAATACTACTTTGTCATCTAATATATACAGCAAGCCGCATAGAAGATATACTTCGTTGGAAGGGTAAGTACTACTGGAAAATTCACGGACATGCCGTAAAACATGCCTCCTGCGGAATAACGGATGTGAAGATTGGGTAATTTTGCAAAAAATAATATTATGACAACAAAAATCATAAAAATAGTTGGATCTATAGTTATAAGTAGCATAACGTCTTACATCCTATGGGTATTATATTTTTACGCTATACCATTTGTAATGAACATAGGATGGAAAATGTTCATTCTATATATATTCCTATTTGGAGGATTAATTACTGCTATCATTTCGCATATATCTGCTTTTTTATACTACCCTTTAATATTAGTATCTAAAGGATGTAAAATAGCAAAATACGCATCAATACCATTTATATTTTACTTCGTTTGTTTATCTCCATTAAAACTGCCTTATTCATTAAATATTGATTTCAGCGCATTGCAATGGATACTAGCTATTAGTCTAAACATATTATCAGTGACAACATTCATATCTATAATAATAGTGCTATTCAATATAAATAAAGATTAATATTATATAGAAGTATTACAACAAACGAATACTACTATCTATTCTGTAATTTTCAATAAAATAAATAATATGAATCGTAATAAGGTACTAGATTTCATCTATTTTATCATAAGAGCTATTTACACAATATTTCTTTTTTTATTATATAATTCAATACGAAACAACTTAACAAACAACGATAATTATTTAGAAAAATCACTTTTAATACTATTAGCTGTTTTAATATTTTTTATATGGTGCTTCACACTGTCTGATGATGGGATTTATAAACAACTACACATAATAACACAAAGATTATTAGACAAGAATTGGAGAAACAGGGAAAAATATTTAGTTGAGAAATACAAGGATATAACAACATCAGAACTTGAAAACGATTGTATATCAAGGCGTATTTCTTTCATTGACGCTCCTCCTCCTAATATGATAGATGAATATAGTTCATACAAATTTAAACTAGAATCAAAAGAAATAGATGATATTATTAAAATAAGAAGTATAAATAAAATGATAGAACATATAAAAAACAATATTATAATATGGGCTATAATCGCTGTTTTATTCTTTTCGATTGGATTGTCAGTATAGATTATAAAAACAAATGGAGGCAACCTGAAATAAGATTGCCTCTACCCAATTTATTTATTCACGAATCTTTCCATCGCCTCCTTGTCGATGGAAAGTTCCTTGATCCTACGGATCTCTTTCTCCTTTTCCTTCCTTTCCTTATCTTGAGCCTTCTGCTCCGATGTCATGTTATCCTCAACGTAGTTCCTCTTGATCTTATTCAACTTACTCCTTGTCAGAATATCCGTACCGGGCACCCAATACTCCAACTTGTTACTCATAGGTGTATATCTATAAGCCCTAGAAACCTTCTCCGCATAATCAAGAAACGGCTCATTCTTGTACATCTCCCTAGCGACTTTTACCCGTTGGCTCTTTGGGGTATTCAACAGGAACATAATATCCTGCAAAAGATAACCTTCCTTTCCTTGGTTACGGATCAATCCTTCCATGCCTAAATAAATGTTACCCCATCGCTCCATATCGAATCCTACCAACTTAGAGCCATTGGATAACACATCCACGGCAAGCAAGGGATCCATGCCTATATCATCTATAGAACTACCTATATTATTATATGCCCTTTGCAGCTCGTCCAAAAACAGCACGGGATTAATATCATACCCATCCACGAGATTATTTATGATATTACCTGCGGGCACACCTTTTACGGGGGTCGTTACGAATTTCACGATATCCTTGTATTTTTCATCCTCGTCATCATCACCGGCGAAGAACCCGAAAAACCCGGAACTGCCCAAGTCCCATAGCATATTCATTCCCCAACCAAACAGCAAGAAATGGAATAATTGCTTTCTAGCCCCATTAAGAAGCAGGCTTTGGGCTTTTTGGTTAGCCGTATCATCATCCATACCCTCCGCCTTGAAACGCTCTGCGTAATTCGACCTCAGCTTAGACCAATCCTTCAAACTCGCCAAATCATAAAGGCTCAACATGACCCTTCTTACATATCCTATATTAGAGTTTTGGTAAGTGGTCAGCATCCTGTTAATGATCGTACGGCTTCGTTGCATGGGAGACAAGAACGTCTCGACCCCGGATTGCTGTGTCTGGTTAAAGAATATCTCAGCGTCAACCAACGCCTGTCTCTTAGCCTCATCATCCGATAAACGCTCGTATCCCTTCCTCAACTTATCATATGTATAATCATATACGGATTTAGCTCCTACAGATATAGTGAAAGCGTCGATCATCTTGTTAGGTACCATGCCTATCTTCAAATAAGACTCTATTATCTTACCGAGGTTATCCCCATCGTCCCTTAACTTCTCATCCCCCAGATTGCCATCTTTCACACGCTCATAAAACATGGGCATATTCTCCATCGCCCATTTATAGGGTCTACCCGTAAAACCAAGACCTATATTCTTAGTGAATGCTACCATGAATTTAGGGCTTTGAGAATATCCCAAGAAAGCGGGTAACGATAATATCTGTTTCGCCGCCGTCATAAGCCCGAAAGATATATTCGCCCCGACAAGCCCACGATTAACCTTTGCGAAGAACTCGTCCGCATATTTATCCGGATCCGGATGGTAGGAATGCGAGGCCAATGCCGCCGCATCAACGAAATCAACATAATGCCCATTGACATTAGAGTTCACCTTGTTCCTGAAAGTCGGGCTACTCAACAGCCAACTCAAGTCCCTACGGACTCGGGCGAAAGCGTACCACTCCTCCATGTCCCGTACATGGCTTATAACAGCCTCGATCCCGTTCGTGGACAAATCTATAGGCTTGGAATTGACCGTTCTTTTTATCAAGCTGTTTGCCTTTTCCTCCAATGTCTTCTTGCCTTTCCTAACCTCCTCCAAGTCTACCTCGTTCATTACGGCGTTCTTGTTTATCCTTAACGGGGCATAATTTGGGATGTTGGCCATGGAAGTCCCATACATATCGACATACCTCTCATTGTATCTATCCCTCAAGTTTACCAACAGATCATCTTGTATCCAATCCGCAAAAGCCTTATAATTCTCACCGATGAAATCCTCAATTTCTAGCAAGGAATCATCCGTGAAACCTTGTTGCTCCAATTTCATCCGTCCATCATCCATCTTCCATACCATATAAACATACATGGCCTCACCTTTTGTCATAGGTATCTCTATCTTACGACCATACTCACCTTCCGTGTCGGTGTTGATTATATAAACTCCAGATTTCTCAACACGTTTATTGCTATCAGACAATACGCTGTCAGCGTCCTCATTGAATATCTCATTCACTTTATTGGCAAATGTCTTTCGGAACCGATCACGATTCTTCGCTAACTCATTTTCTGCCGCTATGGTTCCTTCCTGCCCTTTTACGAATCGTTGATAGATATAACCATCACCATTCAAGAACTTTCGTCCTACCCTTTGCGCCATATAATCAAAACTACCAAGAGGGGATGACGCAAACTTCTTAAACCAATTCATCTTACCTAAGTCCTTATTATTTATGTCAACAGGTTTATCCGCCACATCCTCAATGGAATTACGAACGATATCTATTCTGCGATAGGTCTCCTCTTCTGTTTTACGAGATAAGGCGGCACGTCCACCTTCGACAAGCTCATTTAGTAAGGATTCAATATTGTCCAACACCTCTAGTCGGGAGCGAAGAGTTTCATTTAGCAATCGTTTTTCCGCACGTATGCGCCTCTTATTCTCATTATATCCAGCTTTCATATTCTTACGGGCCTCCTTTTGCTCCGTAGGATTCTCCATTGATCTGATTCGATTCATTTGTGCGGCATAGAAACTTGAATTATTACGGACTTTTTCCATAATATCCCGATTTATGCTATTAACAGCTCCCTCATAGTCCCTAGCGTCAAGAGAAATCCCTAATATATCCAAGGCTATCTTTCTCTCACTATCCTCTATAGACCATACGGCTTTCCCCTCAGCCGCCTCATTGAGCTTATCCTCCAATTCCTTCCTCATATGCTCCAGTTCGCCCATGAGATCATTGGCCTTGGCATTCCGTACATCCTCAGCCATATTTTTCAACTCGGATATCCGCACCTTATTATCCTCCATCTCTTTCTTGAATGACACGATGTCCTCCGAGGCCGATCTCCTGTCATCCCCCGAAAGACCGGTATCTTCTGTCATCCTTCCTCTCGCCTCTATCAATGTGGTCAGTTCCCGATTTCTCCTCCGCAAGTCCTTCATTTCTTGCTCATATCCAGATATCTTTATATCAGACAAACTTCCTCTTATAAAATCGAATACTCTACGTGTACTATCATCAACATTCTTCGCTATAGACATATTCTTTCCATTTACATCCTGCGTTTTTAATGCCAACAAACGGTCGATACGTCTTTGAGTGGAACGTATCCTTATCTCGTTAGATATACGATCCACCTCCAGCATTTTATCCTCCATATCTGCCTTTGTCTTCGCACCCTTGACCTGTTTTAACAAAGAGAGCAAATCTTCCTTGTTTATATTACTGGCATCCTTACTGTCTATCCGGGATTGGATCTCATTGATAAGCTCATTCTTCAACGCTTCTGACAATTGAGAATCACTATGTAATTCATCTATTTTATCTTTAAGACGATCAACTTTTTTGTTTAGACGATAGTTCTTTTTTTTAAGATCATTGATATCCTCTTTTTCCTCTTCCCTAAACCGAACAGAAAAATCCCCGATACCCAAATCATTCCTCATTACCGTATCCTCGGCCACATCCATCAAGTTACCTTGCTCCAAGTTCTTGTAGCTTCTCCAGAGGATATAACGAAGGTCATTATCCGATAACTTGAAATCAAGGCTAATACCGGCCTTTCTCAACATATCAAGAAAAGCGTCTTTGATCTTTTCCCATAACGAACGCTCGGCCTTGTTATCGAAACCACGTTCCGCTAATTCAGCGAGGTATTCCTCTGTAGCCTCACGCAAGTTAAGAGGATTGCCTTTAGTCCGGTCAATGATATTTTTCCGGATATCCTCGTTGGCGTTCCGATACACGTTATCAAGGAAAGTATCGAAATCATCCCCGAATAGCTCACGTAACCCGTGATGCCCTACCACCTCATGGAGGAAAGTCCTTTGAGCGTCACCTACGGACGTAGAATTAGGTGATACTATGACTATCTCCCCGGTAGAAGTATCATACCAGCCTTTGGAATCTCTCTTACGGGCCAACATATTCTCATCCGTATCGGTTATATCGTCCACGTCATGGATTACCTTGACAGGGGTATTAAACTTGGAAGACCAATCGTTGATTGAGGATTCAATAGTTTCAGCCTTATTTAAATTAGCAGCGCCTTTCTCACCTATAGAACGAAAACGAACATCACTATCCGGCCTCGTCTCCTCAAAAGTGGGCTTTACCCTTATAACATGTTCACCCTCCCCTCGCTTATTAACTAGTTTACCGTTCTCATCTTTCACCAAGGTCAATGGATCGGTATAGTTAAACCGCCTTACGATCTCATAAACACCATCATCACCAATATTAGAAATCTCGTAGATAGAATTGTTCACCCTTGCCTCTTTCAATCCACTCTCCAGAAACGCTTTTATATGCTTCCGCTCTGCGGAGGTAATATAATCGTCTTTATCAACCAAAGACAATTTCTTTACTTTTCGGGGGGCAATATCTTCCTCCCGTTTAATTCCTTTATATTCAGAAAACGGTTTGGTCTTCCGGATTGAAGAATCAATCCATTTCTTGAACTCATCCAACGCTACCCCGGTAATGTTGCCTAACCCTTGCCAACCTTCCTCATAGTTTGACAAGTAAGCGGACCTTGCGTCTTCCAAGGAAGAGAATCCCATCATAACCTTATGCTCATCGAATGAGCCATCAGTATTCACCTGATCCACGACATACACCATGTCGCTATTCATATCCGGACCTAAGAATACGTCTATATGATCACCATCCACACTTTCAGTACCTCGAATGTAACCGTAAGTGTTATTCATAACCTGCGACCACTCCTTTCCGCTAGCGTCCTTACCGGAACGGACGGAACCGGCGGGCTGCTCTATGGAAACATCGAAACCGTTTATCTTTACATGACCTTTCTTGTAATTCCCGGCCTCTTTCTGCGCCTCGGAAGGGTTAGTGTCAACCTTTAGCTCCTCATCGTGCAATCTCTTAGCCTCCACTATGCGCTCGGCATAGTCCAAGGGGTTCTCATTCTCCTTTGGGGAAGGAGCGACAAAAGATTTAGCCTCTTTCGCATCTTTTTCAAACACTTTATCTTGCAAGATAGAAATCAATTTCTTATCTTCGCTTCCAGAAACGAGGGAAGTCGTTTGATTAAAACCGGGAGTTGTCCCGAATAGTGAATCAATCAATTTCCCTTTTTCTATTCTAGTCAATTTATGATCATAATACCTATCACCATCTTTAGGTTTTACGAAAACCGCACGAACCGTATAATCAACGTCTCCGATCCTTAATCCGCATACATAATAATCAAAAGACTCCGCATTTACCTTTGAGTCCGTATTTTCTTGTGATGTCACAAAAATAGCGTTCTCTATTATCTTAGGAATAGCCGCTATACTTTGAAGTTGTTCCACATTCTTATAATCATGGTGCAATACTTCCTTGATCGCGTTCTTTCCCAAGAATATTGTTTTACCGGAATCCTTGTTTATATATTCACCCCTTAGAGATTTCCCATACTCCAAAGCATTTTTCTTATACTCTCTTAAGTCTTCGCTTGGAGATATCTCATTTCCTGTTATCTCTACAGGAGAACTATATCGTATTTTATCTATAATGGATGCGCCTTCTTGTGTAGCTCCATCCGTGCGATCAATACCGGTGCCAACTTGTTCTCTTGCCTCAGTTTCTCCAGCTCGCCCGGTCTGATCAAGTTGTTCTCTTGGCAGTACCTCGCCGCCTCCCTCGCGTAAGCCATCGCCTCCGCTTTCGTCATTTCCTTCAATGTTTTCATTTTCTATCGGTTTATTTTGCGCTAAGATAGCGTCTATTTCATTTTGTTCGTCAATTATGGCCTGTATTTCATCCACGATTTGCGAATCAAGCTCGCCTCGCTCCTCATCAGTCAATTGTTTCTCCGAGAAATCACGTACCATGCTTTCCTCATACGCCTCGTATTCTTCCGGGGACGTATGATAATTCTCCTCGCACCACTCAGCGTAATCGTTGTACTCGGCCTGTCTCTCACGCTCAGCGATCGCCTCACGATTCCTCTTGACATAATCGATCAAGTCTCCACGTGTACGAGCGGAAGACAAGACCTCTATGATAGCGTCCCTTCCGGCGTTCGTATCGTTCTCATCGAAAAAGTTCGTACCATTCTCCTTATCGGCAAGCTCCAATATCTCACCCGCCCTCTCTATATTAACACCGCCTTTATCCGGAGAGGCGAACAGTCCGAACATCCTCGCTGTCTCATTATTCCCGGCACCGGTCTCTTTCTTGTAACTGTCACGTGTCAATTTGATCGCCCCATTAGCCAGCATCATGGCCGCAAGCTCCTCTCCGCTCATAGGATCACCTATCACGGAGATCTCCTTCGCTATGACATCACCCGGCTTCTTGCTGGCCTCCTTGATATCATCATCAAGATTATCCCAGAAATCAGCCTCGACCTTGATCGCCTCATATTCTTGTCGGGCTTTTATCAATGCGGCCTCGGCCTTATCCTCTTTTCCGATAGGGGCATCATCGTATGCCTCTTGCGCCTTTTCCAAGGCATCAGACGCTTTTTTAAGGCTTTCATCGAAAGACTTTCTCGTCACCTCGATCTTCCTTGGCATCTTATCGCCATATTTATCATAGAGGAAATCCAATGTAGCATCCACCCCAGACGACACGAAATTTGGCGTACCATCCTCCTTCATAACGACAGAAGGTTTGATGTCCCCTGTAGGCTCTTGGTTATCCAAAGGAACCTCACTCCCCTGATTTGAAGATTGAGAAATACTCTCTGTCACATTTAACGTCTCAGCCTCTTTTAGAGACTGATCTCTAATATCTGACAATCTGCTTTCCACTCGATCAGAGGCTCCTTGTCTCATGGATTCCTCCTCTGGAGTAAGGGCATCACCTCTCGATATCTTATCCGCTATCAGGTTTACAACACTATCGTCAACATCACCTGTATCAACATAACGTTCGTATGGAGATTGCTCCTGCATAGATGCGTTATTATCAAAATCCTCTTTAGTCATGGATATATTGCCCACAGGATTCCCATCTCTATCCAATATCTCCAAGGCAACGTCACTCTCATCCATGTCGATCAAACGTGCTATCCTCCCATCGGATAATTTATACACCGGAGAATTTTGAACTACTTTTTGTTTATCTATCTCCGCTTGTTTAGCTTGATAATAATCTTCGACACTTATATTTCGTACAGGTTTTATCGGTTTTCCATTCAAATCTACCAGATAAGGATTTAACCGTCCATTCTCATTAAAGAATGCGTAAGGATTTCCATCTACATAGAAAGACTGTCCGATCGTTTCCTCTGGACTTGGAATAGAAGGATCATATTTACTATCTCTTTCTATCTCAGCCCTCATACTCTCCCTTATATTATTCACCGACACGTCGATTATCTCTTGCGTCTGCATGGATCGGACAGAAGATGGGTCAATCTCGCTTTTCAAGATCATCTCAACCTTTCCATCCGGTCCTTTCCACATGACACGGTCTTTCCCGTCTTCCATCATGCCTTGCACTATAGTACCGGGAGTAAGTTGCTTAGTCAAGGGATCAATCCTTGAAGCCTCAATGTATAAACCCGTCTCAGGATTAGACTCTGACTCTATAGCTTCCGTCTCTGCTTGAGTCGCCTCATCCATTTTCTTGCTTTCGCCGTTGGCTAAACCATCATATACGCTACGGCGATAGAAATAATCCATGATCGCTTTCTTTTGCTCCATGTTAAAACGATCAGAGGCTATCATATCCCTTACCACGTCCTTCCTCTTGTCTGGATCCATATTCATCAATTCATCTTTTAGCACATCGAAATCGTCGCCAAAAACTTTTCTTCCATTTGCCTCACTTCTTTCCAAACCCTTTCTCGCATTATATCTTACGCCTCTGAGTCCAATTAGATTGACTGAACCTAAAATGCCACTCATAAGCCCTACTGTACCTGCGGTCTGCAATAAATTATCCAAAGATCCTAGGTCTTCCAATGACTGATCTCCTACTATCGCCGCATTCAACAAACCTCCGACATACTCCTCTGCCGTTTCACCAAAGAAACCATCATATTTAGCATCCTGCATAATTTTATTGAACCCTTTCGTCCAATCCGCAGTAGTGAGCTTGTTCATGGAGTTGACCAAAGCAGAGGCGCTTATCTTCTTACCAGCCTTAGTCTCCTTTAATATATCGCCTACCGGTCCAAAATAAGAGCCGAACATCTCTGAGAAATTGTCAATAGAGCGTGATGCCAAGGATTTATATAACGCACTTCCTATACTCTCTTTGCCTACACTTCCGACCTTGACTGGATTACCATTCTCGTCTCTCAATACTTCTCCCGTATCAAGGTCTCTGACCTCCTGCCCCAAACTTACCCTTCCTACATCCGTGTATACAGGAGATCCGATCATTCTTGAATAAGTATCAGCGGCGACTCCCGCAGCCCCAGTCGTGGCGGCCATGCCAGTAGAGGCGGCGATATCTCCCACTACACGACCAGCTACACCAGCCACCTTAGGAATGACCTTACCGCCAAATCTCTTGGCGGCGTAACCAGCCAAGGCCTTACCGACACCTTTGCCCGCACCAGACAAAGGATTGACAATCATTTCCAGCATAAAAGGGATCGATTGCACGAAACCAGATCCAATATCATAGGATACTCCCAAATCGCTAGCGTAAACCTTCGCTGCCGTATTAACTGCCACCGCATCCAACAATCTTTGCTCATCTTGGCTAAGTTCCTCCCCTCTCTCGAATTTACGCAAGGCATTATAAACACTTTTATTTGCGGCTAAATCAGACGTACCGAAATCCCACGTACCCAATTTAGAAGCGGCATCTCTCATGCCTCTCAAGACACCCCCGCCTTCCTTTCTCGCCTTGATAAGATCATCGGCCTCGTTAAGATAGTTACGAGCCGATATCAAATTCGTTGTGACATCTATAGGCCTTATACCTTCCGGGACGTTACCTCTCATCGCATTGGATATCTCATCGTCCAACCCTATCCTATTTTCATTAATAGATTCCGATATGAGACCAAACTTATCATTAGGTTTAACAGTCTCTATCTTTCCTTTTTTTCGCAACGACTCAAAGTTATAATCCGGAGAGTTTGTTAAAGGATTAACATACTCCGATTGATCGGGCTTTGTCACATCAAACTCTTGCCTTAAGGCAATTGGAGGAGGATTCTGGCTTGATTGAGACACATAATCTGTATCATCAAAGTCGTTGTCATGCTCAGGATTATCCAAACTGGAGAAATCCTCGTAAGGAGTAGCGTTCTTAAACGTTCCCAAGAAATCCCTTTTACGTGACACGGGGATCTCATATACATCATCCTCTACCGAGAACCGGGTTACCGCATCAGGATACATGGATTCAAACTTGTCTACCACCTCTTCCGGTATATCATATAATTTATCGTTGTATTTATATCTTGCCATCACTTCTTCCTTTTACCAACCTTATTATCATCAAAATCGCTTTCCTTTACCTCATAATCATCGATATTGAAACTATCCTCACTCTCTATGATTGATTGAGGGATATTCAACTCATGTCCATCGGCAACCCATCTTCCGATAGCCTGTTTCATCTCATCTCTCGTTGGAGTCTTACTGTTACCAGAACGGTCAGTATCTGATATTTTATACTCAGGATCCAATTGATTATACAATATGGATGTAACTGTCGGATCATTGAAAGATTTCTCCTTGACATCAACATACCCATTAGCCGTAGGTATGGTGATAATCCCCCTCTTCCCTGACTCCCCAGAACCACCAGATCTTATGTTAGCGACCTTTATCTGGTTCGCTCGGTTCGCCGCCTCTTCCTTGGATCGGTTCTCTGCCTTGAATTGCTCCGTAGCCATTCTGTTCGCTTGCCTGTACGCCTCCAATGTCATTGCGTTAGCTTGCTTTTGATCGATCTCGCCCTTCCTTATCCTAGCGTCAATATCCTTCAAGGCCAGCTTCAAACGATAATCCCTCTGCGCCTTTTGCCTAGCCGCCTCCAGATCACGTTGATAGGCTATCTCACCCATCTTGGCGTTCGTGAGCAACGTATCGTATTTCCTCTTCAAGGCGTTTCTCCTTTCCGTTATCTCACGTTGCCTAGCGTCAAGGGGAGCGAGATTGTTCACGACCACGGGACTCGATCCCTTGGCCGTCCCCACCATTCCGGCTATGTTGCTTATCAGGTCGCTTATCCCCGTTATGGCACGTCTCGCCCGGTCGTTCCTCTCACGTCTCGCCCTTTGCTCGCCCGTCTCGTACTCGGGATCGCTCGTACGCATCATCTCGATAATCTCCTCCGTGGAGTAAGGATCACGCTTACCCGCCTTGATCGCCTCGCTTTGTATGTTCCAATATCCTTGCGGGGTTATCTCACCCGTGTTAATGGCTTGCTCGGCTGTCATATCCGCGAACTTGTCATACATGGACAACGGGGTTGCCTCTGGTTTCACCGGCGCTTGCGTTAAAGATGGGGCCTGCAACGGGGCGGTCCCCACATCCGGTATAGCCGTTCCCACCGTACCGGGAACAGGTGCCGGAGATTGTACTTGAGGCTGTGGTTGCGCCACGGGCTGGGATACAGGTACCTGTGCCGGCACGCTCGCACCGGACGTAGCTTGAGGAGCCACGGCTTGGGCGTTTCTCCTCCTCTCTTCCTCTACTAAATCTATTCTTCCCGCCATATCACTTCACTCCCGCCCATTTACCAAGTTTTGTGCTCCTTAAAACGCCATCGCCAAAAGCGTCGCCAAGACTTCCAGCCGCCGTAGCCAATCCCGCCGCTTGCGTGGCCACGTTCGCCGCCTTTTTAGAGTTTAAATCCATCTCCGCTTGGTTGAATGCGGTCTGCTGGTTTACATAATTGTTACGCACACCCTCCTTATAAGCCTCGGCTTGGCCTACGATATCGCTAGTCACGTCCCCCAAGACCTCGTTGGCCGCTTGTTTCTGCAAGGCCACGGACTCATCGGATGCGCCCGCAACGGCGGCGGCACCCTCCGCCCTCCTGTATCTCTCGTCAAGGATTCGCCGTGCGTTGTTAAGGGCGGCTTGAGCGTCCGCCCTTTGGGTGAAATCCGAGTTATACTCCCTGTCATACCAATTTTGGGAATCCTGCCTCATGTCATTCAGTATCCCCATATTTTTCTTGTAAGCCTTACGTCCGGCTATCCCGGCTCCTATGGCCCCACCTATGCCAGCCAGACCACCCACTACACTACCTATTATTCCCATAAAATGATTTTTATCGTTATGCCTCAAAATTAGACGTGTAGCTTTGCCCCATAACAATAAAAATCGACTTTCAGATAAACTATTAAATACTAGTTCAGTATGGCACGACCAAAGAACGACGGGAGAGGAAGGCTAGGAGGAAGGGCCAAAGGCACTCCAAACAAGAAGACGGGAGAGATAAGGACTTTCATCTCGGAGCTGTTGACATCCAACAGAGAAGAGATCAAGAAAGCCTTCGAGGAGCTGGAGCCAAAAGATAAGGTAGCGGCTTTCACCCAGCTAGTCAAATACATCGTCCCATCCTTGCAATCCGTGGATATAGACGCTGTAGTGGACAAGAAAAGAGACTCCGTGGAAGATAAGTTAAGAGACTTATCCGAAGATGACACGGAATAATAAATGCTAATCCGTACTTTTAGCCGTCCTTTCTTCTACGATTGGACGGCTTTGTTTATATTCGCGGGTGTTAATCATTTATATACCATGAACGAAGAGCTTAAACAACTACTTGAGTGGTTCGACAACTACAAGATCACATTTAACGAGATAAGATTGTCACAATGCCAATATATCTTTGACCTCCGAAAATTTATCTCGGTCCAAACGAACTCTGTCCGGAAAAATTGGGACAATCCGACATTTGAATATGATATCATAAGTCTCTATCAACTTAAAAAGGTCTTGGAGGAAAAAGAGAAAGAAAATAAGGAATGACAATCATTGTATCGTGGATATTCCCTAAATTTGTATAGTGTTTAACTAAATAACTAATATCATGGCAAGATCAACGGATTACAAGTTAAAAGGAGAGAAAATCAAAGATCAAATAGACGAGTTAGTAACCGCTCTTTTGGAGGAGAGGAAAAATTCCTTTGATGAGAGCAATAAGAAAATAAAGATTGCAAATGTAGATCTGGAAGGGTTGAGCAATATTGAGTTGCAGCAGTTACAAGTACGTGTATCTAAACTCTTACTAGAAAGAAGTAAATAGCCTTCACAACATTGTTAAATAATATAAAAGTGATAAGTTTTTACATTGGTCTTACAGTTTACGCATAACAAACTGATTATCAAACACAATCCTAAAGTTTGCTAAACTGACGTACTCGTAAGGGTACCGGGGGTTCGAATCCCCCCGCTT
>OLGB01003764.1_pt1 | contig 13805 bp, 7 predicted proteins | sample 1605691 | NCBI WGS metagenome assembly OLGB01 (sample SAMEA3888925, study PRJEB22519) | human gut metagenome | biome: human gut; feature: human-associated habitat; material: faeces | place: Denmark | collected 2010 | reverse complement strand
TTCCGTCAAAAAACAGGGCGCAGCGATCGGCGTATTTCGCGCAGAACTCAATGTCATGGCTGACCATGAGAATTGCGACACCGGACGCTTGAAGCGCCCGCAAAATTTGCCCGAACGTCTGCTTGAACTCCGCATCCAGACCCTTTGTCGGCTCGTCAAGGAGCAGAATGTCGGGGTTCAGAAGCATGATCTTTGCCAGTGCCGCGCGCTGCTGTTCGCCGCCAGATAAGTCGTAGGGATGGCGGTCGAGCAGCTCCGCCAGCTTGCAGAGGGAGACAACTTGTGCAAGGCGCTCGGTTTTGCGTTCGGATTTTGGTAAAATCTCCAATAAATCTGCGCGCACTGAGGATTTCACAAAGAGCGCCTGCGGGTTCTGCGGCAGCATCCCGACGCTTCCCGTGATGGCAAGCTCGCCGCGATAAGCTTTTTTCAGGTTTGCCAGCAGCTTGAGCGTGGTGGTCTTGCCCGTGCCGTTGCCGCCGAGCAGCGCAAGAAATTCGCCCTTGTGCAGCTCCAAGGACAAGCCTTTGACCACGTCGGGCAAATCTTTGTCGTATTTGAACCAGAGTTCCTGCGCCGAGACAACGGTTTCCGTGTCCGGCGTGTTTTTCGTTTCTTCGGAGATGGGGTGTAATTCATGCGTTTTCGCATAATCGAGCAGCCAGTTCCGGCCGTCGCAGACAGAGATGGGGCAGACCGCTTTAGAATCCGTGGCCGCCCAGATGCGCATGGCGGCGGGCATGGCGAGGAACATGGCATTGCCGCTGGATTTTAATTCCGCTCCCACTTCGGCGGGCGTGCCCGTGCAAAGAAGTCTGCCTTTATCCATGACGGCCACGCGCGACGCAAAGCCGAACGCTTCTTCCAAGCGGTGTTCGGTCAGAATGATCGTTGTGCCGAGTTCTCGGTTGATTTTGCCGAGGGTGGCAAGGAAATCCGACGCGGCAATGGGGTCGAGCTGGCTCGTCGGTTCGTCGAGGATGAGGACTTTCGGTTGGAGTACCATGACCGACGCGAGGTTCAGGAGCTGCTTTTGGCCGCCGGACAGCTCTGTGACCGGCTTATAAAACCATTCCTGAATCCCGAAAAACGACGCCATTTCTGCAACGCGGCGGCGGATGGTCGGGGTGTCATAGCCGAGGGATTCGAGGCCGAACGCCAGCTCGTGCCAGACCTTGTCGGTCGCGATCTGGTTTTCCGGACTTTGCTGCACAAAGCCGATTTTTTCCGCCTGTTCGCGCTGGTCAAGATCGTCAAGATTTCTGCCCTCAAAGAGGATTTCGCCGCTTCTGCGTCCATGCGGCGCGAGAACAGTTTTGAGCTGCCGCAGCAGCGTACTTTTGCCGCATCCGGAGGGGCCGCAGAGCACCAGAAACTCTCCCGGTCGGACGGACAGCGACAGGTCGGAAATCGCGTTCTTTTCCTGTTCAGGATATGCAAAACTCAGATGGTTGATTGTAAAGACTTCCACTGCCTGTCCTCCTTTCGGTCGAGAATCACCGGTGTTAGCACCAGCGCGAGATAGATGCACATGAAGCTCACGGTCATCGGCGTCCATGCGGCGGTTTTCACGGTCGGATAGTAGCGGAAATATGTGCCGCCCGCCATCCAGCCGGAAAGGAGATACGCGCCGCAGAAGCTCAGCCATGCAAGCGCGGCCTTGTCGCGGTCGTCGAAACGATAAATCGAGAACGCCGTGCGCCCAGGCAGACCGTAGCCGCGAGCGCGCATGGAATCTGCCGTTTCAATCGCGTTCTCAAGTGACCACGTTACCATGATGGAAAAGATTTTGACGGCGTTTCCGACGCGGCGGAAGACGCTGCCGTTTTTGGTGTCGCGCCCGATGCACGCCTGCGCCTCGGAAACGACCTGCATCTGCGCCTTGAACTTCGGGATAAAGCGAAGCGACATGGAAAGAACGAGCGACAACGCCGGAATGACGCGGCCGAAGAGGTAGACGAACTTATCAGAGGTCATGACCTCATTGTAGCTCGAAAACCAGAGCACGACGCTGGCCAGCATGACAGCCGCGGCCGCGCCGTAAAGCATGGATTCGAGCGTCAGGGGGTTGCCGGAGGGCAGATAGGTCAGGATCGTCGCGCCCTCATGGTTAAAGGCCGGGTTGACGAGCGCGGCAAACACCGCCATGGGCAAAAGTCCCATGACGGCGAAGCGCGCCGCCTTCCGGCCTTTGAGGTAGATATCATACGCCAGCGCCCCGGTCAGAGAAATCGCAAGATAGACCGGGTGCATGAGGCACATGGAGAACAGGAGGACAAGCGCAAAATACAGAAAATTGATCGTCGGATGATAGCCGGAAAAGGCGTCTTTGTTTCTCATTCGCTGCCTGTTGCGTAGCCGCCGCCCACGTCGTAGCCGAGGTCGCAGGTATAGACCCATTCGATGACGTCGCCGTCCTTCAGCTGGTAGCGGCTGCAGCCGTAGTTCGGGAACCAGCCGTTGACCTTGTACATCCAGCCGGAGAGGTTGCCGACGTCAAACTCATAGAGGTTATGGATGCCCTCGATGTAGGCGGAATTGTAGATCGGTGTGTTGGAGAACTCCATGTGGATCTTCTGCTGCTTGCAGGTGCGCTGCAGGACATTGAAGACGCTCTCGCCCTCGTAGAAGGTGACGGTCATGGGCTGCAGGATCCAGCCGTCGGCCGGGACCAGCTCCACCTTTTCCGGGTCGCAGAGGTCCAGATTGTCAAGGATGGTGGCGCAGGAGATGGAGAGCGTGCAGGTGTATGCTGCGTCGCCGATCTCCACGTCCTCCGGCTCGACGGGGATGGGTTTGCCCTCCGGGACGGGGTCGGTCTGGTACTTGTCCTTGCCCGTGCCGGTGTCGATCATCATGCCGCCCACTTCTTCATATTCGCCGGTTGCGCTTGCCTGGATTTCCTCCGGCGAAACGTATTCCGGCTGTTCGGTATCAGGCTGCGCGGGTTCGTCTGTCTGCGGGTCGTCAGACGGCTCTGGTGTCGTTTCAGCGGGTGTCTCTGCCGGCTCCGTCTCAACGTTATCCGGCGTGTCTGCCGCCGCTGCGTCCTGCTCCGGTGTTTCTGCCGGAGCCGCGACGGTCGGCTGCTCCGCCGGGGCTTTGGGCTGCGGCATGTTCCGGTCGCCAAAGACGAAGGCCGCGGCAAGCGCGAGGACGATCAGCGCCGGGATGATAATTTTGAGTTTATTTTTCTTCCAGAAAGTCATGTCAGATCAGCTCCGCAGCGGTCAGCATATTGTAGAGCATCTGCGCGATCTCGCAGCGCAGGATGGCCTTGGTGGGTTCGATATTGAGGTCGCTCTGGTCGAGGATCCCCGCCGAATAGCAGAACGCGAGGGGTTCTTTTGCCCAACTGGCAACGCCCCGGTAATCGCCGAACTGGGCGAGCATGTCTTTGGTCGCGGCGGCGGACATAGCGGTATCGAGGCCGCAGAGCTTCGCGGCTCTTGCGACCATAGCCGCGGCCTCCTGCCGGGTGATGGTGCCGTCTGGGTTAAACTTGCCGCTGCCAACGCCGTTGACGATGCCGCTGCTGTTGGCCGTGCCGATGTAACCGGCGTACCATTTGGAGCTGGGAACGTCGGTAAAGGCTTTCGTGTCCTTGGCTGCCAGACCGAGGGCTCTTGTGACGATGGCGGCAAATTCCGCGCGGGTCATGGTCTTGTTGGGCAGGAAGGTCCCTTTTCCCATGCCGTTGATGATGCCGCGGGAGGCGAGTTCTTCAATCGCGGCTTTGTTCGCGTGGTTCTTGATGTCCGTGAACGTTGTGCCGGGGGCGGTCACGCCGGGGACCTTGACGGAGGCGTCGGCATTGCCCTTGCTGACGTTCGAGGCGGGTTTCGAGGTGTTCTTGGTCACGTCACCCATGCGGTAGAGGGTGTTTTTGCCGTTTTCGGCGCGGTCGATGGCGACGAGGGCGTAGAAGCCCTGTTCGGCAGACATCTGGTTGTTGCCGTCCGAACCGTCGAGAACGTGGTAGAAGCCGCCGTTAGACTGCCGGAAAGAGAGAAGATTATCCGTCAGCGTGTGGCCGCTTTTCACAAAGCGGCTGTCATCCAGAGAAACCCCCAGCTCACAGAGCGCGACGACGACCTGCGCAGCGGATTCGACGTTCGTCGTGCCCCAGGAGGCGTAGCCGCCCTTGCTGTCCTGGGCTTTGGAAAGCCAGGTAAGGGCCTTGTCGGTGGCGGACTGGACGGATTTCTGGTCCTGATATTTGGCGAGGGCCTGCAGGGCCATTGCCGTCATGTCGGGGTCGGAATTGCCGGTGCCGGTGAGGTTCCAGCCGCCATCGGCAAGCTGGTTATTCAGGATCTCATTGATATAAAGCTGGCGCGTGGCCTGGGTTTTGGCGGCGGGGTTTTTCGGGATGTCGTAGCTGCCGGAATCGAGGGCGATGAGCGCCCAGATGGGGCCGTTGAGGCCCTGCCAGATCGTTTTTTCGAAATCGCCCAGCGGGGTCAGGAGGTTATAGCCCGCGACGTTCGCCGGGTCGCGGCCGATGGCGGTCAGGGCGAGGATGACGCGGGAATATTCGGTGTATTTCCGTTCGTGCAGCACGCCGGCGCAGTCTTTGACGTACTTCTCGACGCGCGCGTAGTAATCGTCAAAGTAATTCGCGGGGACCGGATAGCCGGAACGGGCCAGGCCGATGACGGCCCACTCGCCGCCGATGGAGCCGACCTCCGGCGCTTTGACGGCGGAGAGCATGTAGGCGGCGCTGCCCTGCAGTTCGCTCTGGACGCCGGAGGCGGCCAGGGCCGGGGCGGCCAGCGAGACGAGGACGCAGAGCGTCAGGACGAGGGCGGCGAATTTACGGATTTTCTTCATCATGGATTCCTCCTGTGGTGCGGCGGGGCCGCAGCATAAAAAAACGCCGGTCTGTTCGAAAACAGACCGGTGCCCTGCTCCGGATCGGTCGATAGAGTCATCGTGCTATCGGCAAAGGTCTCCCCTCCTCCGCGGGCAAAAGCGCAGACAGGCGCGCTGCGGGCGAAGACAGCGATTCTTCTGACTTGGACTATGGACTTGCGTCCGCGTTCGTCCCCTACCTTCTCACGGGCGGGCCCGCAATGGCGGCCTTTCGGCCAGGCAGCCGGGCGGCCAGCGCTGTCTGACGCTGGGGCGGCGGCTGATTCGGGGAAGAACTCATCCTCACAGCTCCGGGCGAGTAGGTTCGTTGTTCTTTCGCTGGAAGCTTTTTACGACTCCAGCTACACGTCTTCGGATGGGAAAACCGGGTATATTTGGTTCTTATTATACAGGATGCGCGGGGAAAGTCAAGAGCTGTCCACCTCATCAGTCAGCCTGCGGCTGACAGCTTCCCCTCATAGGGGAAGCTGTTTTATGGGGAAAGCCCCCGGGCGGGGGCCCGGGGGCTTTGGATTGGGTCAGCGTTCGTAGCGGGACCAGTCGGGGTCGGGGAGCATCTGGCGCCAGAGCTCGTAGTTGAAGGTCTTGCGGGTGTAGCCGTGGCTGTTGGTGGCTTCCTGGACGTCGAGGTAGTACCACTTGGAGGTATCCATGTTGTCGGTCCACTTGTTCATGTTGGTGAGCAGGTCGGCCGGGGATTCGGGCTTGCGCTCAAGGACACGGTTGATGAGGGTCATGGCTTCGGCGCGGGTGATGTTCTGGTCGGGCTTGAAGGTGCCGTCGGGGTAGCCCTTGATCCAGTCGTTGTAGTAGGCGATGCCGATCTCCTTGGCGGCCCAGTGGCCGATGACGTCGGAGAAGGTGGCGGACTTGCCGGACTGGGTCTCGTCAAAGCGGGCGGCGATGGCGGCGAACTCGGCACGGGTGATGGGCTTGTTGGGCTTGAAGGTGCCGTCGGGGTAGCCGGTGATGATGCCGAGGGCGGACATGGTGGAGATGGGGTTGTTGTACCACTTGCCGTAGGCCACATCGGAGTAGGTGTTGGAGGTGGTGAAGGCGCCGTCGCGGACTTCGTCACGCAGGAGTCGGAAGAAGATGGTGGCGACTTCGGCACGGGTGATCTGGCCGTTGGGATGGACGGTGCCGTCCGGATAGCCGATGACGTAGGCGAAGTGGTCGGTCTTGTTCAGCATCCCGGTGTCCTTGTTAATGATGGTGGGGATGATGATGGGATAGTAGTCATCAATACCGGTGTAGGTGTTGGTGAAGGAGAAGTTGCTTGTTCCTTCCAACCATTGAATTTCCTTCGTACCATTGAAGAAACCGAATCTCGATTCGTACACCGTCTTGTCGTACTCAACATCGGTATTGTTGCCTGCCACCTCAGTGACTCTGATCGCGTAAGCGTATCTCCGATCCAGCTTCGGGTTTGTAGCGAAGGTGAAGGACGCCTTCTCATCACCGGTCGACAGCGTTACAGTGCCGATTCCGTCATAAACGACCGTCCCATTCACCGGATCAGAATCATACACGGCAATGGCATTTTCCTCGGCTGCGATGACAATAATCTCGGGGTTTTTCACCCAAATCTCTACTCGGGCTTCGAAGGACTCGGTTGCGCTCTTGCCGTGGCGGGATTCGAAGGTCTTGGTGACATAGTTGCCGAGGTCGAGGGTAACGTCGTCTGCGTTGGGGTCTTCGTTGTATTTGTTTTCGAAGATGATCTTGTCCATCTTCTCAGCCTCAGTACCATCCGTCTGCGGCAGAGCCGTGAAGTAGGTCTGGGTCACATTCAGGTTCTCGTCAACCTTAATGGTCAGCAGGTACTGATCGGGATCGACGGTAACTGTACCTTTCACCGTGCTTGGCACGATAGGAGTGGTTTCCTTGACGCTGAACGTGTATGTACCCGCTTCTTTGAACTTGATCTTATCGAAGTTCTTGAAGCTGAACGCGACATCCGTCCGGTGTTCATCATCAAAAGTCGCAGTAATGGTAGCACCATTCGCACCAGAGAAGTCTTCTATAGTAGGCCCACTCTGCTGCTTGACCACAGCGTAGAAATCATATTTTTCCCCATTCGCATAGGGGATAGGGTTGCTGTTTTCTTCGGCGGTGAAGGACTTCTTGATTATGTCGCCGAAGCGGAAGACGCCGGAGCCGAGCTTGGTCCAGGTGCCGGTGAGGGTGACGTTAGTCTGGATGCCGTTGATTTTACCGTTTTCGTCAATATCAACTCCCTCAGTTGCGGAACTCCAGCCGCTGAACTTGTAGGTGTTGCCGTCCAAATCCTCGATGATAGTGTTAGCTGCGGGGCCCTTAACAGTATAGTTGCTGCCCTTGGTAACAGTATCGGGGCCAGGTGCTTTCTGTACCTCGGTAAACCTTGCGCTCTCAAGGCCAGTCCATTCGTAGGTGACGGTGACTTTCTCGGTCTGCTGGAGTGTGTAGGTATAGGTCGTATTCTGAGTAATAACCGTCGTATTGTTTACAGGAGTTTCACTCCCCCAACTGCCAGTGCTGGTATAGTCGGTGCTAGGTTTGACCTTTGTGGTGTCGGGAACAGCCTTCAGCGTTTCGTTCGTGGCCTTCCACTCGCCATTGGTGTCCATGGTCTTGACCTTCACGGTCTCCGTCTTAGAAGTGGTGTCATCATCCCACTTACCGCCTACGATGTTATACGTAGCTGTGGCGTCGTAGAAGTCAGGGTTGTCGTTGTTGTTTTTGTCATAGCCCCAGACTGCATAGACGGTCTTGTCCGCATCCATTGTGATGTCATAAATGAGGTTGCTGGGCTCCGTTTCGTGAATCGTCTCGTCCTTCGTTGCAGACCAACCAAGGAAGACGATCTTGTTGCCGTCGGCATCGTCAGCATGCGTAGGAAGCGGGCTAAACTCCAAGTTTGCAGTCTCATCAGAGGTATATGCCTTAGTGTCGGTAGGAACAGGGGCAATACCGCCGTTGGCGTCGTAGGTGAGGGTGTAGGTTTCGGTGTAGCTATTCTGGATGGTGACAGTGTTGCCCTCAGCGACAATCTGCTTCTTGCCGTCCTTGTCGGTGACTTCCTTCAGTTTGAGCCTCAGCGTATGCGTTCCGATATCATACGTAATATTTGTGTTCTGGCCTGCTTTCTCGACAACGCTGAACTCATAGTCAACGCCGTAAGTGAGCGTCGGCTTGTTTCCGGCGAAAGTAAAGTACTCCTCACCGCCCTTGGTGAAAGTGACAGCACCCGTATATTCCGGTGCAGATTCTACTACAGGCTTAGTCTGCTTGACGGTCACAGTGAAGGTCTCACCAGGATTTGCAAGTTCGTTCTCCTCGGTCATGTTGAACTGCTTCTTGACGAAGATTCCGAGGTCGACCTGCTGCATCTTCGGCGTCCACTGTGCGATCAGCTCGACATCCTGACCGTTGAACGTGATCGTAGCACCGGCGTTGTAAGGCGTATCGCTGCCCGCAGCTTTCCAGCCCGCAAAGGTATAGCCCGCGCGGGTCGGAGTCTTAGACGCAACTGTCGTGCTTGTGATGAAATAGTTGCTGGGCTCCGGCATGTTCGCAACCGTATTGTCGTCCACGCCGTCATCATAGGCCACGCGATAACCCTGTACAGTCGGGGAACCGATCTCAACGGCAGGCTTGCCGTCCTTGTCCAGAATCTTTGCGTTGCCATTATTGGTCGGGATAGAAGCTGTGTCGCAGCCAGTCGTATTTTCGCTGACTTTGAATTCAATGATCAGCTTTTTGCCATGCGGTGTCTGCGTATCGCCAGCTTTATCGTAGCCGCACCAGTTTTCTTTAAAGCTGAAGCCCGTGACGCTGATCTTGCCATTGTCTACAGTAGCAGTAACAGTCGCGCTTGCAGTTTCTTCGGTACCAAACGTGTACTGCGCATTGGTCTCACTTACAAACGGTGCAGTCTTGATCGTAACATCACTGGCCGCAGTGCCAGCAAACGTGAAGTTTGTTCCGACAACATCCTCAACCTTTGCGCTCCCGTCCAGATCAGTTGTCTTGACATCCTGAATCTGGTTGCTGATCTGCTGGAAGACATTGTTCAGCGAGGCCGAGTCAGACGCGGTGAGATAATAACCGGTGTTTTTGTTCTGTGCGCCGGGATTCTCAATGTCCGTCGCGCTCGGATAGTTCGTAGAGACCAGATGCATGAAGCGGTTGGAGTTTTTGGTCTGGTCTGCGTCGCTGGGCGAGACCTCGTAGTTTCCGAAAATATCATGTTCAATTGTATATTTGGTGTAAACCGGAATCGGCAGATCGTTCTTTGCACCGGCAAAGATGCCGATCGTGAATACCGTCGCGCCATGGGTGTTCTTCGAAGCATTCGCAGCTTTGATTGCACTATTCGCGGTGCTGACGCTTGCGCTCTTCCAGTTGCCATACAGACCCGGTGCGCCGTCGGTGAATACGATCACAACACGGTTGCGCTTTGTGCCTTGCGCGATGGGATTAGCGTCGAAAATCTTATTTGCTTCCTTGATGCCGCCATCGACAAGCGTACCGCCATCTGCCCGCAGGGCACTGATCGCGTTCTTGACTGCAGTCACATCGTCGGTATTTGTCATATTTTTGAAGCCGCTGGTATCGTTAGTCGTTTCGGATGCAAAGCTGACCACGGCGATTCGATGAACTACCGTTTCACCGTTGGTACCCGCTGCCTTTTTTGCAACGCTGTCGACGAAGTTCGAAGCCGCGTTCTTCAGCGCTTCCATTTTGCTGTCGCCGCCGTCGCTGTCGACCCACTGATACCACATGGGCGTATTTCTGAGTTCCGTGGAATCTCCGATGGACTCCGTGATGGGCTGTGTCTGCCCGGCAGCATCCTTATAGGTATAGGTATAAACGTTCTGTGTGGACTTGGTGTAGAGGACCTGGCTTGTAACGCCGATAAATTCCGGGACCCTGTCGCTGCCCTTTACGTCGGAGGCAATTTTTGTGCCATTTTTCAGCGTGTAGGTATAGAAATGTCTTTTCCTTCCTCCCCCGCTGGGCTTCTTCCGTTCGCGCGATACCGTTACCTCTTCGTAGTTTCCTGCGGATGTCTGGGCATAAAGCGGAATCTCGTCATCCCACCAAATGCTACTCGTGTTGTCGTCATAATACGTCTTATTGGTCGTCCCCTTAGGATAGGGCGTATAGACGACCTTTTCTTCTTTCACAACGGTAACTTTGACATAAGAACCGTCTTCCAGCCGGTAATAGAGGTTGTCTCTATATGTAAAGAGATTGTCATTTCGAGTCTGCCGGCCTTCATATTTGCTGTATTTGACCGCGCCCATTTTCTCACTCATCGAGCCGGAACGGTCAAGCACCAGAATGATATCGGTGGGGACTTCCTCTGTGGTCTCGGTCGTTGTCGACGAACCGGGTGCATATGCCTCAAGGCGGATGGTGTACGTACCATCCGCATTTTTCGCAGCGGTTTTGCTGAGCGTCACACCGTTGGCCGTCTGCGACTCCGGATTGGTGATTGGATTCGCAGTTGTTTCCTCGTCACCCGTGGCAGCCAGCGCTACCGTCGGGAGCAGGCCGACGGTCAGGATCAGCGCCAACAACAGGGCTATGATTCGTTTCATCATTTTTTCTTCTCTCCTTATGTATGGTTCAATTTTTTTGTTTTCTTCTTTCGTTTTTCTATGTGCAACGGCCGGGGGGCCGGGGTTTAGGGGGAAGGGTGCAATCGGGGGACGACCTCTCAGTCGCCTGCGGCGACAGCTCCCCTGATAGGGGAGCCTTTTCTTTCCGCTGCGGCGGGGGCAACCTCTCAGGCGCTGCGGCGCCAGCTCCCCTTCGCAAGGGGAGCCAAGGGGGGTGCGGCGGAGCCAATGCCTCCCCTTGTTAAGGGGAGGTGCCGAGCGGAGCGAGGCGGAGAGGTTCCGTAGGGTCGCTGCGGCGGGGATGACCTCTCAGGCGCTGCGCGCCAGCTCCCCTTCGCAAGGGGAGCCAAGGGGCTTACAGGAATTTCCTTCTGCAGTTCCTGCAGAAGGAAAAAAGAGGGTACCCTCTTTTGGCAGTTCATGGGGCGGATGATGTAGCAAATACTACCTGCGCGCTTATTCTAGCACAGTTGGCTGTCAAGCGCAAGAAGTTTTACTGGAATTTAACATTTTTTGATTTCTCATGGTATATGAGCCATTGTGTATGAGCCATTGTAGCACATTTGGGGGAAAAATGCAATAGGTTCACAAGATTTATGATTTTTTTCAGGAATGTCGAAAAAAATTACAGGCGGCCCGGGCGGGGCCGCCTGCTTTTAATCGCCTTCGATCATGCGGTAGCCGACGCCGGATTCGGTGAAGATGTAGGCGGGCTGGGCGGGGTTTTTTTCGATCTTCCGGCGAATGTTCGCCATGTTCACGCGGAGAATCTGGTTGTCATATGCCTTGTTCGGCCCCCAGATTTCGCGAATCAGGTAATCATAGGTCAGCACACGCCCGGCGAAGCGCCCCAGCAGCGCGACCAGCTTGAATTCGTTCTGCGTCAGCCCCGCGTCGCGCCCGTCGATATACACGCGGTATTTGTCATAGTCGATGACCAGCCCGCGCGCGGTAAAGCGGTTTTCCTTCGCGATGCTCGCGTTGCCGCTCGTCGTGCGCGTATGGCGGATCGCCGTGCGCAGACGCGCCAGCAGCTCGGATGTGCCGAACGGCTTGGTGATGTAATCGTCCGCGCCCGCGTCCAGCGCGCGCACCTTCTCGCGCTCGTCCGTCCGCGCGGAGACGACCACCACCGGCATCAGCGACCATGCGCGCAGCTGGGTCAGCACGTCCATGCCGTCCATATCCGGCAGGCCGAGATCGAGAATCACCACATCCGGACAATGCGAGGTGAGCATGCTCAGCGCCTCGCGCCCCGTGCCCACGATGATGGATTCATAGCCGTTGGCCTCCAGCACCCGGCGCATAAAGCTGCAAATGGCGCGGTCATCCTCAACAATCAGCACTTTTCCTCGTACAGCCATCGTTTATTCCTCCCCCATCGGCAGCACAAACGAAACGCATGCGCCGCCCGTCGCTCGATTTTTCGCTTTCATCGTGCCGCCGTGCGCCCGCACGATGCTCATGCAGACCGAAAGCCCGATGCCCATGCTCCGCCGCCCGTCGCCGCGCAGCTCGCCCGCATGGGGAAACATCTCTTCAAACAGCTTCGGCAGCACGGCAGGCTCGATGCCCGCGCCGTTATCCAGCACGCTGAATTGCGCCAGATCGCCCTCCCGCCGAATCCGAAGCTCGATTTCCGTCGCGCCCTCCGCGTGGAGCACGGCGTTTTCCATCAGGTTAATCAGCACCTGTTCGATCAGCGTCGCATCCATCGGCACCATCAGCAATTCGTCCGGCACGCTGACGCGAACCGGCAGCGTGTTGAACCGCTTTTTGAATTTACCCACGGCCTCCGCGGCGATTTCCTCCGCGGCCTGCGGCACCTTGTCAATCTGCACCGCGCCCTCGTTGAACCGCGTGATGGACAGCATGTTCTCCACCAGCCGCACCAGCCACTGCGCGTCGTCGCGAACGTGGCCGATCAAATCCTTTTTCACTTCGTCGCTGAACTGGTCGTAGTTCTCCAGCACGGCGGAGGACGAGCCGATGATCGAGGTCAGCGGCGTGCGCAGATCGTGCGACACGGAGCGAAGCAGGTTCGCCTTCATCTTTTCCTTCTCCGCTTCGGATTTCACGCGCTCCTGCCGCTTCACCTGATCGGTCAGCATGCCGACGACGATCGAAACGGCGAACATCGTCAAAAACGTGAGAGGATAGCCGGTGATCGTGAAGTTGAACGCGAAATACGGATAGGTGAACGCATAATTCACGCCGATGACGGAAACCACCGTTGCCACCAGACTGAACAAAAACCCATCCGTCAGGCGGGCGACCAGCAGCACCGCCAGCATAAAGACCATCGGCACCGCGCTGTCGCTGTCGCCCATGTGCGTCAGCAGCGTGCAGACCGCCGCCGCCACCGCCAAAATGCCGAGCGTAATGCCCGCATCGCAGATCAGCTGCCGCCTGCTCTGCCGCTTGGGAATCATCATTTCCCTAAAACTGCCCCACCATTTAGAAAGGGATGTCGGCATCCGCGCCGCCTCCTCTTGCCGTACTTCTTTTCATGTTGTTTTATTATAGCATGCGCCGCTATCAAAATCCCGTTAAGATTGAGAGAATTGTCCATCTGCACAAATCCCGCCCGCGAAACTTATGAACTTGCGTCCTTTCTTTCGCCGCAAAAACATGCTATAATCGCTCCTGCTTCCGGGGAAACCTCCCCGGACGTTTTTCATACGCATCAACTGTGGAAAGGAAGCCTCATCGTTTATGCCGCTTGTCATTGTCGCCATTTTCTTTATTGTGCTCTTCTCCTGCGAGGGAATCGAACACCTCTGTCGCGAGAGCGACGACCAGCAGGCCCTGCGCCGCTACCGCGAGCATGAGCATCACGCCCGCCCGACCAGCGACCATTATCTCGATCTGCTCGGTTAATTCGCGTTTCCCCCTTGACTTTGAGCAAATAATTGGCTATACTAAGTCTGTTATTCCCCATGCCGGTGTGGTGGAATTGGCAGACGCCCGGGATTCAAAATCCCGTGTCCGCAAGGACGTGCGGGTTCGACCCCCGCCACCGGCACCAAACAAATGAAATCCGAACCCAGTTTTCCAAATTGGAAATGGGTTCGGATTTTTTTCTTATCTTTCAATCACAAAGGTATAACCCACTAGACCTTGCAAGCATGGTCAGTGTGTGAGGGGCTGAGATTCCTCGAAATCCTTGTGAAATAATGATACAGCAAAACCGTTACATTCTTCATATAGGGATATTCTTATATTGAGGGATATGGTATACTGAGCTCAACAAATCGGGATTTATGGAGGAAGTAAGTATGCTAAACAACATAGAGTTCGACCTTTGGGCTGATGGCT
>OLGB01003760.1_pt1 | contig 13815 bp, 9 predicted proteins | sample 1605691 | NCBI WGS metagenome assembly OLGB01 (sample SAMEA3888925, study PRJEB22519) | human gut metagenome | biome: human gut; feature: human-associated habitat; material: faeces | place: Denmark | collected 2010 | reverse complement strand
GCGTTGAAGCACGTCTGCGGGAAGTCCAGCCGCTTATCAAAAACATCTCCAACTATCAGCGCCTCAAGCCCGTGTACGACGCCTTCCAGAAGGCGAAAGACAAGCCGAGTTTCAAGGCAAAGCACGAAGCAGAGCTTGTGATCTTTGAGGCGGCGCGGAGTACACTGCTTGCCATGCAAGGCGATGAAAAGCTGCCGAGCTTGAAGACGCTCCAAGCGGAACAGCAGAGACTTCTTGAAGAGCAGCAGCGGCTTTATGACGAACGTGCGAGGCTCAAAAAGGAAGCTCGGATGATCGACACTTTGAAGGCAAACGTGGACGATTTCCTCAAGCCAAGCGCAGAGCGCGACCAAGAGTATCAACGCAATTCTCAGCGCGAATAAAGAGAAAAGGAAAGGCAGTTTTCATGAGTAACTGCCTTTCCCTTTTTGAAAATCAAAACCATCAAGAACTTGCATCTTTTTTGTGAACTTGTGCATGAGATAATTGCATTCAAAGAGGTTTTCGTGTATAATAGAATGGAAGTCATGATTAGCGGATGAGTAAAGGGGTGCGTATCATGGGAATCAGCTACAAAAAACTTTGGATGCTCCTGATAGAACGAGACATAAAGAAGTCCACCTTCCGGCAAGAGCTTAACCTTGCATCCGGAACATGGACGAAACTGAATAAGGGGGAAGAAGTGTCCCTCTCTATTTTGCTGCGCATCTGCGGCTATTTGAATTGTGACATTGGAGATATTTGTGAGGCTGTGCGGACGGGCAACTGATAGGTCCTTTTTCCGTGCGGCTTTTTTATATACCTGTGGAGAAGGATTAAAGGTTTGTGCGTAGCAGGACTGTTACAGAAGAAGGAGGATAACAGATGGATATTGGCGTAACGATAAGCAAAGTCAGAAAAGAATACAAGGAATACTTACGGGAAACTCACCCTGACTGGGCTGATACGACTATCAGCACCCATGTTTCCGATGCGTTCTATCTGTATCAAAACACTATTGCACTATCCTTCTGGAAGTGTTTTGAAAGTGATGCCGCTATGGAGAAGGCAAAGGGCGAAATCCTCGACTACCTAAAACAAGAAGTGATGTCTGATCGAGCAGACGAACGCACTGCACAGTATTATAGAGATTTGAAACGTCTGAAAGAATTTATTGATTCTAAGGGTGGCGTCAAGACGTATATCGGCTATGAATATGACTGCGAAGTCATTGTCTACAAATATGCCAAGATGGTTTATGATGGCACGATGGAGATGGACGCTGCTGTAAAAGCCATGTGTCAGGATGTTCCGTGCTTTGGAGAAACCTCGCACAAGCTGACGATTATGCTCTTTGCGTCCATGATGAAGGGCGTAAAATACACTCGCAGGTCCAACACTGAAACTACAGTTTACTTCATCGTCCACATCGGAAAAGACTACGGACAGGAGCAGATGGTCAATGCTCTAAAAGCCACTCAGGAAAACATTAAATATTACTACGAACAAACCGGCAACAAGTCTAACAGTATTCGTAGAGGATGCAAAAAGATCGTCGAAGAGAACAACATTGATATATCCTTCGACGATGAAATCTTTGATGGAATTATTCCGAAGGAGAACACAGATACAGCTCTTTCATCCGACGCTACTGCAACACACTATTGGCTGTACGCAGCGGGTGATGGTTCCGCAAATTGGGAGAATGATTATGCCGAAGGGATTATGGCTATCGGCTGGTCTGACCTTGGTGATCTAATGGAATATAGCTCCAAAGAAGAAATGCGGGCAAAGATGAAAGAGGTCTACGGGGATACTGGCTCATATAAGAATCAGGTTCTTGCTACATGGCAATTTGCAAACGAGCTGAAACCCGGTGATGTTGTCTTTGTTAAAAAAGGCAGAAGGCAGATCCTCGGTCGCGGGTTGGTCGAAGGCGAATACGTTTTTGACCCTGAACGCGGTCAATATGCCAATACCCGAAAGGTTCGCTGGACAGATAAGGGCGAGTGGGAATTATCAGATCAGGGTGCAATCAAAACGTTGACGGATATTACGTCCTACACAGATTACGTCAAGAAGCTGCAAAACATGATTGACGGAGATAAGCACGAAGATACCTTCGACGATGCCGCTGATGAGGAAATCACTTTCGAGCCATACACCGCTGATGATTTTCTGACTGATGTGTATATGGACGAAGATCGGTATAAGGTTCTCAAGTCGCTGCTTCTAACCAAAAAGAATGTAATTCTGCAAGGCGCACCGGGCGTGGGAAAAACCTTCGCAGCAAAAAGACTGGCATTTTCTATCATGGGAGAAAAGGACACCAACCGTGTGAAAATGGTTCAGTTTCATCAGAGTTATAGCTATGAAGATTTCATCATGGGTTTCCGCCCGACGGAGACAGGATTTGAACTGCGAAAGGGCGTATTCTACGAGTTTTGCAGGCAAGCTGCTGAGGATGATCGTCCATACTTTTTCATTATCGACGAGATCAACAGAGGCAATCTCAGCAAGATTTTTGGCGAACTCTTCATGTTGATTGAGAGTGATAAACGCGGTGTCGAATTGCAGCTTCTATATGCAGATGAGCAGTTCTCCATTCCAAGTAACGTCTATATCATTGGCATGATGAACACTGCTGACCGTAGCCTCGCCATGCTGGACTACGCACTTAGACGTCGTTTTGCTTTCTTTGAGCTTGCTCCGGCATTTTCGTCTGCTGGATTCAGAGCATACAGAACGAAAGTCAATAACCCGAAGTTTGACCGGCTCATTGCAACAGTTGAGCAGCTTAACGACGTAATTGCAAACGATGACTCGCTCGGTGAGGGGTTCTGTATCGGACATAGCTATTTCTGTACAAACGCAACCATCAACGATGAATGGATGCGGTCTGTTGTCGAATATGAACTGATACCTCTTTTGAAAGAATACTGGTTTGACGAGGCAGTTAAAGTGAAGGATTGGAGCCGCACATTACGCGAGGTAGTCAAATGATCCGTGTCCAGAACGTTTATTATATGCTGGCTTATGCGTTCCAAGTGCTGCATGAGCAAGGGTATAAAAATGTCGCCACCGAAGAGTTTGATAATGTGGCTGAACTTCTGTCTGCTATTCTCTGCCGTGGAGTATCTGTCCAGATAAAGAGAGGCTTAATCAGACAATACATTTCGAGAGAGGAAGCACTTGCGTCTCCCCGTGGGAAACTTGAAATTGGTGAATCCATAAAGACACAGGTTATTCGCAAGAAACAGCTCGTTTGCAATTATGATGAGTTTTCGGTTGATGCCTACCCCAACCGAATCATCAAAACAACAATGGATTTGCTGCTTCGTGGAAGTATTTCAAAAGCCAGAAAAAAGGAGATCAGGAAGTTGATGATTTTCTTTGATGGCATCAGCATATTGGACATCCATAGTATCAACTGGGACATTCAATATGATCGCAATAATCAAACATATCGGATGTTGATAGCCGTTTGCCGATTTGTGATAAAAGGGCTTTTGCAAACGACAGCCGATGGCTCAACAAAGATTATGGATTATGCAGATGATCAAACAATGGCGAAGCTATACGAGAAGTTTATTCTCGGATACTATCAGCGTGAGCATCCAGAGTTAAAAGCATACTCTCCACAAATTGCGTGGCAAGTCACAGATGGCTACAGAACGCTCTTGCCGACGATGCAGTCCGACATTGTAATTACGAATAAGGCATCAAAGAAAACGCTCATCATCGACGCCAAATACTACACGCACAATATGCAAATGAAAGCACCGTACATGACGCAGACGCTTCATTCCGGAAATCTGTATCAGATTTTCACCTATGTGAAGAACTGGTCTGCCGCGCCGGATGAGGTCGTTTCCGGTATGCTTTTATATGCGGGAACAGACGATGCGATTCAGCCAAACAATGATTATCAAATGAGCGGGAATCAGATCAGTGTGAAGACATTGGACATGGACTGCGACTTTTCTAAAATTGCAGCGCAGCTCGACAGCATTGCTGATCGGATAAAGTAGAGCGTAGGCACTGGACAGCCGTTCTTCTAATCTCACCGCTTCTTAAACAAGCAGATACGCTCTCCGTGGAAAGGAGCAATCATGAGTATACTTGAAAATCCCATACCGAATGAGGTGTTGGATAATGCAACAAGCCCTCTCACCGATGACAGGGCAGCGTACAAAGACAGCACCTACGAGATCGTTTCAAAGGTGGCTTACCTGATTGGTGTGCCAAAACGCATCTTTGACAACGAACATGAAGCCCCAAAAGTTGAAGTATACAATCGGTTGGACAGTGATAAAACAGCTCGGATTATAAGACATCTTTGCATTGTACGAACTGCGATTGAGCGCAATTTCAAGCGCATCAATGAACGCATGAGATTCCAGTATGAGACCATTCTGAGTATGCCGGAATATGTTCCGCAGGAAAGCATAAACCAGCTAAGTCTTGACGGAGTGAACTTCATCAAAAACACCAGCAAAAAACTGTGCCAACACGTTGTCGAGATTAACAGGTTGATTTGCGATAGAATCAACAACTGCAAGAAGCTCTTTCCACTCTGGATAAATTGGGATTACATTAAAGCACTTTTCGTCATGCCTGATGGTTTGAAGGAAGATGGTACAAGAGAGGCTGCCGACATTTATTACTCTCATTTGCTTTTTTATCCCTATCAGATGTACATAAACTGGCAGCCGGAGGAAGTCGGCAACATTCTTTACAATGATAAGAAGTTCGTTACCTTGCTGTACAGTTGGAACAACGACTATTTCACCGAATATAGCAAAGTCTCAGATGCGGGGAGTTATATCAAAGGAAGTATTTATGAGTTTATTGAGAGCAGCGAAAAGACTGTTATCGTTGTCGATTGTGAAAACTCTGATCCCTACAAGCTGTGTGCTACCTTAAAAAACCTCGATCACAAGTATACACAAAAAATTGCGTCGATCATTCTCTTTGATGATGTGCATACCGCCTCCGCATGGAGGATATTAGACAGCTTCACCGCAATTCATGTTGAACACATGATGATTGAACGGGTGAAGCAAAGCAAGTCACTCGTTGATGTCATGCTTATTGCCCGAACTTGTCAGGAACACTACAAGAATAACGTCGATTCCTTTATTCTTGTTTCCAGCGACTCCGACTACTGGGGGTTAATCTCGTCTCTGCCGGAAGCACGTTTTTTAGTTATGATTGAACGAGAGAACTGCGGACCGGACTTGAAGAATGCACTTCTGAATGCAGGGATATTTTATTGCTATATTGATGACTTCTACTCTGGGAATGCCGAGGACATCAAGCTCGGCGCACTTTTCAAAGAAATAGAGCGTTATATTGACCAAACCGTCAGGCTCAATATCAACGAGATGTTCAGTGCCGCTTTGAAGGCAACGCGCATTGAGATGAGTTTGTCTGAGAAAAAACAGTTCATCGCAAAGTACCTAAAAACAATGCAAATGGAAATTACAGATGATGGTGACGTGGTTTTGCAGTTGAAACGAAAATAAGTCCGGTATTTGGGACACTTGCTATGATAAAATAGAAATGAGGACAGGCTGGCAACCAACAAATGATCCTCAAGTATTGGAGATGAAGATATGGCATACCAAAGCGAAGCGGCTCTTGAACAGCAGTTTATTGAGCAACTGAACAAGCAGGAATATACCACAGTCGCAATTCCTGATTATGACGCGCTGGTGGAGAACTTCAAAGTTCAGTTTGAAGCCTTCAATGCGCCAAAGCTGGATACGCCTATCACCGATAAAGAGTGGGAGCGTATCTTCAACCTCATGCTCGGAAAGTCTGTTTTCCAGAGCGCAAAAATCTTGAGGGATAAGTTTGTCCTTGAGCGTGAAGATGGTACAAAGGTATATCTGTCCTTCTTTGATCAGGACCACACGAAGAACATTTTCCAAGTCACTCATCAAACAACCGTGGTTGGAAAATACGTCAATCGTTACGACGTTACGATTCTCGTAAACGGCTTGCCCCTGATCCAAGTAGAATTAAAGCGCCGTGGCATTGACATCCGCGAGGCAGTCAATCAGGTCATGCGTTATAAGAAACACTCCTACAACGGGCTGTATCATTTCATTCAGCTCTTCATTGTCTCCAATGGTGTTGACACAAAGTATTTCGCCAATTCCGACAGAGACTTGATGTATAGTCTTGCTTTCTTCTGGACTGATTTCAATAACGTCCGCATCACCAATTTGAAGGACTATTCGATTTCTTTCCTTGCAAGGGATCACATCATTAAAATGCTGACACGCTACACCATCCTAAATGATACCGATAAGATTTTGATGGTCATGCGTCCCTATCAGGTTTATGCCGTAGAAGCGCTGATCCGTCAAGCAACGCTTACAAACCGGAATGCGTATATCTGGCACACAACCGGCGCGGGCAAGACATTGACATCCTTTAAGACTGCGCAAATCCTCGCAGCAAATCCGAACATCAAGAAAGTCATTTTCCTTGTTGACCGAAAAGACTTGGATTCTCAGACAACCGAAGAGTTTAACAAGTTTGAGGCTGGCTCCGTTGATGTTACAGATCGCACCGATGTCCTTGTCCGCCAGATGAAGGACAAGAACAGGCAGCTTATCGTCACCACGATGCAGAAGATGGCAAACGCTGTAAAGCGCCCTCAGTACGAGAAAGTAATGGACGCATACAAAGACGAGAAGGTTGTCTTTATCATCGACGAGTGCCACCGCAGCCAGTTTGGGGATATGCACAAGGACATTGTGCGGCATTTCAGAAAGGCACAGTTTTTCGGCTTCACGGGGACACCTCGGTTTGAAGTCAACGGTAAAACTGAGGGTAAAATCACGCAAACAACAGAAATGCTCTTTGGTGAGTGTCTTCACAATTACCTGATTAAAGACGCCATCTTCGATAATAATGTTCTGGGCTTCCACATCGAATACATAAAAACAATGGAGGGTGATTTCGACTGGGATGACCCGACACTCGCGGACGCGATTGATATAGGCGAACTCTATATGTCCGATGAGCGAATGTCTCTGATCGCCAATCACATCATCCAGAACCACAAGGCGAAAACCCGAAATGGACAGTATACGGCTATTTTTGCCGTGTCCTCTATTGATGCCCTTGTTAAGTATTACGACATTTTCAAGAAGATCAAGCATGACCTGAATATCAGCGGCATCTTCTCCTACGGGCAGAATGAGGATGCCGAGGGCAAGGACGAGCATAGCCGTGATTCGTTGGAGCGTATCATCAAGGACTATAACGAGATGTACGGAACCAATTTCTCCACAGATACGTTCTCAGCTTATCACAAGGACATCTCTGACCGAGTAAAGGGAAAGAAAACAAAGTCGCTCGATATTCTCATCGTCGTGAATATGTTCCTGACCGGCTTTGACAGCAAGCAGCTCTCTGTCCTTTATGTGGACAAGGACTTGAAGTATCATGATTTGCTGCAAGCCTATTCCCGCACGAACCGCGTTGAGAAGGAAACAAAGCCCTTTGGCATTATCATTTGCTACCGCAACCTCAAAAAACGTACTGATGACGCGCTGACGCTCTTCTCTAAGAGTCAAGATACCTCTGGCATCGTTGTTCCGGGTTATCAATACTTCGTAGAGAAGTTCAACGAAATGGTGATGAAGCTCAAGGAAATTGCTCTGTTTCCGGAGTCCGTGGACACAATGCAGAACGAGGACGATCAGAAGAAGTTTGTCGTGACCTTCCGTGAGCTGACAAAGTACCTCCAATCGTTGCAGACCTTTATTGAGTTCAGTTTCGATCAGGATGCTCTTATCATGTCCGAGCAGGAATATCAGGACTATAAGAGCAAATACCTCATGCTCTACTCAAGGCAAAAAACAGACCGCGAGGTTGTCTCCGTCCTGAATGACGTTGACTTCTGCATCGAATTGATGGAGAGTGACAGGATCAATGTCGCATACATCATGAACCTGATCCGCAACATTCATTTCGACGATCCCAAGCAGAAGGATTACGATATTAAACACATTAAGGATGAGCTGGGAAGAACCGATAATCCGCAGTTGCTCCGGAAAGTCGAAATCCTGCAAGCGTTCTTGGATCGTGTTGTTGTCGGCTTGGAAAGTGCGGATGAAATTGATGCAGCCTATAACGACTTTGAAAATGAAGCAAAGCGCGAAGAGATTGTTGCCTTTGCGAAGACTGAGGACATTGACGCATCTATGCTGACGGATATTATTTCGGAATATGAGTTTTCTGGCACAATGGATGCAGGAAATATCCGAGATAGGATTGAGAAGCCCTTGCCGCTTTTGAAGAAGCGCTCCCTTGTAAATCGGATTGTTGACTTCATCCGGCAGCACACAGAGAAATACCAATAAGGAGAGAGACAAATGGATAATTCGATTCAGGCTCATCAGAAAGAGCTTTGCAATAAGCTATGGGCAATGGCAAATGTCTTGCGCGGAAACATGGAGGCGTATGAGTTCAAGAACTACATCTTGGGCATGATTTTCTACTACTACCTTTCCGACCGGACGGAGAAGTATATGGCGAATCTTCTCAAGGATGACGGTATCGGTTATGAAGAGGCGTGGGCAGACGAAGAATATAAGACCGCCGTTATCGAAGAGGCACTGCGCGATCTCGGCTATGTCATCGAGCCGCAGTATTTGTTCCGCAAGATGGTCAAGATGGTAGAAAACCGTTCCTTCGACATTGAGTTCTTGCAGAGTGCAATCAACGCCCTGATGGAGTCCACAATCGGAAACGATTCTCAGGAAGACTTTGACGGACTGTTTTCTGATATGCAGCTCGATTCCTCAAAGCTCGGTCATACTGTCAAGGATAGAAGTGCTGTTATGGCAAAGATCATCGCTTCGCTGGACGAAATCAACTTCGGCGTGGATGATACCAAAATTGACGTACTGGGGAATGCCTATGAATATCTGATCGGTCAGTTTGCTGCAACTGCTGGCAAGAAAGCCGGTGAGTTCTATACGCCTTCCGGTCCTGCCGAATTGCTTTGCCGCCTTGCTTGCCTTGGTCTCACGGATGTCAAGGATGCAGCCGACCCCACTTGTGGCTCTGGTTCACTGCTGCTGCGCCTCAAGAACTATGCGAACGTGAGAAACTACTATGGACAGGAATTGACCTCCACGACTTATAACCTCGCCAGAATGAACATGATTCTGCGCGGAATCCCGTATCGCAACTTTAACATCTACAACGGTGATACCTTGGAGCATGACTACTTCGGAGACATGAAGTTCCGTGTTCAGGTTGCCAATCCACCTTATTCTGCAAACTGGTCTGCCGATATGCACTTCATGGAGGACGAGCGATTCAACGAGTACGGAAAACTCGCTCCGAAGAGCAAGGCTGACTTTGCCTTTGTTCAGCACATGGTTTACCACATGGACGAGGATGGACGAGCCGTCGTTCTCCTGCCGCATGGCGTCCTGTTCCGTGGTGCTGCTGAGGAAGCAATCCGCAAGCACCTTATTCAGAAATTAAATGTTCTGGACGCGGTAATCGGGTTGCCTGCAAATCTGTTCTTTGGCACGGGCATCCCTGTCTGTGTTCTTGTTCTTAAAAGAGAGCGCAATGGCAACTCTGACAACATCCTTTTCATCGACGCTTCCAGCAACTTTGAAGCAGGAAAGAACCAGAACATCCTTCGGGAGTGCGACATCGACAAGATTGTTGAGACCTATGAGCGCCGTCAGGATGTCGATAAATATGCTCATGTTGCGACCATGCAGGAGATTGAAGAGAACGGCTTCAACCTGAACATTCCTCGCTATGTTGACACCTTTGAGCCGGAACCTGAGATTGACTTGAATGAAGTTGCCGCTGAGATCCGCAAGCTCCAATCTGAAATTAAGGATATTGATGCGGAACTGAAACCGTTTTTTGATGAGCTGGGGCTGGACTTCCCCTTTGACGTGGAGGGCAAATAATTATGGCAAATGTATCCTCAAGTAACGGTCTTGAGAAGCGTCCGAAGCTCCGCTTCCCGGGCTTCGATGAGCCGTACAGATCGGCGCAATTAGGCGATATAGCGGCTCTGGTAAATCGCACTGATCCAAAATCTAACGCGCCGATCATGATGCTTAGTGCCGGAAATGGCTTCATTATGCAGTCCGAAAAGTATTCCAGAGACAATGCTGGACAGAGCCTCAAAAAATACATTCTCTTGAAGCAAGGGGAATTGGCATATAATCACGGCGCATCTAAGGCTAAACAGTTTGGTTGTTGTTATGAGCTGACTGAGCCAGAGGCACGAATCCCCTATGTGTATCATTGCTTCAAGATCAATAATCACGAATATACACCATTTATTGCAATGGCACTCAATAACGCCAAAATGGATAAGCAGCTTAAACGCCTCGTATCGTCAAGCGTTCGTATGGATGGGCTACTCAATATTTCTTTTGAGGATTACATGAGCGTAACAATTCATCTTCCTTCGCCCTCCGAACAAAAGCGCATAGCCGACTTTCTCCAAAAAATTGATGAGCGAATCGCCGCGCAGGAAGAACTTCTTGCTTCCCTCAAGAAGTATAAAAGAGGTGTCATTCAGCAAGTGTTCGCTGGAAGAAAAGGAACCGGAAAAGCGTGTTACCCCGAATGGCAGCAATCGTCTTTAGGTGAATATTTCACCGAGCAAACCATAAGGACATCAAACACCCCATCCACGCCTTTAGTCAGCCTCACTGTTGAGGATGGTATAACGCCAAAAACAGAACGTTATTATCGGGAGTTTCTTGTAACTAAGGAGGGGGAAAACTACAAGATGATTAAGCCCGGTTGGTTTGCATATAATCCCATGAACGCCCATCTGGGCGCAATCGCTCCTAACCATCTCGGATATACCGCCGCTGTTTCAGGCTATTATAATATCTTCTCTGTCAATGAGCCTGATACGATTTGCTTCTGGGAAGAATATCTGACATCGTACTCCATGCTAATTCACTACAAGCTCATCGCTACTGGATCACTTATTGAAAAGCAAAGAGTCCATTATTCCCAATTTGTCCGCATCCGTCGATGCTTGCCGTCAGTGGAAGAACAGAAGCACTTGTCAAAGCTATTTGAGACTCTAAATAAAAAAATAGCGAATGCTGAAAGTACAGAGCGCCAGTTGGTTGGAATGCGAGTCTCTCTTTTGCAGCAGCTCTTCATATAAAGAGCTGTTGCATCAATCCCTTTTTTATAGAAACAAGGCTCTTTAGAACACCCTCTTGCGTTATTAAAGCCTTTTCTATTGCCGAAAGAAATTTCACGATTCGCTCTTGCTCAACGATGGGGGGTAAAAAGACGCGCTGATTCAAAACAGTTTTACGATCTATGCCTTCAATCAGTCCTGTTGCCGATTGCTTCATTTTCTCAGAAAGATGAAGTGTGAGGTAAAGGCAAAACTCTTTGGTCATGCCTCCATGGGGGCGCAACGCCATAAACTGTCGTGCAATGTGTACCTTATCTTGAGAGAGAAATGCTACTGCGCCAGAGCCGGAGCCTTTGCATACCAGAAGTGTATCTCCATGATAAGCGAAGCACCGGGGAACTGTTGTCCACCTTGAAACGACCGTCTGTCCTTCAACAATGCAGCTTGCTCCCGTCATGTAAGGTATACCTTTTCCTTGCTCATTAAAATCAGTCGGTGCAAAATCTTGACCAGATTGAAGGGTGATCAACTCGCTCATCTTATGACTTTCCCATTTATTTTTCTCCGCATGGAAAGACACTCTTTGAGTGAAAATACTCTTGATAGCACCTCTTTTATACTTCTTGAGGTTATCTACGAGAGATTGCTGCGCGTCGATACGACGATCTAAGGCAATGAGAAAGTCTGCAATTTTTCTTTGCTCGGCAGTATTCTCCGGCAGATAGTGTTTTGTGGCGAAGAACTCATCTGTTGGGACATTAAGTAATCCGTGATTTCTTGCCCCTTCTGCTGAAATCATATAGATTTCCTTGTACCATTTAAGTGAATCAAAGTACACCTTAATGAAGTCTGTATCGTGCTTCTTGAGCGCAAAACAGATATATAGTGTAGACAACGCTCCCATAGGATAGCGGTCTAACCGCTTTATTGAACCGAAGTCGTAACCTACGGAATAGCTCTTGTTATACGCATATTCGCCCTTTCTCAAAAGGTAATATCCGCTCATGTCTTTGCTTGCAACGGTTTTGTTGAAGTAACTGATTTGATCGACAAGACCATCTTTCGAGGATATTGTCAGGGGTAGGTCAGTTTCATTGTTGCTGTTTTTTCGTGTTACTCGTTCTGCAAAATCAGACAATTTCTCTGCTCTCCACGGCTCATCGAAGCCCGGGAAGCGGAGCTTCGGACGCTTCTCAAGACCGTTACTTGAGGTTCTTTTTCAGATCCCATGTAAGCGTCAAGTGTAGCGGCGGATTGAAGGTTACCCGCGAAAATGAGAGAATATAATGAAAGAAAGCCATGCGTAAAACTGACGCAAGTAAAACCGAGAGATTCGTCAGTTATAGAAAACAGGAGACAAAAAAGCTGCTCTTCGGTGGGATACAGCATGCCACATGCCACATACCACATCTCAGCCAAAATGTCTCGCAACAGGGGATACGAGATTGCAGCGGAAACAGGAAAAAAGGAGCTGGCATCCAGCTCCTTTTCACTATGTGGTTTTCAAATTCAGAATGGGGCATAAAGAGGCACGATTTTCTTATTGCCATCACAGCCAAAGTTTTTGGCAGAGAGCTTGATAGCATAGGCCGGCTTGTAGGTATCCATGTAGACCTTTAAGCTCTTTGCCTTGGTATTATCGGCGGATTTAACCTCAACGGGAATGAGCTGCCCATCGCGCTGGATGACGAAGTCTATCTCAGCCCCGCGCTCCGACTCCCAGTAGTAGGTACGGTAGCCGTTGATGGAGAGCTGCATGTTGACATAGTTCTCAGCCATGCCACCCTTGAAGTCGTCGAGCTCGTCGACCATATAGAGGACATCATTGGCGGCTAAATCCTTCTTGGCGCACAGAAGGCCAAGGTCAGACACGTAGATTTTGAACGCATCTATATCGCGGTAGTTTTCGAGCGGCTTTTTGACCTGCTCGACCTTGTAGACCTGAGAGACGATACCAGACAGGCACAGCCACTCAATCGCATTCTCGAACTCGGAAGCACGCCCGCCTTTCTTAATCAGTTTGTACTGGAAACGCGTGTTCTTCTTCGAGAGCTGAACAGTGATGTTGTCGTAGGCAAGCCTGGTTTTCTTGATTTCGTTCAGGTTGTTGTACTTGCTCATGTCGTTGAGGTAACTCGCAAGAATCGTATCCTGCGTATGACGGACAAGGATATAGTCCCTGGTCTCCACGAACTGCATCACACACTCCGGCATGCCGCCGACCACGAGATACTGGCGATAGAGCTGCATCGCTGCATCGTGCAGTGCAGACGGCAGCGGCGCATTGGTATTGAAGCTCTCTTTTATCTGCGCGACTAAGTCATCCTCTCCGAGCGCCAGCATGAACTCCTCCATGTCCATAGGGTAGAGCGTCTTCATGTCGACTTTGCCGACGGGGAAGGAGAACTTCGCCCTGTTGACCGCGACACCCAGCAGGCTGCCTGCAACGATGATGTGATAATCTGGAGCGTCCTCGCAGAAGTATTTAAGCGAGGTCAACGCCCTTTCGCAAAGCTGCACCTCATCAAAGACGATCAGCGTTTTTTCTTTTACGATGGTCTGACCTGCGATATGGGACAAAATCGGTATCAAATAATCGGGGCTGATGTTTTCCTCAAAGGTTTCGTTCAGCTTTGGATTGGTTTCAAAGTTGAAGTATGCCA
>OLGB01003759.1_pt1 | contig 13818 bp, 16 predicted proteins | sample 1605691 | NCBI WGS metagenome assembly OLGB01 (sample SAMEA3888925, study PRJEB22519) | human gut metagenome | biome: human gut; feature: human-associated habitat; material: faeces | place: Denmark | collected 2010 | reverse complement strand
TTGACGACCGCTAATCAGAGCGAGATTCGCAGAGCGTATCTCGTCTCTGTTATGGCGACGAGGAAGATGCATGATATTTTCCGGAAGTGTCAGGGGATTACGGTGAAAAATTTTGTTTGACTTTTTGAAAAGAGACAAATATAATAAGGCATTGAACGAGTAGCAAATCTGCGTAAATCCGGTTTGTTACTCGTTTTTGTTATGGCGATGAGGAAAATGCACGCATTTATGCGGTGCATTTGACGACCGCTAATCAGAGCGAAACTCGCAAAGCGTGTTTCGTCTCTGTGTTCATAATATGCCATGAAAAAGTGTGTAGCTTATCAGCGTAAGTCCAGCTTGTGCGATAAGTGCACACTTTTTTTGCAGAAAAGGAGGATTCAGTTAAGATGGCAGAAAGTAACAAAATGAAGGAAATGCCGGTCAATAAGCTCATGGTACAGATGGGAATACCGATGATCTTATCGATGGCATTGCAGGCGGTTTACAATATTGTGGACAGTGCCTTTGTCGGAAACATGCAGGTGGGAAGTGAAACTGCGTTGAATGCGCTTACTCTTGTATTCCCGGTGCAGATGCTTATGGTAGCGGTTGCGATCGGAACCGGTGTGGGAACCAATGCACTTCTTGCAAGAACGTTAGGGCAGGGTAACTCGGAAAAGGCAGCTAAAGTGGCAGGGAACAGTCTGTTTCTGGGTGTTATTATCTATGTAGTCTGTTTGTTGTTTGGTATTTTCGGTATAAAGGCGTATATTTCATCTCAGACTGTCGACCGGGAAGTTCTGACAATGGGTGTCGGCTACTTACGGATATGCTGTGTATTTTCATTTGGTATTGTATTCTTTTCCCTGTTTGAAAAACTATTGCAGGCGACAGGACGCTCTCTTTATTCCACGATCGGGCAGATTGCAGGTGCAGTGATCAATATCATCCTTGATCCGATCATGATCTATGGGATTGGTCCGGTTCCGGAAATGGGTGTGGAAGGAGCTGCTTATGCAACTGTGATCGGACAGATTGCATCAGCAGTGCTGCTCTTTGCTTTCCATGCAAAATTAAATAAAGAATTTGCACATGGAGTAAGCTGCATGAAACCGGATACAGTAATCGTAAAGGAAATCTATGCGATCGGACTTCCGGCGATCATAGCGCAGGCATTGATGTCTGTTATGGTATATGTCATGAATCTGATCCTGAAATTCAATCCGGCCGCCCAGACAGCATACGGTCTGTTTTATAAAGTGCAGCAGTTTGTATTGTTTCTTGCTTTTGGGCTTCGTGATGCAATTACGCCGATCATTGCATTTGCCTATGGAATGCACAGCAAAAAGAGAATCAGGGAAGGTATTAGATATGGTCTTATTGATACGGCGGTTCTTATGGTCATTGGTATAGCGATCACGGAGCTCTTTCCGGGAGCATTTGCAACGCTGTTTAATGCCGGACAGTCCAGATTTTATTTTATAGGAGCGATGCGGGTCATTTCGATCAGCTTTCTCTTTGCAGGTATCAATGTTGCCTATCAGGGAATTTATCAGGCGCTGAACGGTGGCATGGAATCACTTGTGATCTCTCTGCTCAGACAGCTTGTCATTATTCTGCCATTGGCAGGAATCTTTTCCGCGATCGTCAGAAACGGACATGCAGGTGTATCGCTTATCTGGTGGGCATTTCCGATCACGGAACTGATAGCATGTCTGGCAGGGTATGCATTTTTAAAGCGGATCAGAAAGACGAAGGTTGACAGTTTAAAATAGGGAGGAATCAAAATGGCAGTGAAAATTATTACGATCAGCAGAGAGTTTGGAAGCGGCGGCCGCTTTATCGGAGAAGAAGTGGCAAAGAAGCTTGGAATGAAATATTATGATAAAGATATCATCGGACAGATCGCAGAGCAGTCTGGATTCTCACCGGACTATATCCGGGAACATGCAGAATTATCGCCAAAGAAAGGGTTGTTTGCTTATGCGTTTGCGGGGCGCGACAGCACAGGAAAATCCGTGGAGGATCTGGTATATGAGGCACAGAGAAAAGTCATTCTGGAAATCGCAGAAAAAGAAAGCTGTGTGATCATAGGACGGAACGCAGACTTTATCCTGCGGGAAAGAGCGGATGTTCTCAATGTTTTTATCCATGGGGATCTGCCTGAGAAAACAGAACGGATCTGCAGATTATACAATGTCAAAGAAGCTGAGGCTGTAAAAATGATGGCAGATATTGATAAACGCCGTATGACGAATTACAATTTTTATACCGATCAGAAATGGGGCATGGCAGGCAATTATACACTGTCATTGAACAGTTCACAGCTTGGATATGATAAATGCCAGAAGCTGATCCTGGGTTGTGTAAAATAGAACTTTGACGATTGCTGATCAGAGTGAAAGGGAGAAAAACAAAACCGGTAGAACTGCTTTTTAATTCTGCTATGACAGCTTTTTCATCATTTTTCATTGTCAGCAGATGTTTATGCAATATTTCACCGGAGCGGGTAAGAAAAAGCTGTTTGTTTTGATAACGGAAGAGAGAAGTATGATATTGCTCCTCTAAAAAACGGATATGTTGCGAAACAGCCGGTTGTATAGGGTCTCCTTAATGATAAAATATATTTATTGCCCGATAGAATTATATAATTTTACCTTATTGATGTCCGGTGGTACAATTTCGTACAGAAAAGAAAGAGAGGTTATCAACAAATGAATTTCATGAAGAAAAACGGAGCCGGCATTCTGGTCTGCCTTGCCATAGCTGTTCCATCATGGTTGCTTGGAAAGGCATTTCCTGTGGTAGGAGGAGCGGTGACTGCGATCATAGCGGGTATGATCATCGCAATGTTCTGGAACAAGAAGGGGAAAGCAGAGGCGGGGATCAAGTGGACTTCCAAAGTGATTCTGCAGACAGCGGTTGTACTGCTGGGATTCGGCATGAATCTGGGCGTGATCTTCCAGACAGGAAAACAATCTCTGCCGATCATCCTCTGTACGATCACAACATCACTTGTTATTGCGTGGATCCTGCAAAAAGTGCTCAAAGTACCTGCAAATACATCCATACTGGTCGGCGTTGGATCCTCTATTTGTGGAGGCTCTGCGATCGCAGCAACTGCACCTGTTATTGGCGCAGATGATGATGAAATTGCACAGTCGATTGCGGTCATTTTCTTCTTTAATGTGCTTGCGGCAATTTTCTTCCCACTACTCGGGAAAGCGATCGGATTTGACACGTTGCACGGAGAATCATTTGGTATCTTTGCGGGAACGGCGATCAATGATACATCATCTGTCACTGCTGCGGCATCTACATGGGACAGTATGTGGAACCTTGGAAGTGAGACATTGAATAAGGCAGTAACGGTAAAACTGACAAGAACGCTTGCTATTATACCGATCACACTCGGCTTATCCCTGATACGTGCCAAAAAGAGTGCAAAAGAAGGAAAGCAGGCTGCAAAGTTCAGCTTAAAGAGAGCATTCCCTATGTTTATCCTGTACTTTGTGATCGCGGCGGTCATTACAACAGTCTGTATCCATATGGGCATTGATGCAGGTGTATTTCAGCCGCTCAAAGAACTGTCCAAGTTTATGATCATAATGGCGATGGCGGCGATCGGATTAAACAGTAATGTGATCCAGCTCATCAAAACAGGCGGGAAACCGATCCTGGTAGGTGCTTCCTGCTGGTGTGGCATCACGATCGTAAGCCTTGTTATGCAGCATATTATGAACATTTGGTAATTGCCCGGAAGCAGAGAAATAGTAAATAATTTTATATGGTAAAATACGCGAAATTTGCAGGAAGTCCGTGAAAAATAAGCCGGAGAATGTTACAATACGTGTGTGAATGCTCATGTGCGATAAAGTAACACAACTAAAATAAAGAAAGACAGCCCACTATTCCGTAAAATAATGGAGAGTAATAGAGAAAACGTTTTTCTATGCTAAAATAGGCACATAAAGTAGAATGACAATCAAGATATACAAGAAAACGCTTAAACTCCACCGTTTGTCATGTAATTGTATAGCTCACTTGCTGGAGTGCAAATGAGTATTTTGATAAGATTTATACACAAAATCAAAAGGAGGAACGCATATGGAGTTCGCAGAAAAACTTATAGCACTACGCAAAAGTAGAGAATTAACACAGGAACAACTGGCTGAGCAGCTTAATGTTTCAAGACAGTCTATTTCAAAATGGGAAAGTGGGCAGGTCATACCCGAAGTAGAAAAGATTGTTGAACTAAGCAAAGCATTCGATGTTACCGTGGATTATCTGTTAAAACCATCAGAGATAGATGAATTATCGGTTAAAACAGAAATTCTGGAACAGCAACAGAAACAGATGTTAGTTAGGGAACAGAAACGCACTCAAATTTCCAAAAATATCATGTATTCGATTGGAATTTATTTGATATTTTTTGCAGTCTATTTCATTGGGCATTTCTATTTTGAAATATGGAATGCTTCTGTAATTCTTGCGGAATTACTCATTGCAACTACAATTGTAGTTTTTGTTTGGGTAAAGAGTTTTTCCGACAAATCATAAAGAGATAGAATTTGTAGCAAAACCAGTCGAGCCAGTCAACGGCAAGATGAACGGGCTGCGCCCGCCGTTGACGGCCCCGCCTGTTTTCGCAGATAGGCAGCTAAGGGGCGACAGCAAAAAGTGCTGCCGCCCTTTACTATTATAAAAATCAAATTTCAATCCACGCATTTGTGGAGGAAAGGGGGAAATTTCCATGACCTGTACAGAAGAATACAAGGAGCATATCGTTTACACATTCCATGTAGAAGCAAATGCATCTTTTGATTGTTTACGTGAAACTATGCAGATTTACCTTCAACAGGTTCCGAGTGAAGGAAGAGGAGCAAATTGGATTGTTAGAAATTTTGAACAAATCGATGGTGATGTCTTAAGAAAAAACAGAAGTCCCATTTCAAAAACATATCATTTTGCTTGCCTTTCCGATACAGATATGAGTATTACACATAAGGATGAATTCTCCTGGCCTTTGGATATCAATTTTTTTGAAGTGGCGCAAGCACCTGTTGACTGGAAATATCAGGTTTTTGTTACATCCCGTCTGGAATACAAAAACTTTAGGAGATATGCGTTTGTATACGGATTGGCATTTAGTAAATGCGCCGTAAAACTTAGTTATATAAAGAATGAGAGGGAGGGAGAATCCGAGCTGTATTATTTGCTCAGAATATTAAACGCTAAGGTTAAACCATATGAGCCGGAAAGTGATGATCAGCATCAGAAAAAATCTAATTATATTCAAATTGCTGACTATGATTTTGGAGGCTTTAATCAATATGACTTGATGAGGTATAGAGCATGTAAATACAGATTTTTAATGGAATCAATTATTGAGGAAAAGAGCGTATATAAAGATGAATTTTTATTGCGAAAGTATATAACCATTGTGTTAGAGCATAGAGCAAGAAAGCATTTCGAAGGAAAAGCATTTGTAAGAAATATCGTTTTTGATTACTTAAACGAGCAAATGGATGAACTAAAGGACAAGTTTTTATTTATTAATCACGCTGATTCTATTGACATTGTAAAAACTTCATTGGCGTACCTGGAAAAGTATGCCTTATATAATGGGAAATTTATGATGATTCGTGAGAAAGAACTTGATTATATGACAAAGCGAGAGATATACCTACCGATATTCCAATCGTTGCAGATAGTAATCTAGAAATGTCATGGTTAACATTTGGCGGTGATTATTATGAATTGTATGAAGCATTAGTTAAAGCATGGTGCTTACAAATGAATTTACCAACGGACAATGAAACAGTTACTAAGTATTTTAGATTAAATATGGAACGTGGGATAGCTCATCTATGTGGAACAGGTTTCATTAAAAACTTTGATGATTTGGTGAAATTGGCGGTCAAGGAGAAATAAATATGAGTATTTATCTGGATTATAATGCTTCGGCACCAATAGATCTTAGAGTGTTGAACGCTATTTGCAACCAGGGGCAAGGATATTAGATCTGGGATGTGGTAGCGGAAGAGACTCAAAGTATTATCTGTCAAAGGGATATGATGTTGTTTCGGTCGATGGAGCGATCGAAATATGCCATTTAGCAGAACAGTATATTGGAAAATCTGTCCATAATATCAAATTTGAGAATCTTGATTATTCAAATGAGTTTGATGCTATATGGGCAAGCGCTTCTTTACTACATGTTAATCCTAAGCAGATGCCTATTGTATTGGATAGTATAAAAAGGGCATTGAAGAATGATGGAATCCTATATGCCTCGTGGAAGTATGGGAGAAATGAAAAAATAGTTGATGGCAAGTATTATCTTTATTTAGATGAGTCTGCTATTGCAGATCTGTTTAATTCAGCATCAATTGAAATTGAATATATCTGGGTAACAGAAGATAAACTATTTCGAGAAGAAAAATGGCTAAATATTATTGGAAAAAAGAGAGGATATCAGATCAAATAGGAAAACTGTGTCTATCCAGGTGAATCCTGATTTGAATGTCACAGTGAGAGCACCAAGGCTCGCTTCGCAGAAAGATATAGAGTATATCATTAAGGAAAAAGAGGCTTGGATTAGTAAACATATTGAGCAAATTAAGGTGAAGAAGGCACAATATGAATCCATGCCGATAAATTATTTAACGAACGAGGAAATAAAGGAGCTTGCTGACAAGGCTCTTTTGTTAGGAACTATTAAAAGGCAGGTGTTTGCACGCGTTGGTCAGAATACTACGAAAAAATCAATGACTGGTCTGTAAGCACTGCCGTAAATAAGATATCATCCCTTGAGGATATGGGTGCACCGGACGAGATTGTCGATGCGCTCAATATCATCGCCTTTGAGGATGAAAAAGGAGCGACGAGGCTCCTGAACAGAGCTGTACAGTACGGTGTAAAGTTTTCCGGAGAGAATCTTGCTGAAATCGTCGGACTGTGTGAAGAGGATAGTTTTAAGAAAGCATTGTATCAATCTGCGGAAGCGTTTATTGAGCAGGATTTAGAAGACTTGTACTGTTGTGTTGATGATGAGCTTATCGTTAAATTAGCGAAGCAATATAAGATATCTGCTCCGGCGGATATTGCAGAAGAGTATGAGGAAGAGCTATGTCCGGATGCTGGTACGCCGATTTCATGGAGCAGATTTTACGATGCTTTTTATGATTGGAAGCCGGAATATGCCAAAGCACGCTTGCAGTCAGTAACGGACTTTGGCAGTGATGATGAAGTGCTGGAAGTAGTGCAGGAATTATTTTGGGATGATGAATATGAAGCCAGTAAGCTGGTTATGAGGGCAGTGGATGCCGGTGTCAGATTTAAGGATGAAAACATAGTGGAGCTTACAGCCCATTGTAATGAGGATACCATAAAGCAGGTAGTATTTATGTCGAAGTTATTGTTGACAGAAGAATCGTTAGAGGAACTGTATGGAAATGTCAGCGATGACATTATTATTGAAGTGGCGAAGGAGCAGAACCTCCGATTGCCGGAGGGTTTGAGAGAAGAAGCGGAAGAACCGGAAGATATCAGCTATGAGGTCCATGCGGCTATAGATGCTGCGGATTATGCGTTGGAATGTTTAGCGCAGGCACAGCATTCTATGAATGATAGTAGTAACGTCAGCTTTATCGACATGATGACGAAGGGTTTCTTTACTTCCTTGTGGAAATATTCGACGCTTTCGGAAGCGGATGTGGATATACAACAAGCGCAGAATGCATTAGATAGTTTGAATGCAGAACTAAGGAGTTTGGCAAATAATAAGAGCATTCAGTTGAAGTATGGTCGTTTGGCGGCTGAAATTGATATGTGGTTTGATGATGGATTTTTGGATGCACTGACGCATCTACAGATAAATAAGGCGCAGAAATGCATTGGCAAGGCAATTACGCAGGTGGAGAATATTCGGCGAGAGCTTTCTAAATTGATATAAATTTAAGATAGAAACTAAGGACATTTATCATTGAAATATTAAGATGCTCTTTAGAGGTTTGATGAGTTTTACTAATGCGATATGCAAGAAGGCTTACGAAGCAGAACAGAGTAACACGGGTAAGAAGAAAAAAGCCGGGAAGGGAGCGAAACCGGAAGTGACCGACAACAAGAAGAATAAGGAGGAGTTTGAGGCTATGAAGAAAAAGACAAAAGGCATTCTGATTGGAATGATAGCAGCAGTGGTGGCTGCTGTGGCAGGGGCTTTAGTATATAAAGCTACGCATTAAAAAAGGAATCTGTGTGACAGATTCCTTAAATAAGGGAAAAACCCTGACGAAGAATGGAGTTCCAGTTGCTTTTCTGATATAGAAATCGTACAACAATTACCGTTTGCTTTTCTTTATCAATGGTGTAAAAGGCAAGGTAATTATTGACTATAATAAAACGTATTTTCCAACTCGCCAGAACGGGGTCATCTACAAGACGATACTTTTCGGGCATATCCGAGAGAGAGTTGATTTGTTCTGTAGCTGCATCAAGCAGATAATCGGCAGCAGTGGGGTTCTTCAGATTAAATTCGATGTAGTCAGCGGCACGCAGGATATCGCGTTCTGCGGTGGCTGTGATGTGAATGCTATAACTCATCTGCGACGTTTGCTCCGAATATCAGCCATTGCTTCAGAGAATGGTCGGGTGTTGCCAGAGGCAATATCATCCATACCCTCTTTAATCTGGCTATATAATTCCAAGCGACTGGTTAATTCTTCGTAGGCTTCAATGCTCATAACGGCAAGGTCGCCTTTTCCATTCTTCGTAATAAAAACTGGTTCGGGATAATTGTGACAAAATGTTGAGATTTCGTTGTAGTTATTCCTTAAATCAGCACTTGATTTGATTGCTGGCATAATGAACGCCTCCTTATTTGATAACAAAATTATACATAAATTTTGTTATATAGTCAATGGAGATGTGAGAATATTATATGTCAGTTTTTGCAATTGTATTCGATTGACTTCCTTTGGGGAGCAATCCGTGCACCAGCCGGGTTGTTCCCGGTGTGGTGCGTAAATCCATAAGGAAAGCACAACTGCAATCTGGTCAGACTGGATTACCAGCAGGAGCAGGGGCTTATGAGCACGCTGCCCTTGCCAATAACCTGATTGAGATCCAGAGGTTATAAAATCTCTTTTCCCGGACGGCTATAGACAGAAAATTAAAATTTAATAATAGGAATCGTTACTGTATTTGCCGAATTTCTATAAATTTCCCCTGTACACAAAAATTTCACTTGTAATCTGGCAGTATATCGGCTACACTTTACGCATTCCAATCTGATATGGAGGATAAAAAAGAGTATGAGAAAGAAATGGATTTTTACCGGAGCGGCATTTGCACTTGCAATGACCCTGACCGGATGCAGAGATAATGCGACAGCCAGTATTCCGCAGCAAAGCAGCCAGGAGCAGGCGAAGGAGCAGACACAGATGATTCCTATGGAGGAGGCACAGGAAGCGGCGTTAAAAGCAGCGGATATTGAAGCGGCAGATGCAGACATTTCAGCCACGACCTTAAGTGAGGTGGCGGGGGTGGCCTGCTATAAGGTGGAATTTACTTCCGGAGAGTATGCCTACGCCTACACGATCAATGCAGAGACAGGAGCTGTCATGGAAATGAGCAGCCAGGAACAGAATGCGCAGGCTTCCGGGACGCAGACGGAGACGGCAGACCCCGCTGTCCCTGCTACGGCACAGACCTCAGCCGCTGCACCGGCACAGAATGCAACAGGTATCGGAACCGTGGATGAAGCAGCAGCACAGAAGATCGCACTGGAGCATGCCGGAGTGAAGGCAGCGGACGCAACAATCACCAAGTCAAAGCTTGATTATGAAGACGGACGTCAGGTATATGACATTGAATGGTATGCAGGCGGTGCTAAGTATGACTATGAGATTGCGGCAGACACCGGAGAGATCATCAGTTCCGCGTATGAAGAAAAAACGATGGGAGCAGACAGTAAGAGCGTTACGGTCAGTGAGGCAGATGCAAAGAAAACAGCCCTTGACCGTGTAAGCGGTGCAACAGACAAGGATCTCTACGAATGGAAGCTTGATTATGATGACGGACGTCCGGAATATGAAGGAAAGATCATCTACGGTGGAACGGAATACGAATTCACGATTGATGCAGCGACCGGATCCGTAATGGAGTGGGATGCTGAGAAGGTCCGTTAAGACAGACAGGAGAACTAGTTACGTACAAAGATTATCAATGAGCAGTTAACAGATTTATTCTATAACTTTATCGAGATGGAAGACCGTATTGCGGCCAATGACCGGTATGCAGACTTAAACAGCTCGGATATGCGGTTTTTGTCCGCCGTAGGAAAAGGGAGCCATCCAAGGACCATCACCCAGGTCGGTGATTACCTGTGTGTCGGGAGACAGACGGCACACCATGCATCCAGCAGCCTAATCCGGAGAGGATATATCACCAAGATGACGAACCCGAACGATGCCAGATCCCAATGGCTCATTCTTACGGATAAGGGGATGGAGGCCGTGGTCTATTACCGGAACCGGATCCGCAGCAACGTGAAAGGCATGACGAAGAATTTCTCCGAACAGGAGATGGATGGAATGATCGGTCTGCTGGCGCAGATGAACAGCTTTCTGGATTCCAAAAGAGTGGAAGGCACCGTATCATCCAGAAGAAAAAATAACCGGAGGAGAGCTTATGGCAGTAACCATACGTGACGTCGCAAGGGAAGCGGGAGTCAGTGTTGCGACCGTGTCCCACGCCCTGACCGGGTATACGGATATATCTGTAAAAACAAGACAAAAAATACAGGAAACGGCACGCAGACTGGGGTATCAGCCGAATGTCAACGGACGCAGTCTTGCCAGTAAAAAGAGCAACCGGAGCGCCCTGATCATTCCGGATCTGCTGAAACGGGAGCGGAAGGACAACATCCCCTTCCGCATGATCCAGGGGGTGTATGGCTACTGCAGCAGCCACGGACTTGAGGTTGCGGTATATGCCCATGATCAGGAAGAAATGACCTACCGGCAGTTCTGTGAGAGCCATGCGGTGGAAGGAATCCTGATTAGTGACATGATAATAGAGATTTTCTGGCATACTACGGAGAACGCAAGCTGATTCTTCGTGTAGCCTTTGAAAGGTATCTGCATAACCATCCAGAACTAAGGAGGCGGGTATAATGGCAAAGGCAGGAAGAGGACAGACAAGGCGGGATTCCAAGCGTAGAGTATTAAGACCGGGAGAGAGTGTAAGAGCAGACGGAAAATATCAATATAAATATCACATTGATGGAAAACCACATTTTGTATACAGTTGGAAACTGGAGCCTACGGACAAACTTCCAAAGGGCAAGAAGCCATGCCTCTCCCTTCGTGAATTGGAAAAACAGGTAAACACAGATTTGGATTTGCTTGTAAATATCGTGGACGGACAGATGACAGTCTGTGAACTGGTAGACCGATATTTGAAAACAAAGACAGGAGTAAGGCAAAGTACGAAACAGGGATATGTTACAGTACAGAGATTACTTGCAAAGGAAGCATTCGGTAAAAAGACGATACGAAGTGTGAAAACTTCCGATGCAAAGCTGTTCCTTATAAAATTGCAACAGGAAGATGGGAAAAGCTACAGTTCCATTCATACCATCCGTTGGGTGTTGCGACCAGCCTTTCAGATGGCGGTGGATGATGACATTTTGGTAAAGAACCCTTTCGGATTTCAGCTTGCCGGGGTATTGGTAAATGACGCAGTCACAAGAGAGGCAATTTCCAAAGACCAGATGAGAAAGTTCCTAAAGTTTGTGCATGACGATGTGGTGTATTGTAAATACTATGAAGTGGTGTACATATTATTTCATACAGGAATGCGAATATCGGAATTTTGTGGATTGACGCTGAAAGACATTGATCTTGAAAATAGAACCATAAATATCGACCATCAGTTGCAGAGAACATCAGATATGCGGTACATCATAGAAACCACAAAAACGGATGCTGGAACAAGAGTATTGCCGATTACAGAGGATGTGGCACAGATGTTTCAGGCAATCATCGAGGACAGAAATGCACCGAAAGTGGAGAAATCCATAGATGGATATAGCGGATTCCTGTTTTACGATGATAATGGAATGCCACTTGTGGCAATGCATTGGCAGCATCGTTTCAATCATATGGTTGGAAGGTACAATGATATCTACCGGGTGCAGATGCCAAACATCACACCTCATGGTCGAGTTATAATAGGGACAAGTTAGAAAACTCCAGTAAATACAAGGGGTTGCACTAATTTAGTCCTTATCTTTAACTCCCTGAAAAAGGGAAAAATAAGGCAGCGCTGTCATTCCAGAATATGAATTATTACAGATCCAGACTGGAAATGGATTTGTGTAAGACAAGAGTAAAAACAACAGAATTATTGTAATTATAGGACTGAATTAGCTCGCACGGAATATAGATTCCGGTTGTCTAATTCAGTCCTCTTTTTGATTGACGATGATGAAAGGTGATGAAAAATGGCTAGAATTATTTCTATTGTAAACCAAAAAGGGGGAACGGGAAAATCCGCATGTACTGCTAATTTAGCAGTAGGATTAGCACAAAAGAATATGAAAGTGTTGATTGTAGATGCCGATCCACAGTCTGATGTATCCGCAGGATTTGGATATCGTGATTGTGATGACAGTAATGAAACACTTACAGCTCTTATGGATGCAGTAATGAAAGATGAAGATATTCCTTCAGACTGTTATATCAGACATCAAGCAGAGGGAATAGACATTATCTGTTCTAACATTGGACTGGCAGGTACGGAAGTACAGTTGGTAAATGCAATGAGCAGGGAATATGTATTGAAACAGATTTTATATGGTATCAAGGATCAATATGATGCAGTCATTATTGACTGTATGCCATCATTGGGAATGATCACGATCAATGCGCTGGCTGCATCAGATGAAGTACTCATTCCAGTTGAAGCGTCCTACCTGCCAATCAAAGGCTTGCAGCAGTTGTTAAAAACGATCGGTAAGGTTCGTAAGCAGATTAATCCGAAGTTGCAAGTCGGTGGAATTCTGTTTACAATGGTCGATGCTCATACGAATGATGCCAGAAATAATATGGAACTTCTCAGAAATGTATATGGAAGTCAAATTCATATCTTTGATAATTATATTCCATTTTCTGTAAGAATGAAGGAAGCAGTCAGAGAAGGACAGAGTATTTTCTTTTATGATCCGAAAGGCAAAGCTACAGAAGCTTATCGGAGAGTGACGGAGGAGGTGCTGAAAGATGCCATCTAAAAAAAGAGCAACTCCCATTTCCTTACAGCCACTTGATGCGTTGTTTGGAACAAACGAAGAAACAAACAATGGAATTTGCGAGATAGAAATAGGAAGCCTTCATCCATTTCCAAATCACCCGTTTCAAGTAAAAGATGATAAGAAAATGGAAGAATTATCAGAAAGCATTACACAATATGGCGTGTTGGTTCCTGGTATTGTGCGGTTGAGAGAGTCTGGTGGTTATGAGCTGGTAGCTGGTCATAGGCGAAAACGAGCATGTGAACTTGCGGGATTAGAGAAAATGCCTGTTATCATCAAAGATCTTACAGATGATGAAGCGACGGTGATCATGGTAGATTCCAACATTCAACGAGAAGAGCTGCTGATCAGCGAAAAGGCATTTGCTTATAAAATGAAATATGAGGCGTTAAAGCGTCAGGGAAAACGCTCTGATTTAACTTCTTGCCAAGTTGGCAAGAAGTTGGCGGCAGAAGAAGTCAGTCAGAATACAGGAGATAGTTCCAGACAGATTCTTCGATATATTCATCTGACAGAGTTAA
>OLGB01003735.1_pt1 | contig 13908 bp, 8 predicted proteins | sample 1605691 | NCBI WGS metagenome assembly OLGB01 (sample SAMEA3888925, study PRJEB22519) | human gut metagenome | biome: human gut; feature: human-associated habitat; material: faeces | place: Denmark | collected 2010 | reverse complement strand
GCATCTTTTTCATCTTTACTACCAAAATGAATACGTCGGTGGCATGTAGGGCATAGACAAATGATATTCTCAACGCAGTCAATGTTTCGTTTATTTTCAGACCAGAAGCGCTCGGTATTTGATGCCGTACAAGGAATTAAATGGTGACCTTCCATGTAAGGAATACCCTTATCAGTTAAGAAGGTATAATGACTGCCATCAAACTCACATTTGAAGTTCGCCTTTTTTAAGGCTTGCTTTGAAACATTTGCTTTCTTCAGTATAGTTCTTCCCGAAGTTCCTTCGCTATAGCTCGGTTGCTGTCTCGATGCATCTAACAACACCTCATCACACTCTACATTCTGAATCTCTTTCTGAAAGTCAAAGTCATTGTCCACTTCTCGGCTTTTCCTTTGAAGATAATTTACCAACCACAGTAACATCTTTGCTTCTTGCCTTGGATGTCTGCCCGCATAGAATCGTTGCATTCGAAACATCTGCAGATCATCTCCGCTCACTTTAAAGACAAAGGGATTAGGCTCTGCTTGCAAGTCATAGATATAATCAGACTCTATCGTATAAGTACATTCTGTACGCGTTCCTTCCTCAAGAATAAATCGATGCAAACCTGGATTTGATTGTTTTTCAGCATATACTCTAGCATTATCAGTAAACGCAACTATTCGTCGATTGGTTGAATGAGGCAATTTTTGTACATAAACAATCATTACTCCATCAACATAATCATCTGACGAGGAGGCCCCAAGTTTTTTAATATTCGGATTGTCATGCGGAGGAAGATAACCATAAAAACGGCCATCTGCATCATTGGGCTTTAAATTAAATACTTCATGTCCGACATTGGTTTTACAGTATGCACCTGATTCCAAATCAACCACCATGTAATAGGATGGCAAGGTAAATGTTACAGTCTGTGCTGCTACCTTAAAAACATCATTAATATATTCAAGCAACTCTGTATTGTTACAACTAGGATTAAGAATAGAGCCACCGCCCTTAAACCCCATCCTTTTCAGAACTTCTTCCTTCAACAGATTGCCAGTATACTCAGCCACTAATTCCAATTTATATGTATTATCGTTTGGAGCTGAATCAACCCAATAATCACCATCTTCCCGCGGCACATCAACTTTATCGACTCTCAATTTAAATCGAATAGATCTGTCATCATTCATAAACAGATATACGATGTCATTTTCTACAAATTTCGATTTGACATTCGTCGTCCAGTTCACAAATCCCAATTCTTTTAATGCCTTACGGTGATTACATATATTTTCATTGGCAAAGGCAAGCCATGTGCGATTGCGTACCATAATTCTCTTTCAAAATAAGTTAAAACTGCTGCTGCCGCAACCATTCGCCCATAAAACGATCGTAAATGATATACCCGTAAGGTGTCTGATAAACCAGTTCGTTGTCGAGCAGTTTCTTCAAAGAAGCACTGACACTGCTCGCCGCGCGAAGTCGATGGCGGCTGATAAAATCTCCCGCCAACACCTCTTTGACGCACCCTTCGCGAGCGATGGCTTTCAACAGACGCACATGACCGGCCGAATAGGCCTTCAGCAAATCAGCATACGAATAGCTCTGTTCGGAAACGATCTGTTCCGTAGCATACACCACCAACTCCGTATCCACATCCCGATTATAGCCGTACAAGCGATTAAGAATGCACTGGATATACCAAGTATGTCCGTCAAATTTATCGTAAATCGTATCGAAAACCTCACGGGGAAGCTGCACGCCATGTTTGGCAAAGTGCCCGACGGCGAAACAAGCATATGCCTCACGATCAACGGGACCGATGGTCAGCAGTTGCGTACTCTGATAGAATGGTCTTTTCGACGAGGTAAACATCTCCTGCATCAAATGTTGCTTGCTACCCGCAAAGATGATGTTCACATTGGGCAGAAACTGGATGTAGGAGCGTAACAATGCCTCGACACCTTTTTCCTGATATTCAGCAATCTGCTGAAATTCGTCTATGGCAACGTAGCACCGTTTCTCTGACGAGCCTAAATACTCGAATATCTCTTTCAAAGTATTTTCTTCCTCGGCCGGAGCCACATCTATCGTCACCTTGGGGACACCTGTCAATTCGTCAAAAGTAAACACCGGACGGCAGCTGCGAATGAACTGCCCGATGCGGCTTAATGTTTTCTGAGGCGCTGTATCAAGTTTACCCAATACCGTATTGGCAACCAACCGCACGAAATCACCCATTGACTGTGTGGAATAGATGTCCATATAGAGTGTAACAATATCAGGCTCCTGCTCTTTCAGGCGATAAAAGGCATGACGGATCAGACCGGTCTTGCCCATACGACGGGGAGCAATCAGCGTTACATTACGCCCATTGTGGAGCGCATCGAGAATTGCTGCCGTTTCCATCTCACGGTCACAAAAGAATTCGGGGCTGTGATAACCTGCTATCAAGAAAGGATTATTCGGCTTCATATTATTTTTATCCGATAATTACGTAATTATCGTAACGCAAATATCGCAATAAAATACAAAACAGCCAAAGGATTCACTAAGATAATTTACAGCCAAATGAAAAAATAACTTTACTTTATCCCCGTATTCCTATATACGTTCATTAAAGTAAAGTCGAAATAAGGGAAGATAAGAGATGGCTGCGCCACGGTGAAATGGCTCCAGCTATTTTTTCTTTTGGCCAGCAAAATTCCGTCCCAGAATGTCCCCGACGCACGTCACATCATATACAATTCACTAAACATCAACAACATGAGTCATTTTAATATTTTTTGCTCGAAAACATGTTATAACCGGGATTATTATAAACGGCATAAGCAAAAGATATATCATCGACAAGCACAACGAAATATTGCCCCCAAAGAAACAAGGGTTCAGCCTTCCATTCAGCTCAGGTGACTGGATCGACAGTAAACAAGCAAGTACCCGTTACAATGTTTCAGTTAGTACTTTATATGTTTCAATTTGCAGGAATCGTACCACGCAAACGTGAAGGTAAAACGACTCTATATTCCACCAAACATTTGGATGCAGCCATGAAATTCATTCCGAAACAATTGACTGACGGGCTTATTACGTTAAAAGATGCAGTATCGAAATACAATTTTCCGATACCGAATCTTCGGTATCTTATCATACGCCTCGGAATACAATCGGAAAAAATCCGCGGAAAAATCATGTTCAGGGAAGCCGATTTCAAAAAATCATCACCGTGGCTAAAATCACCTGACAATCAAAGCATAGCAAAACAGATTTTTTTGTTTACAACAATATTATCAAAAACTTGCAACCCTCAAAAACGACATCATGAAACGAGTGAAAGTGACTCTGCGCAGCCGCCCGATCTCCGGAGGGCGTCGTACCCTGTACCTCGATTATTATCCGGCAGTACGTGTCCCTGAAACCATGAAAATGATCCGGCAGGAGACTCTCGGCATGTACATTTATCAGAAACCCAAAAGCGCAACACAGAAACAATACAACGAAGCGATGTTGGCACAAACCGAAGCTATCCGCAGCCTGCGTGTACAAACAGTCATCAACGAGGAATTCGGCTTTCTCGACAGACATCGACTGAACTTGGATTTTCTCAAATATTTCCGTAAAGAAGCCCAAAAACACAATAATGTCTGGAACAGTTCATACAAACATTTTGAAAAGTTCGTAAACGGGAAATGTACGTTTGCACAGGTCAATGTCGACTTATGCGTCAAATTCCGGGAATATCTTTTGTCTGCCTGTCGATTTCAAAATAGAGCAAAAAAACTCGGCATCAATACCGCTTCAAACTACTACCGCAAATTCCGCGGATTGCTTGCCATCGCTCTCCGGGACAAATTATTGACAGAAGATATAAACACGTCTCTGACACGGATTGAACCAAAAAGAAATCGAATCGAGTTCCTGACACAACAAGAGCTGTATAACCTCTCGAACGCACACTGTGAGATTCCCGTTCTCAAACGGGCAGCTCTTTTTTCGTGTCTTACCGGCTTGCGGTTCAGCGACGCCAAAGGACTGAGTTGGGATAATATCGTCCCTAATCTCGAAGGTACCGGGTACGACATTCAACCGAACCCAGAAAACGGAGACGGAAACCACCATGCCTTTAAGTCCCGATGCCCTCGAACTATGTGGCTCACGAGAACAAGGTCCCGTTTTCAAAGGATTCAACCGCAATATGCTTTATGGTCCTCTGAAACGCTGGCTCCGAGAAGCCGGCATTACCAAGCGTATCACATTCCACTGTTTCCGCCACACCTATGCAGTCCTGCAGTTGGCGAATGGAACTGATATCTACACCGTAAGCAAAATGCTGACTCATAAACATGTCACGACGGCTGAAATCTATCTCGAACTGCTCGAAGACACGAAAAACTCAAACGCTTGGACGTATACAAATACACAAAAATAACGATCCGGTCATAGCACAAATCATCTAACTTAAATAACTTGCTATTATGGAAGAATTGCAAAATCTAACATTTAACGATCTGCCGCAAGCCATATGAAGGATCATGCAGGAGTTGAAAGAACTTCGAGAAATGATAGCCGTATTACAACTGCCCAAACCGGAACGCAGGCCCATTATGATCGACGAAGCCTGCAAAATTCTGATTATTTTTTTTAATCGACAATAAATTGATAATCAATTTATTGTCGATTAAATTTTGTCGTTTATGTCCGCAATTTGTCCGCATTTCTCTTGAAACAGAAAATATTCGGTATTTTTGAATCCGATTGCCGGTAGACGTTTGAATACTCCTCTCTTTATTAATCCCCAAAAGATGGAGCCTTCCTAATCAAAGGCAAACTTTACACCTCAGAAACAAAAAGATATGCGATCCCCAATACCACAGACCTACTCGCATCTCTGACCAAACCGAAGACTATAAACACTTTTTGTAAGAATAAACGGAAAATTTAGGGAGATTCCAAGTGATTTTGACCTCCTTGAAATCCCCCATTTTTGCTCCTGTTCTAATTGAAAAAACAAAACAAAACAACTATAAGTAATAACCTTAAAAATTCGATGATGAGTTTTCGGGATTTATTAAAATCAGGGACGAATCCAACGTTACAATCAAACTAGATGATCTGCGGATAATCCTCGAAGAAACGGCAGGCACGTTAAAGCCCATACCGCAGGAACGACCACAGTCAGACAGTCTTTTCATTCGCCTCGCCATTCCGCAAATATCAACTTTTCACTCTACGCTAACGGGTAACTCCACCGCAATATCCGCCGACGAAGTTCCCAGCGAAAGCACATACTCTCCGGGATCGACGCGCCAGCCGTGCGTCCGGTCGTCCCAATAGGCCAGGGCGCTGCGATCGAGCTCGAATTCGACCTCCCTGCTCTTGCCCGGAGCCAATTCCACCCGACGGAACGCTTTCAGCTCCTTCTTCGGCCTCACGACCGTGGGATTCCGCTGCGAGACATAGAGCTGCACGACCTCGGCCCCGGAGCGGGAGCCCGTGTTGGTCAGGGCTACACGAACGGTCAGCGGGCCCTTTGCCGGAAATTGCTTCGCCGCATGGGGTTTCGATAGTGAAAAAGTCGTATAGGAGAGCCCGAACCCGAACGGATAAAGCGGTTCGATCCCCTTGGTTTCATACCAGCGATATCCCACCAATACGGACTCCGCGTAGTCGATGTCATAGATTCGGATCAGCTTCTCGTTATAGGCCCGCGGCGCCTTGTTGTAGAACTCCGCACCGGCCGGCATCGTCCCTTTGGCCGGAGAGTCCGCAAACTCCCTTTCGATGGTGATCGGGAGCTTCCCCGAAGGATTGATTCTGCCAGAGAGTATTCCCGCCAAGGCCGTCATGCCGTTCTGACCGGGATACCAGCCGTAAATCACCGCCGCAGCCCGATCGTTCCAGCCGCTCATGCGGATTCCCGACCCCGAGTTGACCAGCACGATCGTGTTCGGATTCGCTTCGACGCACATGCGGATAAATGCCTCCTCTTCTTTCGGCAGGGCGAACGGACGCTCGAACGACTCCACGTCGATCGTTCCCGCCGAAAGCAGGACGACATCCGCTGCCGCAAGCTGTTCCCGCGTGGGACGTTCCACGACCTGCACGGCGTCGCCGAATTCCGCACGGACAGCATCCGCAAGCGAAACATTGTCGTATCCCAGTACTTCGGCCGACGAGGAGGTGCTGCCTCCGGTGCGGGGTATCTCCCGGATAAAGCGTCCAGTGAGCAGGATCCGGCGGCCGACGGCCAACGGCAGAATCCCGTTGTTCCGCAGCAGCACCGTGCCTTTCGCTGCAACTTCGCAGGCCGTTTCGGCATGCGCCGGGAAGCGGCCGAGCAGGTCGGGACGGTATTTCACCCGGTCGTAAAGCCCGAAAGCGACGGCGGTGGCGACGTTGGGCCGGATCATCCGTTCCAGATCCTTTTCCGAAATGCACCCCTGGCGAAGCAGCTCCCGCACCTCCTCAACGAACTCACGGCGGCCGGGCATCTCCACATTCTGACCGCTTTTGACGACTTTTTCCGTGTCGTACACGGAGCTCCAGTCGCTCATCACGCATCCCCTGAATCCGAGCTCGCCGCGCAGCAGTTCCCCGATGACACGACTGTTCTGACCGGCCCACTCCCCGTTGAGTTGGTTATAGGAGGTCATCACATAGGCCACACCGGCTTCGATACCGGCGCGGAACGGAGGCATATAGATCTCGTGCAGCGCTCGTTCATCGATCAATGAATTTGACCGGCGGCGGTAAAATTCCGTTTCGTTGCCGATGAAGTGTTTCAGACAGGCGGCGGTCCCCGTCGACTGCATACCCCGCACGTAAGCCGCAGCCATGACAGAAGTCAGCAGCGGATCTTCACCGAAATATTCGAAATTGCGGCCGCACTGGGAATTGCGTGCGATGTTCAGTCCCGGTCCCAGCAGCACTTCGATGCCGCCTGCACGGCACTCCTCCCCCACGGCTTCCGCATAACGGAAAGCCAGCTCGGGATCGAACGACGAGGCGAGCATGATCGGACAGGGAAAGGCCGTCGAGCGCTCCAACTGGCGGACCATCGTGGAGTCGGGCAGGTTGTTGCGCAGATGAACCCCTTGCGTGGCGTCGGAGAGATAGAGATAGGGAATACCCTTCTCCGGAACGCCGTAGAAGAAAAACGAGGAATAGCCGCGCGCAAAATAGATCTTTTCGTCGAGGCTGAGCCGGGCGATCAGGGAATCGGCCTGCCGATAGGCTTCATCCCAAGAGACGAACTGCTGAGCGAAGAGTCCAGCGGCGGCACAACAGGCCGCCAAGGACAGCATGATTTTTCGTATCATAAATATCAGTCTGTTTTCAAAAAGGGAGGGGGCGGAAAATACTCCGGCCCTCTCTCCCGGTTTTGTCCGTTCTTTATTTCGTCACGCAGATATCGTCGATGAACCAGCGGGAGAACTCGTCCGAAGCAGGTTCGCTCGTGAAACGCAATTGCGTGGAGGCCGTCGCACCCGTGATCTTCAGCGAATAGGTATTGAACGCATCGGTTGCCAGTCCCGATACAATCGCCTTCGTTGCGCCATTGATCGTTCCGCCACCAACTACCTCGACAACGATTTCCGTCAGATCGCCTTTCTTGTCCTTAGGTTCGTTCGCCTTGCCTTTAGGGCGATCCGAGCAGGTTTTGTAAGCCATCGCGCGGAAAGAGAGGTTCAGGTCGCCTGCCGCGTTCAATGCCGGCGTGAGCAGCGCCCCCGCTTCGTTCTTATACTCCGCCCTCTTCACGGCCTGCGACTCGACATAACCGATCTGAGCATAACCCGGCCGCTGACGGACATGGGTACCTGAAAGTCCGTTTTTCAACTCGGCGCTCCACTCCGAAATGTCACTGCCGCAATAGTTCAGCATAGCGGCCAGTTTATCGCCGTAAAGGTAATCCAACCCTTCGGTCAGTCCGTCGAAAGGTTCGAAATAAACCGCTCCGGCTGGTTTCGACGTACTGAATTTCGGCACGGCTTCGATTGCGATACATGAATGCAGGCGCGAATCCGAATTATATCCGGCTGTACCACCATTGCAACTGACATTGTCCGTTGGATAAAGTTTCAACAGCAGCGTCTGGCCCTTCATCAGCCGCAACTGCGGCGTCAGGGTTACCGTGAAATAATAAAAATAGCCACTGCCCGTAATCGCCTCGGGAATCGCAATCGCCGTAGAGCCGTCAGACGGGGTGACATACTCCTCGCCGTCGGTCGAATAGGCCATCGCCCAGTTCTTCGGAGCGCCGCCCGTTCCCGACATACCGAACGAAATGCGGAACGATGCGGGCATGTCCTCGGCCAAAGGTACGGTTAACAGGAAATAAGAATCTTGACCGTAAACCATCGACTTGGCCGGAATGTTATCGTGTGCACCCTCGTCTGCCCAGTGCGTCAGTCGGAAATGGCTGCTGTTCGACGTCGAGGCCACCTTCGCTGTCAGCACGACGCATTTGGAGACATCCTTGTCCTCGACTTTGAAGTCCGCGCCCAATTTATCGAACGAGCCGTCAGTCACCGTCACATACTTACAATCCTTGTTGGCCTGCGAGGAGGCGTAGAACGAGAAGACATAGGGCAGTCGGATGCCGACTTGTGCACCAAAACGCAACCCCGTGAGCTCCTTGTCCTCGGCCGTGCAGGGGCGGATCGCATAGGCACCATCCTGCGGCACGACGATTCCTTTGAGCACGCCGCTGCCCGTTGGCGCAGGGTCGATGCCGAATGAGGAAGCCTGCGAAGCAACCAGCCGAAAGCGATTGTTGTCAGGATCCTGCATCGACAGATTATCCTTAAGCGTCAAATCTCCCAACGAACCACCTTCCGGCACGTAAACCTGGGAATATAAGCCCGCATACATCGACTCGTAGGCACCCGATCGAAGCTCCTCATAAGTAATCTTCAGAGCTTCGATCTTCACCTGAGAAGTCTCCGTACGGGTGATCCTGTCGTCCGAAACGGGCTTCAGCTCCATCACGCCGGTCTCGGCGTTCACGCCCACCACGGCGCCTTTCAGATCGATCTCCAACTCTTCGCCCGGATTGCGGTAAAGCGTTTCGTCAGTGCGCAGCGTAATGCCGCAGCCGGGTTTCAAGGCGCTTTGTAGCGCGAGGCAGTTCTCGAAATAGTTGTTGTCCTGAACGCTCGATACCACAATGCCGCGTAGTTTCATCTCCTCGCTCACCGTATAGTCGCCGTCGGCAGCCAGTGCCCGAAGTTCGGGAATGGAGAGGTACCCCTCGGCTGATGCAGAAGCTTGCTCGAAAATTAGTTCATCTGTCACATCTGCATTACGTTTGGCCACGGCCCGGATCGTCAATGAACGACTCTGCGCAGTCGTGTTCTCGTCGACCATCACCGATACGGTAGCTGTCCCCGTCGCCGAAACCTGAGAAAGTTCAGCCCAGCCATCGTCGTTACCCGTAACAAATATCTGCCATTCGCAATTGGCCGCAACATCGAAAGAGAGTGTCGTAGCGAACGACGGCGCGAGAATCGCATGCGAGCTCAGCGTGATCGACTGCATCGGCAGCGCCACGTCATCCTTGCACGCCCCGGCCGAAAGCAGCAGCGCGAAGGCCGCCGCCATCCGGAAAAAACTGTTTAAAAGTCCGTTTTTCATAATCGCTTACTTTTTGAGGTCTACCAATACGGGAAGGTGGTCGGAAACCGTCATCACATTGATCTCCTCATACGACGGTACAGCCGTACCCAACAGCTCATAATGGGGCGAATTCCCCGTATAGACAAGCACATAATCAATGCGCGACGGCGAAGCGGTGTTCACAAAGGTGTTGGCCGAAGTACTGATAATCTTCCACGATTCGAGCGCCGTTTCCGGGATTTCCGACGTATTGAAGTCGCCCGCCAGATAGATCGGCTTCGTGTAAGAGATGTAATGCGCGGTGATATATTCGGTGATGATCTCGAACGACCGCTGTCGGTTCTCGTCGGACTTGTGGCAGAAGTGCGTAGCGATGAAGATATAGTCGTCGAACTCTGCCAGGAAGAACTTGCGAGGCTCTTCGCCCGGCAAGTCGCCCGCATAGGTATTTTTAGGCGCCGTTTTGCAGAGAATGCCGATACCGTAGTCACCGCCGCGGTAATCGATCGTCTTGCAGTAATAGGGCCGCATCCCGGTACGGTCGGCCAATTCCTGCAACTGGTCGGTGGGATGCCACGTGGTGTTCTTGTCCAATTCCTGCAAGGCGATCACGTCGGGGGCCATCAGCGAGATGACCTTGGCCGTGTTGTTGTAGTTCGCACGGTCGGTCCCGGAGTTCTGGGTCCAACCCTCGCAGCGGTGGGTGTTGTAGGTCGCCAGCCGGACCGAGCTGGGCAGGCGGTCGTACCCCTGCCCGTCATAGGGGTTCTCGGGTTCGTCGGAGGGCATGTCCCCGAAATTGAAATCGGAGTTGTCGCCCGACAAGTCGGAACACGCCACTGCGGAGAGGACCAGGCAGCAGCCGAATAAAGCAGACAATATGAATCTGGTAATTTTCATGGTAGTTCGTTTTTAGGTTTCCGTTTAGAAATTCAGTCCGTCTTTCCAGCCGGGATTCTGGGTGATGGCGCCCTGCGTCAGCACCCGGTCGTCGGTCGGAATGGGATAGAGATAGTCGCGTTCTTCGTTCCAGGTCCGGACATAGTCGGTATGGACGATGATGTTGCCGCGGTCGCCTTCGCTGAGGAAAATATCCTTGTTCAGCTCGTAAACCGTCGCCGCCGAAGTCGAAGGTTTCGAGCCGGACCAAATGCACACATCGTCCACCCCGTCACTATTCAGATCATAACTTCCCGTACCGGGGAAATAAAGTCCCGTAAAGGGCTTTTCGAAACGCTTGCCCTCCTTCCAGCGCATGATGTCCCAATAGCGGAGGTTCTCCATCAGCAGTTCGACGGTACGTTCACGGCGTATTTCGAGAATCACACCCTTGTTGTCGCCCGTCACGTTGGCGTAGCCCGTCTCCGCAGAAGCCAGATAGGGATCAGGATGGGCGTTGGCCTCCGTGAGCGAGAGATCCGCAACATCGGCCCGCTCGCGCAGCGGGTTGATCGACAGTTCGATGTCGTCCTGGGTCAACGTCCCCAACTCGGCTTTCGCTTCGGCATAATTGAGAAGTACCTCGGCGGCGCGAAACAGCGGTAAATCGCTCGTCGAAGCTTGGTAGGAGTCATATTTGGCCGACGTCAGATATTTCACCAGCTGGTAGCCGGTCATCGTCGCGGCGAGGTTCGGGGCCGATTCGGCCGTGTCGTCGACACGCTTGTAACCGGGCGTGCGGACCGTCTGGGCGAAACGCCCGTCGCGGTTCCGGCTCTCGTCGGGCAGCTGCATAGTCTCCCAGCCGGGCTGCGAGGTGAAGGGCGTACCGTCTTTCATCAGATACATATTGGCAATGTTCTTCAACAGCCCCGGACGCCCCATCGTGATACTGGTGAGGTAACCGTTGACGTCGTGTTTCAGACCAATGTCCGTATTATAGGCTCGGGCCAGAACAATTTCCGTGTTGATAGCCTTGAGTGAAGAGAATAGCCCCAGATAGGGTGTCGTGCCTGAATCGTAGATCGCGTAACCGCTTTCGTCGATAAACCGTTTCGAAGCATCTGCACAGACTTCGAGATAACTCTCCCAGCCTTGCAATCCATGATACTTGCGGAACGTGCCTTCGAACAGGCACGCACGGCTCTTGAGTGCCAGCGCCGTCCAGCGCGTCACCCGGTAAACCTGCCTTTCGGCAGGCAGGTTAGCGATAGCGAAATCGAGGTCGCCGATCACCTTCTGCATCACGAACTCACGCGAATCTCGCCCCTTGTAAAGTTCCTGATCGTCAGACGCAAGCGGACGATCGACCCAAGGTACGTCTCCGTAATAGCGCACTTTGTCAAAATAGAAATAAGCCCGGAAAAAGCGCGCCAATCCTTCGTATTCGAACCGCACGCGATCGTCGGTGCAGTTGGAGGAGTATTGCAGGAAAAAATTGATGTCACGCAGCTTTTCCCATTTCCAGGTGCTCGCCGTGGCAGGCACGGTACGGTTGCCCAGCACCTCGCTCGTAAGCGTATTGCAGGTAATAATGTCGGCTGTCTCATTGTAAATGGAGGCCCCGGAGGGGAAGATCGTATAGAAATCATTCGTGTAAAGCTCGCACTCCTCCTCGGTATGGAAAAATTCGTCAGGCGTAAGCCGGTCTTTCGGGAAACGGTCGAGTGCCTCCTCGCAACCGCAGAAACTGCACGCCGCCATACCGGTCAGTAGATAAAGAATGTATTTTTTCATAACGGCAATTGCTTTAGAAAGTTAAATTCAGTCCGATCGAATAAGTCTTGCACCACGGATAAACGTTAGCCTTCTTATCCGAATCAGCGGCCGCCTGCTCGGGATCAAGGAAATCACTCTTCAGCGCCGACCACGTAGCAAGATTCTCTCCGCTGAAATAGATGCGGCACTCCTTGATGCCGACCTTCGAAGTCAGCCGTCTGGGAATCGTGTAGCCGATCGTGAGGTTTTTCAGACGGCAGTAGGCCAGATTCTGCAAATAACGATCATTGGTGTAGTAGGCCGTGCCTGAATTCGAATTGAGCGATGTATAGGCACGGGCCCGTGGGAAATAGGCGTCGGGATTCTCCTCGCTCCACACCTGACTCATAAAGTTTTTCGGGACAAAGGTCGCATAGGGACGACAGTAAGGACCCCAAAAACGCAGATTGTCAGCACCAGGATACCAGTCCAGCCGGCCGATGCCCTGCATGAACACCGACACGTCGAATCCGTACCACGAAAAGTTCAGCGACGCTCCGTACTGGTAACGCGGTGACGAGTTGCCGATCACGCGTCGATCCCCCGGATCATCGAGCGTGCCTTTGCCGCCGTTGACGATGTTGTCGCCGTTCAGGTCGAGGTATTTGATGTCTCCTCCGCGGACTCCCTTGCCATAAGCACCCGTCGCGGTGTAGTAACCCGAGGCGACAGTCGAGAGGTCAATCCGCGAAGCGTATTCGGCGGCCTCCTTGTCGTTACGGAAAAGCCCGTCGACCTTATACCCCCAGATCTCACCGTACTTCTTGCCCACATAGGGATCGCCGATCAATCCCGTCGGATTGTCGCACTTGGTGTACTCAGCCGTATAGTCGGAAAAGGTTCCTGTGATACCGTAGCTGAAGGTACTGCCTGCTAACTTGAACGAATCGCGCCAACCCAACACCAGTTCATAACCCTTCGTACGCAAGTTGTTGGCGTTCATCTGCGGCTCGCTCGCGCCGTAGATCGACGGCAGCGATTTGCCCTTGCCCAAAATACCTTTCGTATCACGGATATAGAAATCGGTCGTCAGCGACAAGCGATTGTTGAACATATTGAGGTCGAGTCCGAGGTTTTTCGACACGACCTTTTCCCATGTTTGGTCGCCCGACACGGGATCGCTCACCGTAGCGTGCTGGCCGAGGACCGTCCCGTCGAACGAATAGTCGCTCATCGACCCCTTGGTTGTAATAGTCTGAATGAAGTCGTAGTAACCGATCTGCTGGTTGCCCAGCGAACCGTAGGAAAGACGGATTTTCAGATTGTCCACCGCCTTGCGCAACAGCTCGAAGAAAGGCTCCTCGCTGATGCGGTAAGCCGCAGAGAACGAGGGGAAGAAGCCGTAGCGCTTGCCGCGCGGAAAGCGCGAGGTACCGTCGTAGCGGCCGTTGACCTCGAAGAGGTACTTGCCCCTGTAATCGTAGGCTGCCCGGTAGAAGAGGCCCATGATGGCGTATTCGTTGCGGCCTCCGTTGAGCGTGAAGTTGGTGGTGCCCTTGGCCAGGTTGAAGTCCGAGAGGTCTTCCGACAGCAGACCGTCGTTGGCCGCCGTCAGGTCGCGGTAATACTTGGCCTCGTAGTTGTAACCGGCGATCAGCGTCAGGTTGT
>OLGB01003731.1_pt1 | contig 13913 bp, 8 predicted proteins | sample 1605691 | NCBI WGS metagenome assembly OLGB01 (sample SAMEA3888925, study PRJEB22519) | human gut metagenome | biome: human gut; feature: human-associated habitat; material: faeces | place: Denmark | collected 2010 | reverse complement strand
CCCGATATGGAAATGGTCGCAGTGGCACAAGATCCGCTGGTGGCGCGCGATCTGATTAAAAAATTTAACCCTCAGGTGCTAACGCTTGACGTGGAAATGCCGCGCATGGACGGCATTGATTTCCTTGAAAAGCTGATGCGTCTCAGGCCGATGCCGGTGGTTATGGTGTCTTCACTGACGGGAAAAGGATCGGAAATTACGCTTAGGGCGCTGGAGCTTGGCGCGGTGGATTTCGTCACCAAACCTCAGCTTGGGATCCGCGAAGGCATGCTGGCCTACAGCGAAATGATTGCCGATAAAGTGCGGGCGGCGGCGAAAGCGCGCCTGCCAGCACGCGGTTCTCTGCCGGTGAAGCCCGCGACGCTTAGCCATACGCCGCTGCTCAGCAGTGAAAAGCTGATTGCTATTGGCGCATCCACCGGTGGCACTGAGGCCATTCGCCATGTGCTTCAGCCTTTGCCTACCACCAGCCCGGCATTGCTGATCACTCAGCATATGCCACCGGGGTTCACTCGCTCATTTGCTGAGCGGCTGAATAAGCTTTGCCAGATCACGGTGAAAGAGGCAGAGGAGGGAGAGCGAGTGTTACCCGGCCATGCCTATATTGCGCCGGGTGATATGCACCTTGAACTAGCACGTAGCGGCGCGAACTACATCGTGCGGCTGCATCAAGGACCGGCGGTTAACCGCCATCGTCCTTCGGTCGATGTGCTGTTTGATTCGGTGGCACGCTATGCAGGGCGAAATGCGGTAGGGGTGATCCTCACCGGAATGGGGAATGACGGTGCGGCGGGGATGCTCAAAATGCATCAGGCAGGGGCTTATACCATCGCGCAAAACGAAGCCAGCTGCGTGGTATTTGGTATGCCAAGAGAGGCCATTTTAACGGGCGGCGTCGATGAAGTGGTCGATCTGCAACAAGTCAGTCAGCGAATGCTGACGCAAATTAGCGCCGGACAGGCGCTGCGTATTTAACGTTCCCTGCTGAGGGGGACTTTTGAGGAGTCAGTATGGCGGATAAAAATCTGCGTTTTCTCGTTGTTGATGATTTTGCCACAATGCGCCGCATCGTGAGAAACCTGCTTAAAGAGCTGGGTTTTAATAACGTAGAAGAAGCGGAAGATGGCGCAGATGCTTTAACCAAGCTACGCGCTGGCGCATTTGATTTTGTGGTATCTGACTGGAACATGCCCAACATGGATGGTCTGCAACTGTTGCAGGCGATTCGCGCCGACGGCAGTCTGGGAACATTACCGGTATTGATGGTGACTTTTCCTTGTCAGGTGTTAAACAAGGAGATGTTATCCAAGTTTCCTTTGTGGGATATCTTACCCAAGAGATTAAATTTAAAGGAGAATCTTTAAAAATTATTCTTCAAGAAGATTCACAAACTCTTCAAGAAGTGGTTGTAGTAGGTTATGGTGGTGTTCAGAAAGCCAAAACAATGACTGCATCTGCCGCTACCGTAAAGATGTCCGAATTGGCAAAGTTACCGGTTGCTTCTATGTCCGAAGGGTTGGGAGGACGTGTTACCGGTGTGGTAACTCAACAGGCTTCCGGTGCGCCGGGTGAAAACGCCAGAATTTGGATTCGAGGCGGTGAAAATATCTTGTATGTCATTGACGATGTCGTGATGGATTCGGGGCAAGGTAATGAGTTTTTCAACCGCTTGCGTCCGGATGATATCGCTTCCATGTCAATCTTGAAAGACGCTGCTGCAACTGCCGTATATGGTCCGCGTGCCGCTAATGGTGTAGTAGTGATTGCTACCAAGCGTGGACAGGAAGGCGCGCCTACCATTACTTTAAACCAAAAAGTGTCTATCATGACTCCTGCTTATCGTCCCAAAGGATTGAGTAGTTACGAGTATGCATTGGCACGTAATGAAGCGGAATTGGCAAGTTTCCAGGAGAGTCCGACTTTTAATGATACAGAACTTTCTAAATATTATATGGGCGATCTGTGGCAGAAAGGATACGGATTTGAAGAAATCCGTAACCTGGTGAACGAAAGATATAATTTAGGGTATTCTTTGCAAGACATCAACGACTTGTTCGATCCGTTAAAGACACAAGGTAAAAATATCCAGGACTACTATTCTTCTTACGACCCATGGGATATGTTTGATCATACACAGCCAATGTATCAAACTAATGTTAGCCTGCGTGGTGGTGGCGAACGTATCAAATATTATTCAAGTTTGGGATATATGAAGCAAAATGGTGTCAGTGATAAATATTCATACGAACAGGTGAACATGATTTTGAACACAGACGCCATGTTGTTGAGCGACAAGAGTTTGAAATTTACTTTCAACTTGAACGGTAATACTTCTAACAACAATAAACCTGCCGATGGTGAAGGTGTGTTCAACAATGCCATGTATGGTGACTGGATGCCTAAGAGGCCGGCTGCCTGGAGTACCGGACTGCCAAGAAAGGGATCTGTGGAGGCACAGTTGAACAACGGTTTCAACAATACAGAATCTTATCGCTTCCAGATGAATGCAGCTTTGAAATGGAGTGTGCCTTGGGTGGAAGGCTTGTCTGCACAGGCTAGCTTGAACTTCACTACTTCTTATTATCATCAGCGTCATTTTAACCATGATCAGGAAGGCGTTTATGACAATCCGTATGCTACTGCCGTTTCTTCCTATAATCCTGAAAACGCCAACTTATATGAAAAATGGAATAAGTATAAGTTGTTGACCGGTATTTTCCAGATTGATTATACCCGTTCTTTCGGAAAGCATAATCTATCTGCTATGGTGAACTATCAAAGTCAGGTAAGAAAGAGCAATTGGACGGATGCAAAGAAAAAAGGCTATCCTACCACTTTGGCTCCGCAGCTTGATCTAGGCGGTACATTAGTTTCTGCCGGTGGCTCTGCTGAAGAATGGGGTTCTGCTTCTTACATCGGGCGTTTTACTTACGACTATGACAATAAGTACCTGTTCCAATACAGTGCTAACTACAATGGTTCTTTGAGTTATAGCCCGGATAAACGTTGGGGATATTTTCAGGCTTTCTCATTGGGTTGGGTGATGTCCGATGAAGTTTGGTTCAAGAATTTGGTGAATCCGAACATTGTTAATATGATAAAATTACGTGGCGGATTTGGATTGGTAGGTAATGAAGTGGGAAGTCCATTTTCTTTCCTTACCCAATATGCGCAGAGTTCAAACCGCATATTGTTTGGAGAAAATATGGCTTCTAATGTAGGATGGTACGAGTCTGATGTAGCAAACAATTTACAATGGTCCAGCAGTAAGCAGTATGGTATTGGTCTGGATTTCGGCTTTTTGAAAGACCGCTTGACAGGATCATTCGATACGTTTTTATATTTGAACAAAGGAGATGTGATGGACATGACTGATGATATGATTCGGGTAGATATTTTAGGTATGCCGAACACTCCGAAAATTAATGCTCCGTACACTACTTCACGAAAAGGAGGTTTCGAAGTTTCGTTGAACTGGCAAGACAAGATTGGCAAAGTCGGTTATCGTGTAGGGGTAAACTATTCTTATTGGGATGAACGGGTGACTCGCCATAGCAGCTCTGATTCGGACTGGTGGACTCCGACATTCGACAATATCGGCAAACGTCCTTATGTAACAAACGGAGAATCTATAACATATCCTTATGGGTTGAAGACCAATGGATTACACGGGTCATGGCAAAAAATGTATAATTCCTTATTACACGCTAACAATAATATGACTTTGGGAACTCCGGCTTTGGTGGACTTAAATGGTGATGGTCGTGTAAATGATTACTATGTGTTCAATGCGGAAGGGTCTACTCCACATACTCAATTTGGTGTAACTTTAGGAGCCGACTGGAACGGATTCGATCTGGAACTGTTCTTCCAAGGAGCAACCGGTGCAAGGGGAGCTATGCCTTCTCCGCTCCGCAGCCAACAAAGCTATATGTGGAATTACGGACAATACGCGTTCCAGAATGCATATACACCGAGCAACCCTGATGTAGACGCCGCTCTTCCAACTCCGGTTCCTGAAGGCAATGGATTTGGATATAGTTACATTGACATCTGGTCTTTTGATGCCTCTTACCTGAAACTGAAAAATATCAGTTTACGTTATGACTTAAAACGTTCGGTTTTGAAAAATCTACCAGTTATTCAAGGATTGGATTTAAGTTTCGTTGTGACTAACGCATTTACTTGGACTAAAAAATCTTATCCACTGAAAGATTTGCAGGATCCCGAATTCATTACTACAGGTGCTTCTATCTATAATAACAATGGTACTTTGGGAAGCTATCCTACCCAGCGTTCTTATACTTTGGGCGTAACAGTAACTTTATAAAACTTGGTTAATATGAAACGTAAAAATAAAACAACTAAATATATTCTGGCCGGGTTATTTCTTTCTTCGATGATGGGAGTAACAACTGCATGTGATCCGTTAGGAATAGAACCTACAACAAAAGTGGATGAAGAACGCTTTTGGGAAAATCCTCAATTGGCTCGTTCTTATGTGAACAATTTCTATTTCATATCCCAATCGGCATCTGGTGACACCTTCCAGTCAGAACAGTGGTCAGATAACTGTCAGGGAAACTATGAACAGGACTGGGATACGTATCGACAGTACAATTTTAACAAACGTACTTATGATGAAAATAATGGTATCACTTGTTTCAGCGCCCCATGGAGTGGAGCTTATAAAAACATTCGTGCTGTAAATCTTGGAATTGAAAAAATTTCTTCCAGCAGCATATTGACAGAGGCTCAGAAGAACCAATTCTTGGGTGAATGTTACTTTTTCCGTGCTTTTATTTATTTTGACATGGAAAAGTTTTGGGGAAGCGTTCCTTATGTAGACAAAGCGTTAACGATTGAAGATGAAACCTATTTGCCTCGTACTAAACGCGAAACTATTTTCGACAATATTCTAGACGATTTGCAGAAATCCGTAGATTATTTTAAAGCTTATGGTGGAACGCATACGCTTGGTATGGTAAATGAAGATGTAGCTAACGCATACATCTCTCGCGTGGCTTTATATGCAGCCAATGCGGCCGATGCTTCAGCCAAAGGTCTATATTCGGATGATGCTGAAGGCTTGTTCAAGTTTGAGAAGAATGCAAATCATTATTATGAATTGGCTTATAATGCAGCTAAAGGATTGATAGGCAAGTACAGTTTGGAACCGAATTATGAGGATCTGTTCACAAAAACAGAGTCACATACAAGCGTTGAGTCAATTTGGCCGGTCATGTTTAAAGAAAACCAACGTAGTGGTTTCAATCCAACTGCAAAGAACGGACCTGACGGGAATTATTATGGAGCAACCGAAGATGCGACTTATTCTTACGGGCGTCGTTCAGGTTTATTTCCTACACAGGATTTGGTAGACTGTTATTTACAGAAAGATGACGCTGATGGCAAATGGAAAAATTGGTGGGAAACTTCACAGGCAAAAGCCATGGGAATCCATAGAAATGCAGAAGGAGAATTAGAAGGAGAATCTGCTAATTATCGCGATATGTTCAAGAATCGCGATAGCCGCTTCTATTCCACAGTTACTTACGATGGAGCATATATGGGACCGGAAGAAGAACGTTATATTATTCAAACTTGGATTGACAATACTACACTAGATGAAAAGACCTTAAAATACAGTGCTTTACATTCTGGGTATAGAGTGATGGAAAATTTAAATTCCGCACCAATCAACAGAGCTTCCGCACAAACAATAACTGGTTATTATTCAAGGAAGTACTCTCAGTTTAATAAAATCAATACGGACGGGACTTTGGATTTTGACACCCAGCGTCAGACTTGCTATTTCAATGTACGGTATGCGGAAGTGTTGCTGAATTGTGCCGAGGCAAGTATTAAACTAGGCAAGACCGATGCGGCAGGCTATATCAATGAAATCCGTAATCGTGCCGGATTGCCTAATTATGACGGCAATGATTTGTGGAATGAAATGAAACTGCAACGTCGTTTGGAATTTGCATTTGAATGTCCGGGCTTCCGTTATTTCGATTTATTGCGTTGGGGGGAAGCAGAAGGCAAAACGACTATTGAAGAGTTGAATACTCCTTCCAGAGGATTATGGATTTTCCGTAAAGGTATGGAAAGCGAAAAGGCTGGTGAGAATGGTTATCCTGTAGAGCCGGATGGTGAAGGATATTTTACTCCTAAATTCCAGACTTTTGAGATGCCGTATTCTTATTATGAAAGAAAGTTTGATGATGCAAGATACTACTTTGTACCATTTTCACAGTCCATGTTGAGAGACTATACACAATTGCAACAGAATCCGGGATGGAAAAACTTCAACTATAACAATTAAAAAAAGATAGTTATGATGAATAAATTGCTAAATAAAATATGTATAGGTGCAGCTGTGTTGTGCAGTGCATCAGTTATTTCTAGTTGTACTGCCGGATTGACTTATGAAGAGGCACCGGAATCTGTTTATTCAGAAGTAGGGGTAAGCAAAATCGAGTTAAAAGCCCGGGAGTTGTTTAATGACAAGATTTATGCAGTTAACTGGAACAAATGGGTGGACAATTATATTGATACTCGTTTGATTGGAAGTTCTGACGTTTTTACGTGGGTTAACAGAACTGGAGCTCCCTATACCATGCCGGATGGGAAAGTTGTGGCTGCCGGAGAATCAATAAAAGTGGAAGGGTCGGAAACAATAGAATCCGATAGCAGTGCGCCTGATGGCAAGGTATATGTATTAAACGTATATGCCGCTTCGGATGTACAATATTCGACAGCTAACAAGGGGTTCTTGTTTGATGGCAGCAAGTTTTCCGGTGACTTTGAATTGGTGAATCCTGTTGATAACCGTTCACAATATGTAGTTCTTCCTGTTAGAAAGAATGAAATCATAGGTGAACTTTATCTGGTAAGCTATTCTGTCTGTACGGTAGAACCCGTAGGTGACTCTCCTAAATTGGGTATGCCGGGAGATTTTACCAAGCCTCGTCGTTATCTGGTGAAGAATATCGCTCATCGCCCTGCTGGAGTGGAGCAACATCAGCGTATGTATGAAGTACGTGTTACTTTCCTTCCGTAACGCAGGTGAATTCTTTTTTATAATAAATGAAAGGGTGGGCTTCAGGCTCACCCTTTCTTGAGATAAACAATTAACTGAAAATATATGAAACTGATTTTATGTTGGTTAGGGATATGGATATTTTGTGTGGGTCTGTTTGCGCAAAATACTAAGGACAATTCCTCTTATCTGTTTGATGAATTTCAAGATTGCTTGATTGTATATAAAGATGGAAGACAGTTTACGGCTCCGGTCAATTATGATCTGATAAAGAAACATTATGTCTTTAAAGATCCGGAACAACAAGAAAAGGAGTTTTCTGATCCGGAATTGATAGCGGTGCTTCGCATAGGCAACAGAAGTTTCTTGATAGGAAAGCAAGAAGCGATAGAGGTAATCCAAGCTCAGCCCAAATTCAATGTAATCTATACAGGTGATACACGAAGAGCTCCCAAAAAGATTTCGTATGGAGGAACTACACAAACGGCTTCCGTGGATAACTATTCAGGATTAACAGGTACAGGGTTGTCCGGTGGCATACAGGACGCCCAACGTATCGTTACCGGAATTAATAAAACCTACGAAGTTGGTGTAGGTAAAAAAACGAAACGCTTTTATAACAAGAAGAGTTTTTTAAAGCTTTTCCCTAAAAAACAACAAATCCGATGGAACCGATACATCGAAGAAAATAAGATAGATTTCGGTTCTGTGGATCAGGTGTTCAAGCTCTTTCAAGTTTCTATTTCACACTAAGCATTTTTAAATAAGGTGTGTCGTACACGCAGGCGACACACCTTATTTAAAACAACCTGATTAAGTCTATATTCAAAAACTCTTTTTCCCGATATTCTGTTTGCTCCTATGATAAAGCAACGCAAAGGATGAAACATTTGCAACGGATTCGATCCACTTGTTCCAATGTTGCGGAAGGGGCGCTCGGCTTTAAAGAAGTTACCGGCATATAAGCTGTATAAGGTGTTGTCGTACACTTGATATTGGGGAATAGGTATATAATGTATCATCATTGACACATTTCTACAGATTGATCTGAAAAACAACGCAGGTTTAGTAATTGCAGATATTCTACCAGTGTGATTACATTTCCGACATTTTGTTCTAAAATCATTTGACTTTCTGATTCTGACAAAGCGTATTACGCATGGATTGTAGCTCACTTAACATTCATGAAATTCTTTAAAAGGAGCTGCTTATTTGACATATCTCCGTTTTTTTGCTGATTATCTATTGACTTTCAAAAATAGTTCTTTTGGAACTATGTATTTCAATTAAATTTAGATTTGCGGCGCAAATATATTATATATTTAATTAAGTAGCTTATATATAATAAAAATATTTCGGTTTAAGCTGCGTTTTTAACAATATCGAATGAAAGAATGAGCTATTTCCACTGAATAAGTTCTTCAATTTCTATTTTATCTTCATTTATTTCTTTAATTTTTAGAATATAATATTGATGCATCTACATCATAAGGTAGAAACTTGGTACATTACATTTCAGGCTGTTTAAAACGTAAAAGGCTCAAAAGGCTTCTTTTTTACATTTCAATTTTGAACGGACTATGCAGTTAATCAATTATTTATATAACTTTATTATTTCTATCAATGCGTATATTCCTTCTTATAGATTATAGGGACAGTAGAAAATAAATAGAAAAAATCCTCTGCTAACTGCTTCTATTTCCCTTATTTACATATTCATTCTGTATGCCTATTATTTTAATATAGTGATTTCCAGATATTTATATATTATCATAGTTCCAAAAGAACTTTGCCAAAAAGGATTATATGATTTTCAATAAATAATTAAAAAAAATCACAGCTATGTTAAAACGGCTAAAGTCAGTCAGTATGCTGCTATTCCTGATGGGAACAACAACTGGAGCAGCTTATGCAGTGCCTGTCTCAGGCATAACCGATGTAGAAATCACACAGCAGAGTGAAACTTGTACCGGTGTGGTGAAAGATGGTACAGGTGAAACTGTTATTGGTGCATCTGTAATAGTAAAGGGAACGACCAATGGTACTATTACTGATTTTGATGGCAATTTCACTTTAACCAATGTAAAGAATGGAGATGTAATTCAGATTTCATTCGTCGGTTACAAAACTCAGGAGATTAAGTATGTAGGACAGTCGTTGAATATCATTTTGAAAGATGATACGGAAGTATTGGATGAAGTGGTGATTACCGGTTACGGCGGTTCGCAGAAACGCGCTGCTTTGACTACAGCAATTTCGAAATTGGACAATAGTGTATTGAAGAATGCGGCTTACAGTAATGCAGGTCAGTCTTTACAAGGTTCAGTAACAGGGTTGCGTGTTGTAAATACGACTGGTCAACCAGGTACTAATCCTGATATAACTCTTCGTGGTGGGGCGACAATTACTGGCGAAAATAGTAATGCTTTAGTGGTTGTTGATGGTATTGTGCGTAATAGTATGTCGGATGTTAATCCATCTGATATCGAATCTATTCAGATATTAAAAGATGCTGCTTCTACAGCTATTTACGGAGCTCGTGCAAATGGTGGTGTTATTTTGATAGAAACCAAGAGTGGAAAGGAAGGTAAAACTTCGATTAACTATAAATTTAAAATAGGTAAGAACTTTACTCGCAAAGGGTATGAATTCTGTAATGCAGAGGATTATATCTATTATAACCGTTTGGGATATTTGAGAACCGGACGTACTAATGTGGATACTCAGCAAGGATATGGCATTGGAAACAGCTTGTTTGATATCCAGTATTTGACAGATGATAATGCTCATTTGAAAAATGAGGGATGGTCTGTGATGGACGATCCATTTTATGAAGGAAAGCAAATTTTATTCAAAGATTATTCAGGCCAACTGGATGATGAGGTGTTCAGTAGTAGTGCCATTACACAAGATCATTATCTTAATATTACAGGCGGTAATGATAAAAGTACTTTTGCCAGTAGTTTGGGATACTATAATGAAGATGGTATGATTAAGGGAACAGGTTTTCAACGATTCAGTGGCTCATTCAACGCCTCATATAAAATATTGCCTATTTTGAATGTGAAAGCTGGTGTTTCTTATGTTTGGTCTACTCGTCCGGAACTGTGGATTGGTTCTTACGAATTCTTCTACCGTACTCGTTCTCAGCGCCCTACTTGGAATCCTTGGAATGAAGATGGTACTCCGGCAGCCGGATTTGGAACAGGTGATGGTAACCCTGCTTATTACAGAGATAAACTTACCCAGAAGAACAGTACTACACGCGCTACTTATAATATCGGTTTTACTTTGGATATTCTTCCCAAACAATTGGTATTGAATGGAAATGCTTCTTTATTGAATTATGATTACCAGCGTGAAAAATTCAATAAAGCTTATCAGACCCAGACCACTACTACACCGGAAACAACCCGTCAGGCAGAAGCGTGGGTGCAAAAATATCAGCAGGTTCAATTGAATGCTTCTTTGACTTATACTGGTACTTTTGCAGAAAAACATAACTTGGAAGCGATGATTGGTGGTGAATACTATACCTACAATCAGTTTGACTTTGAAGCTAAGACACAGGGCTCTCCTACAGATGATGTGCCGACATTGAATGTTGGTTCTAATCGTACTTTTACTAGAACTGAGAAAACAGCTTATCGCATATTGTCTGGATTTGGTCGTATTAATTATAACTATAACATGAAATATCTGTTGTCTTTTACAGCGCGTTATGATGGTATTTCTCGTTTGAAAGATAATCGTTGGGGATTTTTCCCAGGCGTGTCTGTCGGTTGGAATGTTATGGAAGAGGACTTTTGGAAAGACTCAAAAGTATCAGGAGTTATTTCTAACCTAAAGCCTCGTGTAAGTTATGGTGTGAATGGTAATGTAAACGGTATTGGTAACTATGAAGTGTATGGGGAGTATGCACAAGTGGAATCTAAAAACTATGGTGGCGCAACTGGACTTTACAATTCCAAACTGTTAAATACTAATCTCCGTTGGGAACAGAGTCAGACATTTGAGGTGGGTTTGGATATTGGCTTCTTGCAGAATAGGTTATCTTTTATTTTGGATTATTACAGCCGTGATACAAAAGATTTGCTGACGAAACAAGCATTGCCGGGATATACCGGATTTTCTGATATTGTAACTAATCAAGGAACGTTGCGTAACTATGGTTTTGAGGCGGAAGTCAGGGCTAACATCATTAATAAAGGTGGCTTTACTTGGGATATGAATGCCAATATTTCTTCTGTAGCTAATAAGATAATTAGCCTGCCTTATAATGGTGTAGACAAAAATCGGGTTGGTGGATACGAAGTTGCTGCTGGAAAAGTAGGTGCAGATGGTAAATTCCCGACAAAATGGATTGCAGGTCGTCAAGAAGGAGGTAAGTTGGGTGAATTGGTAGCCTATAAACAGCAACATATTTTCAAAGATTGGGATGATGTGAAACAGCATGCTAATATGCGTATTGATGAAGTTGCGAATCTGTATGGTCCGGGCTTGGCCGATCAAATTAATCCGTTAACTAATAAACCTTACAAAGAATCAACAGGATGGCAACCCATTGAACCGGGTGATGTATGTTGGGAAGATATGAATGGTGATGATGTCATCAATGGGTATGATCGCTACGTGGTTGGTAATATTTTCCCGAATATTACAGGTGGTTTCTCTACAACGTTTGGTTATAAGGGTATTTCATTGTATGCTCGTTTTGACTATGCTTTAGGTCATACATTATACAATGATTTGGCTGCTCGTTCATTGGGACAATATCAGGGTAGTTTCAATGTTATCGATAAGGTGAAAGATACTTGGAGCGAAGCAAACCCTAATTCGGATTTGCCCAAGTTCTATTATGCAGATCAGTTAAGCAAAAAGAACATAACCCGTTCCAACGATAGTAATACTGCGGCTGATAGTAATAGCTCACGTTTTTATGAGAAAGGAGATTATTTGGCTTTACGTGAAATTACGTTGAGTTATCAATTGCCCAAATCACTGATTAGCAAAGTACACATGACCGATGCCTCTGTCTATGTAACCGGACAGAACTTATTCTATATTACCGGTTATGAAGGCGTTTCTCCCGAACCGGTGGTAAGTACTACCTATGGTCGCGGTATTGATAACGGACGTTATCCTACTCCTAGAACTGTATTGTTCGGATTATCTGTAACATTCTAAATAAATTAAGATTAAAATAGGAAGATAATTATGAAAAAGATATTTATATATGTATTAGCTGGTATGACCCTGTTGCCGATGGCAACAGGATGCAATTCTTTGGATTTGGAATCAGAAAGTACTATTACTGATCCCAATTACTGGAAAAGTGACACTCATTTCAGTGCATTTAATGTAGGTTTGCATGCTCAACTTAGGGAACGGACATATAATCTCTTTATTTTAGGTGAACCTCGTGCGGATATTTATGGTGATGATCCATTTGGTGGTGAAGCGACTCAAGGAATGGAAAGATTTCCTTATAATTCGCTGAATGCGGAAAATGTGGGACTAAGTAACTTTGCTGACTTGTATGGGGTTATTAATCAGATAAACTTGATGATTGCCAAAACAACAGAAACCCAACTGTTGCCAGAGGTGTCGAAGAACTATTATTTGGGTGAGGCTTATGGTATGCGTGCTTTCTTGTATTTTCATCTGCTCCGTTCATGGGGAGATGTAATTTTACATTTGGATTATACCAGTGGTTCTACCATTGATTTGGCTAACATCCTGAAACCGGCTTCTCCTGCAAGTGCTGTAATGGAACAAATCAAGAATGATATATCTGCTTCAGAAGCAGCATTTGGCAATGATTATTCTTATAAATATGGGAAGCATTATTGGTCATTGGGGGCAACTAAAATGTTGAAAGGTGAAGTTTATTTGTGGAGCGGTAAGCAGATGGACGGTGGAGCAACTGATTATAACATGGCAAAATCGGCTTTGCAGGAAGTTAAAAACTGTCCGGGAATAGGTTTGGAAAGCAATTTTACCGATGTTTTTGCTTATAATAATAAGAAGAACGAAGAAATCATTTTCACCATCCATAACGGACAAGATGAATATGATATGTGGAAGGATTCTTATAGAATGACTTTGGTTCCTCAACAGGCTTACATGACCTCAGGCATTTATTTTAATGAAGATGGGGTTTCGTATGCTGATACTAAAGATGCTGAAATGAATGGTTTGATTAGACTTCAGATTAAGAAAGATTTCTATAATAAAGTATTCTTGAAGGGGGATACACGCAAGGCAGGCTCTATAAAGGCTGTTTATCAGAAGGATGCTGATGGTAATTTGGTATATGTAGCTCCTATTCCTTATAAATTCCAAGGAACGATGATAGCTGGTAGCTCTACACGTAGCTGGTTGGATGACTATCCTATCTACCGCTATGCAGATTGTTTGTTGTTATTGGCGGAGGCCAAGGCATTGTTGGGGGAAGATATTGCAGCGGAAATCAATGCGGTGCGTGAACGTGCTTATGGTAAAGAGTATTTTGAGGCTAATAAGGCTACTGTAGCTTATCCTAATGACAAAGGTGATTTTTACACCAATAATCCTTTTGTAGCCGGTGATGAAAATCCGGTGGAAGCTGTTTTGAAAGAACGGCTCCGTGAATTAATGTATGAAGGAAAACGGTGGTATGATATCCGTACTTTAGGGTATACAGAGAAGTATTCTACTGCAAATTCCAGCCGATTGTTATGGCCGATTGATGCTAATACTTTGACCAATAACAAAGAATTGAAACAGACTCCAGGCTATACGACGGATAATAAAGAGTAATAAGATGCTTTGATAGAAAATAATAAGGAGTAAACTTTAAGCTGTGAGCAAGTCTTTCACTGAATAG
>OLGB01003715.1_pt1 | contig 13964 bp, 18 predicted proteins | sample 1605691 | NCBI WGS metagenome assembly OLGB01 (sample SAMEA3888925, study PRJEB22519) | human gut metagenome | biome: human gut; feature: human-associated habitat; material: faeces | place: Denmark | collected 2010 | reverse complement strand
GCGGCAGATCTTGTCGTACACCTTCGTGCAGCTGCGCGCGATGTCCGTGTCCGCGCAGTCGAGCAGGGAGATGCCCATCGTGATGGTGCGGATGTCGAGATGCTGCTGGTCGATCATGGCGATCGTCTGCAAAATTTCACTGCGGTTGATCATGGCTGTGTCCTCTCAGATGCGGTGCATGGCGTTGAAGATGTCCTCGCGCTGGGCGCGGATCTGCAGGCCGCGCTGCGCCCCGGCCTCGTCGAGCGCACGGGCGAGGTCAGCAAACGGGACGGTGCACTGCGACGCGTCCACGAGCATGATCATCGTGAAATACTCCTGCAGCACCGTCTGGCTGATGTCCAGCACGTTCACACCGTACTGCGCCAGCAGGGCGGTCACGTCGGCGATGATGCCGACACGGTCTTTTCCGATCACGGTTACGATTGCACGCATAAGTGTTCCTCCTTATTGACCGATCGCGCCGAGCTCGTCGAGATCGCGCTCGAACGCGGGAATGAAATGCTGCAGAAAATACTGTACCTCCGGCAGGGGAGAGGCATCGAGCGCCGCGCGTGTCTGCGCCTCGGCGGAGAGAAACTCGTTGTTGCCGGCCTTGCGCTCCTCGATGCACTTGATGTAGGCCGAGAGCTTGTCGGCCGCCTTCACGAGCGGGTAAATGTCGCCGTCCTTGTCCTCGCTGAGCACGGCAGCATAGGTCGCGCGCAGCTCCGGCGGCAGCATATCGAGCAGCTTCTGCACGGCCAGATCCTCCACCGCGTGGTAGGCCGACATGATCTCGGCGTTGTGATACTTGATCGGTGTCGGCAGGTCGCCCGTGAGGATCTCGGACGCGTCGTGATACAGCGCCGCCGTCGCAAGGGCGTTGACGTCGCACGGCTTGCGGAAGATGTCGCGCCGGATCACGCCGAGCGCGTGCGCGAGCACCGCGACCATGTGGCTGTGCTCCTGAATGTTCTCGGGCAGGGCGTTGCGCATCAGCCCCCAGCGCGCGATATAGCGCATACGCGAAATGAGCGCAAAGAAGTTGGAATCCATCGTTTGCTCCCCTCAAAACGGAAAATTTACAATCTGGGCACATTTTATCATGCCGTTCGGGGAATGTAAACACGAAAAAGTGTTGCAATATCAGGTTTTCCATGCTAAAATGCAGATTTGTGCAAACAGAAATATCTAAAAATATGTGATTCTCTTTGAGGAAGTGTGCAAAATGGAGAAATTGAGAAACATCGCCATCATCGCCCACGTTGACCATGGCAAGACCACGCTGGTCGACGAAATGCTCAAGCAGGGCGGTGCATATCGCGAGCATCAGGAAGTCGTCGAGCGCGTCATGGACTCCAACGATCTGGAGCGTGAGCGCGGCATCACGATCCTGGCCAAGAACACCGCCGTGCGCTACGGCGACACGAAGATCAACATTGTCGACACGCCGGGTCACGCCGATTTCGGCGGCGAGGTCGAGCGTGTCCTGAAGATGGTCAACGGCGTCATCCTGCTCGTGGACGCCGCCGAGGGCCCCATGCCGCAGACGCGCTTCGTGCTCAGCAAGGCGCTCGAGCTCGGCCACCGCGTCATCGTCGTCATCAACAAGATCGACCGCCCCGACCAGCGCATCCACGAGGTCATCGACGAGGTGCTGGAGCTGCTCATGGACCTCAACGCCACCGACGAGCAGCTTGACTCGCCCATGCTTTTCTGCTCCGGCCGTCAGGGCACCGCGTCCTACTCCCCGGATGTGCCGGGCAAGGATCTGCGCCCGCTGTTCGAGACGATCCTGGAGTACATCCCCGCGCCGGAACAGAATGTCGACGCGCCGTTCCAGATGCTTGTGTCGTCCATCGACTACAACGAGTTCGTCGGCCGCATCGCCATCGGCCGCATCGAGCGCGGCGTCATCCGCCAGAACGAGGAGATCGCCGTGTGCAACTACCACCAGCCGGATGCGCCGGCCAAGAAGGCCAAGGCCGTGTCCATGTATGAGTTCGAGGGCCTGCAGCGCGTGCCCGTCACGGAGGCGGAGGCCGGCAGCATCATCGCCATGTCCGGCATCGGTGACATCACCATCGGCGACACGATCTGCGCGCCGAGCTGCGTCGAGCCGATCGAGTTTGTCAAGATCTCCGCGCCCACGATGGAGATGACCTTCTCCGTCAACGATGGCCCGTTTGCCGGCCGCGAGGGCAAGTTCGTCACCAGCCGCCAGATCCGCGAGCGGCTCTACCGCGAGACGCTCAAGGACGTGTCTCTGCGCGTGACCGATCTCGAGGGCGCGACGGATTCGTTCAACGTCGCCGGCCGCGGCGAGATGTCGCTGTCCATCCTCATCGAGACCATGCGCCGCGAAGGCTATGAGTTCCAGGTCTCGCCCCCGCGCGTGCTCTACCAGACGATCAACGGCCAGAAGTGCGAGCCCATCGAGCGCCTCGTCGCGGACGTCCCGACCGATGCGGTCGGCTCCGTGATCGAAAAGCTCAGCGCCCGCAAGGGTGAGCTGCAGCAGATGGAGCCCATCGGCAAGCGCACGCGGCTGGAGTTTCTCGTGCCGGCGCGCGGCCTGTTCGGCTACCGCAACGAGTTCATGACCGACACGAAGGGCGAGGGCATCATGGCCTCCGTCTTTGACAGCTACGCCCCGTACAAGGGCGACCTCAGCCGCCGCAACACCGGCTCGCTCGTCTCGTTCGAGACCGGTGAGAGCATTACCTACGGCCTGTACAACGCGCAGGAGCGCGGCCAGCTGTTCATCGGCGCGGGCGTGCCCGTGTACGCCGGCATGGTCGTCGGCGTGTCGCCGAAGCAGGAGGACATCACCGTCAACGTCTGCAAGAAAAAGCAGCTGACCAATACCCGCGCCGCCGGCTCTGACGACGCGCTGCGCCTCGTGCCGCCGCGCAAGCTGAGCCTGGAGCAGAGCCTGGAGTTCCTCGCGGACGACGAGCTGCTCGAGGTAACGCCCAAGAGCCTGCGCATCCGCAAGCGCATCCTCGACCACGAGCGCCGCATGAAGGCCGCGCACGGCAAGGGCGGCTAAAAGTCAATAGAAATTTGCATAAGTCAAGAAAAAACAGCAAAGCGCATAAATAAAAAGCGCCCTTATTGGGCGTTTTCACAACAAAATAACATGGCAAGCCAGCCGGATGGGTAAATCTCATCCGGCTGCTTTTCTTATTCCCTGTCAGGCGGAGAGGAGCTCTTTTTCAAAGAGCGTGGCCGCAGATTGCCACCCCAGCAGCTTGCGGGGGTAGCTGTTCACCCATTTTTCTGCTGCCCTCACTTCCTCCGGCGTCACGGTGTCAAAGCTGGTGCCCTTGGGGAAAAATCGTCTAATCAGCCTGTTCATGTTCTCATTGGAGCCCCGCTCAAAGGCGCTGTATGGGTGACAGAAAAACACCACGGTCCGCTTGCCCTTGCGCCGGTGGGCGGCCTCTATGCCCTCGAAGTCCTGAAACTCACAGCCATTGTCCACAGTGATTGACTTGAAAAGTTTATAGAACAGCTTGCCAAAACGGCGCTCCAGGCGGTTGATGGCCTTGACCACGCTGGCCGCCGTGTGGTCCTCCAGGAGCATCACAATGCCCATTCGTGTCCGGCGTTCCGTGAGGACCAGGAGGGCTTTTTTAGAGCCTTTGCACCCCATGATGCTGTCCATCTCCCAATGGCCAAAGCTGCCCCGTCCTTTGACCTCCTGGGGGCGGGTTTCAATGCTTTTTCCGTGGGAGCTCCTGGCGGCCTGCCGTTTGCTGTTTGCGGCATAATGACGGCGGCCTTTATTGTGCAGGTGGTCCGGTGTGAGCTGGAGGAAAACATCTCCTCGGTAGATATAATTATAAAGCGTGTTTTCACATATCACGGTATCATAGACCTCTCCGTTGTTTCTGATCTCCGCCAGGGCAGCTCCAGGTGCAAAGCCATGGACCATGACCAGCTCCTCCAGCCTCCGGGCCAGGGCGTGGTCTTTTCCAATTTTGAGGTCCCGGCCTTTTTCTTTTAGAAACTCTCTGTATCTCCGCTCAGCCACCTCCGGGCAGTAAACCTCTATAAACTCATAGCCAGAGGTCTGCTGGACACAGAGGCCCCGGTTGATCTCATAGTAGATGGACCGCTCACACTTGCCCAGAGCGCTGGCAATAGCGGCCTTGGTAAATCCCTTTTTGAGCATCCGCTCCAGTGTCAGGCGTTGGTCCCATGTAAAATGCTTTGCGTCCTTGTGGTTCATGTTGCACCTCCAAAAATGAGAAAAGCGGGGCGCTGCCGCCCCGCTCTGATCTGCCGTTTATGCTGCCATGTACTGCTCCAATAGCTTGACCGTGGCCTCATCCGTCAGGATGTCACCCAGCTTGCAGTCAAGCGCCAAACAGAGCTTGAGGAGGGTGGCTAACTTGGCATTGTTGATGTCTTTGGCCCCTTGTTCATAGCATTGGAGCGTCCGCACATTGAGCCCAGTGGCGGCGGCCAGCTGGGATTGAGAAAGTCCAGCGGCCAGGCGGGTGTTTTGCAGTCTGCTGTTTTTCTTGGTGTCCATCATGCTCACCTCCGTTGCTCTCATTATACTACTTTAGTTGTATATCGTCAAGAAAAAAAAAGATGCCCGGATTGCTCCAGGCGTCTTTTAGTCCTCCGTCTTGCTTTTCCGTAGCCGGTCCGCCAGTTCCGCAAGGATGGCCACATCCCGCTCATCCAGGCCAGATACATTCACGGTATGTAAAGGCTCCATGCCCAGCAGATAGTCCGTTGAAACAGAGAACAGCTTGGCCAGGTCAACCAGAGAGGATGGGGACGGCGTAGAGAGCCCTTGCTCCCAGGAGTTGACGCCGTTCCTGGTTATGTTCAACCGCCGGGCAAGGTCTGCTTGCGTCCAGCCCCGTGCCTGCCGGAGTTCTTTTATCCGTTCTGCTATCACCAGCATCACCTCCATAATGTCAATTATATTGTGCTCTTTTGATATGTCATTGTCACTTTAGGCTCTAATACTTGACACAATGAGGGCCTAACCTTACAATGGAGATACAAAGGAGGCGATGCCACATGTTGTTTGGCAAAAAGAAAAAGGACCTCCCCGCAGGGGTCCGCATGATGCACTATGAGGGCCTGAGAGGCTTTTCCCAGGATGGCCCGTGTTTTATGGAGCAGACTGAGGCCGGGCTGGTGTTCCAGCAGGTAAATGGCCCAGCTGCCACGCTCCCGCTGGAAAAGGTGACCGGCCTTGAAATGATGCCAGAGCGCAATTTCATGGCCCGGTATCACGGCACAGCAGCCACCACAGCGCATGGCAAGGCCGTCAAGTGGTTTGCCGTGTTCCATTACACCGCCCAGGATGGGGAGCGGATGCTGGCTTTTTGGTATCTTGAGCCCAAAACCGGAGATGCTTTCCGGGCGTTGTCCGCCCAGATCGGGGCAGCCGCCGGGGACTATACCCTGTAAAGAGAATAAAAAAAGCCGGAGAGGTTTGACCCTCTCCGGCTTTTTTGCACTTATTCAATCTTTTTCTGGTCAAGCTGGGCAATGGCCTCTTTCAGCTTGTCAAAGCCAAACATGGCCGCATAGGCCACGAAAAAGCCCAGGACCACAGCGGCCACAATCATGTACCAGACGATAGCCACGCCCTTGATTTCACAGTAGGCGAAAAATGCCGCCAGGGTCAGGGCCATGGCGATGAGCACCGCCAGGATGTTGGTGGGCAGCTTGTCCCAGGTGAGCTTTTTGAGCACCTGGGTGATGATGTTGGTGACCACCACCAGGATGCCCACGATGCTGAGAATAACGGACCAGTCAAAAATGCTTTCCATGAGTTTATCCTCCCTTTTTTATGTTACCCCACAAGGGTGAGGTCCTTTTTGTTGATGGCGGCAGTTACCACGCCATTCTGGCCAATGACCGCCCGGTCACCGTCCATCTGCATGACGGTGTAGGTGTTGTTATAGACAAAAGAGGCCAGGCTCCCGCCGGTGTAGGTCTTGGCTCCTTTGTTGACCTTTACCTTTGCACCCACGGTGATGGCACCACTCACCTGGATGTCAGAGGCGTCCACCCAGCCGTAGACGGTGGAGCCGCCGCCGGGCACCTTGATGAGGTGGTAGGGGTGCTTGGCGTTCCCGGCCATGGCGGTGACCTTGGCCTTGCCAGGCTTGCAGGCGGAGCCGTTGAGGGCGTTGGAGCTCACATAATGCTTGTTGCCGGTAAAGGTCACGGTGTCGCCCACACAGGCCCCCACGGTGCCCTCAGAGGGCTTGCTGGGCTGGGTGGTGCCCTGGGACCCGCCGCCGGTAGAGGCCCCGGTGTAGTCCACATAGGGCAGCTTGCCGTGCTTGGTCCACCGGCGGGTGTTGTAGCCCGCCTTGGAGCCGATGTTGCCCACGGCGGTGATTTGCACCTTGTTCTCCCACTTGGGACTGCACTCCACCGCCAGGCCGTCCCCGATGTAGATGCCGATGTGCCCGGACATCCAGACGGCCTCACCGATGACCATATCATCCCAGCCGGTGGTGCTCACCCCGGTGCATTTGGTAATCATGGTATCAGCGCCGATGTCCGGCACCCCGTTGATGGCGTAGCCCGCCCCGCCGTAGGTCCGGGAGGCGTCCCCGTCCCAGCCCCAGAGGATGCCCTTGATGAGGCACACGCAGTCAAAGCCGAAAACAGGCGGGCTCTGGTTGGCCGCCGCCTTAATCATGGCGGTGCGGGTGGCGTTCTTGTTGTAGGAGTGGTTGTTGCAGTAGCGGCTCACATTGGAGCCGGTGAGGGGGGCCCCAAAGCACCCCATCACATACAAGGTCTTGTAGTTCTTGGCGATGTCCACGGCCTTGTCCACAAAGACCTTGGCGGTCATTTTACTCATTGAAAACGCTCCTTTACTCAGTCTTTCAGCACGATTTCCGCCACACGGACAGCGACATCCGCCCCGTACTTGTCCGCAAACTGCTTGAGAAACCGCTGGGCATATTTGGCCCGGTTTTCGTTTTTGGCTTTCCAGAAATAGAAACCGCCCCAGGCCCCGTTGGTCAAAAGGGAGGCCCCAGCCAGGCTCGCCAGGGCCGTGACATCAAAGCCCAGGTAATTGGTGACGATGGTGGCCACGCACAGCAGGACGGAAATGGTCACATGGGCCCAGAGCAGCTTTTTTGAGGTGTCTATTTTTCATGCCCTCCTCTCCAGTCCCGCCAGAGGATTTCCACCATGCCCAGCAGGGCAAGGAAAAACAGCCGCATGGCGGGCCTCAATAAATGGCCTTGACGCCCTGCTCGGTCAAAAAATCCTTTTGGGCATGTTTGACTTTGCGGGCGTATTCAAGGGCGGCGTGCATGTCCCCGTTGCAATGGGCATCCGGGATGCGCTGGACGGCCACGGCGGTGGCCTCAGCCAGCGCCAGGGCCGCCCTGGTGTTCTGTATCAGCAGGACCTCATTTTGCTCACGGGCGGCCTCCCGTGCATCCTGGACGGCCTCCCGCTTGCTGATACGCCGCTGGAGCATCCAGGAACAAAAGGCCGTGATTGCTGTGGGGATGCCCAGCAGGGTGAGCAGGCTCCCCACAGAAAGCTCAATAACCATTGGGTCCGCCTCCTTTACTCGCTGGCCTCGGTCCAGCCGTAGACGCCGGGCTCCCAGACATTGCCGTCCAGATCGGAGGTCCAATGCTTGCCGTTGTGGCTCACCTTGGCCCCGGCGGCATAGGCGTCATGGGCTCCCAAAGGCTGGGACCATTCCGGCCATTCCTCTGCCGGGTCGCTGGTGATGGACCAGAGGGAGGCGGCGTTGGGCGGCTCCCAGCCGGTCTGGGAGGTGTGGGCCTGCACACAGCGGTAGAGCTTGCCGCCGTACTGCCGGAGCTGGCCCACCGTGTAGTTGACATTGGCCGCCCATTCCGCAAAGAGCAGGGATTGCTCAGAGGCAGTCACGGCGTCAATGGTCCCGGCCTCCGCCAGCACCACAAAGGCGATGGCGGCGGCGTCCCGCTGCTGCTGTGCGTAGAGCTGGGCCTCATGCAGCGCTTTGAGGCTGGTGGTCTTTTTCTTAACTGCCATTACTGAAAAGCACCTCCAATGCTGGTGATGTAGCCGCCGGTGTTGCTGGTCCCCCGGCCCACATTGACCTTGAAGTTAAAGGCAAAGCCGTTGGCGGCGGTCTGGTTGGTGAAAACATGGTTGTTGCCGTTCTTCACATCCTGGGTGGCGTCCTCCCAGACGGGCTCCGTGTCGTTGGCGTTGTTGGTCACCAGGACCTCCAGGTCAGCGTCCGCCGGAATAGAGCCCAGCACATTGAGCACCATGACTGTGATGGCGTCATCGGCGTCCATGGGCTCCGCCAGGGTGATGGAGGCCTCATAGACGGCCTTGGTAAAGGTCACGGTGTAGGGGGCGCTGTCCGCCTTGGTGTCATTGGCCACCACCTTGATGGTGTGGGCCCCGTTGAGGACTTTCTGCCAGTTGGCGGCGGTGACACACTGGACCGTGTTGCTCTGCCCCAGGGTGGCGGTGTAGGTCCGCTTGAGCACATTGTCCAGGTACTCTTTCACCGTCACGGTGTCGCTGTCAGCGTCCGTCACCGTGTAGGTCAGGTCAAAGCCGTCCTCCTTGGTCCCCAGATCGGTGCCGGAGGTCGTGGAGCTGGTGATGACCGGGATGGCGTTGTTGTCCACCGTCCGGGTTTCGCTGGTCACATAGGTGCTGGTGGCGTTGTAGCTGTCATAGGAGCGCACACGGTAGGCCACGGTGTTCCACCCGGCGGTGATGGTGTCGGTGTAGGCCAGAGCGCTGCCCTTGTAAATCTGGGACCAGCCGCCACCATCCACCTGGCGCTCCAGTTCATAGCCGCTGAGGTTGCCGTCACTGTCAGAGGCCGCCGTCCAGGAAATGGCCAGAGTGCTGCCGCCTCTCACAATGGCTGGGACAGTCAGGCCGCCGGGGGCGCTGGGGGCCCGGTTGTTGGTCACGGTCACCGTGTTGCTGGTTTTCCAGCCGCTCTCAAGTCCGGCGCTGTCATAGGCCTTGACCCGATAGGTCACGCTTGCGGTGCCAAAGGCCACGGTGTTGCTGGTGCTGGTAGCGCTGCCCTGGTAAATCTGGGACCAGGAGGAGCCGCCATTGGTGGAGCGCTCGACAATATAGCCCTCAAGGTTGCCCTCAGCGTCCGTGGAGGCCGCCCAGCTCACCGTGATGGAGGAGCCGCCGTTGATGCTGCTGGGGATAGAAATGCTGGCGGGCGTAGAGGGGGCGGTGTTCTGAAACACTGTGCCGTCATCGCTCACATAGAGGTTGGAGGGGAGAGTGAAAGCGGGGCGGGACCCGCGGGGGTTGGCGCAGAAGTAGTCGTTGACATCGCCATTGGTGAGCAGGAAGATGGCGAGGCCGGTGTTGCTCGTGTTCGGGGAGCGGGTCCACTGGACCACGGTGGAGCCATTCAGCTTGGCAATCTGATAATTGGTTGCATTGGGCAGCGTTGTGCCCTCCTTGTTAAACCAGCTTTCGTTCTTGCCCAGCTCATAGGCGGACAGCAGGAACACCGCCCGGTCCAGGGTGCCCATTGTGGTGTTACCATTGCCGGGAGTGTAACGGATTTTCGTGGAGCCAATCAGCGCCCGGATGTCAGCGTCCAGCATGTTTTTGTAGGTGCTGTTGAGCCAGCTGTCAATAGCACTGGATGCGTAGGCGTTCACATTGGAAGTGTGCCATTGCCGCTGGTCATAGCAGTCCTTGCGGAAAACCAGGGTCCTCCCGGTTCCGTTGAGGCTGCTTTCGTAGTTATGCACGCCAACATAAAACTCCACCAGCTTGCCGTTTTCTTTGAGCTTGATGATGGAGCCTGTGGCCTTACTGCCAAGGGTGGTTGTGGCCATTAGATTTCCTCCTTTAGAATGTTTTGAACACGGTCCCGCACCTGTTGGCGCAAGGACCAGGTGTTGCCGTGAGCAGCGTGGGCGTCCCAGGCCTGCCAGCTTTGCAGGATGACCTCCCGGCTCACAAGGCCCGCCGGGTAGTCTTTTTCCCACCGGCGGAGCTTAGAGCGCATACGCTTGATGCTGCTGTGCCGTAACTTGCGGATGACCTTGCCCTGTTCCGTCAAGTAGGTATGAAAGCCCAGAAAGTCAATCCCGTTTCTCAGCGGGAAAATCTGGGTTTTCTCATTGAGCTCCAGCCCCAAACTGGCCATGAAAGCCCGGATTTCTTTGAGGCAAAATTGCAGGTATTCTTTGTCAGGGTGGATGAGGAAAAAGTCATCCATATAACGGCCATACCAGCGGATGCGGAGCCGCTCTTTGACAAAGTGGTCAAATTCATCCAGAAACAGCAGGGCAAAAAGCTGGCTGGTTTGATAGCCCAGCGGCAGCCCGTCCGTGCTGTCTATGTAGGTACACAGCAGATCATAGACAACGGGCTCAAGGTCCAGCTTTTTGAGCTTTTCCTTGAGCCTGTCATGGTCGATGGACGCAAAGAAATGCCGCACATCTGCCTTGAGGACCCAGCCCTCCGCTGTGCGGTATTTGTTCCAGTATTCTGTGAAAAAGCCCTTGAGCCTGTCCAGCCCAAAGTGCAGGCCTTTTCCTCTCTGGGATGCGTAGTTGTCAAGAATGAAACTTCTTGTGATGCGTTCATATATGAGGTTATCCACCAAAGCGTGCTGGACCACTTTGTCAACGAAAGCCGGAGCCTGCACAAGCCTCTTTTTGGGCTCATAGACATAAAACACCCGGAACAGCCCCGGGCGGTAAATCTTAGTTTGCAGGATATAGACAAGGTTGACGATATTGGCCAGCAGGTGGACCTCATAATGTGCGGTAGCGGCTCTGGAGCGTTTGCCCCGTCTGGCCGCAAGGTAGGCTTTGTAAAGCACCGCAAAGGTGCAAATCTCGGAGAATTTAAGCACGGGTTTCATACCCCTAACATACGGGCGGCCCCCTGTTCATCCCGGCGGGCCTCCCTGTCCTTGTGCGCCGTGTAGGTGCCGCAGGGAACAGGACCAGCAGCTCCCAGCCTCCTCTTGTGCGGCTGGGGGCATCAGCGCAATGTATTTGCCTTGGTGTCAAGGCTGGATGTGACCTCCTTTGATGTGATGGATGGCGCTGCTTTTGGCTTTGGGCCTACTCGGTCGGGCCTTACCATCAGAGCGGGGCGGGACCCGTTGGTGTTGGTGCAGTTGTTGTTGTTGACATTGCCATTGGTGTTCAGGTAGATGGCGTTGTTGGTGTTGTTCGTGTTCGGGGAGGTAGCATAAAATAAACAGGTCACACCCAAATACACGGCCTTTAGGGCCGGTGCATCCGTTATTGAGGCCGCAGAGCCTCTGCCATTTGCAGAGCCATTTGCCCCATCTTGGCAAGCTCCTGGGCCGTTTTGGCCTCCCGGAGAGTGGCAGCACGGTTGCCGTCTGATTTTCTCCAGTTGAAAGCCTTTTGACGGACTGGGCGCACAAGTTCCGCCCAGTAATGGCATTGATCGCCGGTGATATACTTGCGCTTGAAACTGAGATTGATGAGCTGGCCCATGGTTTCACACTCAATGAGCACGCCGTCAAGGTCTTTCAACCGCTCCTCATACTCAGTTTCAAAATACCGCCCATTGGCGGCCACGCAGCCCCTCAGAATACGGAGGGCGCAGGACTGGAGCTCTGCACAGAGGTGGAAAGCCTGACTCTTTGGAAAATGAGGCTTTCCGTTGTCTTTCAGCCTCTCATAGAGGGTCTTTTCTACCATCTGGCCATTTTCCATTACATACGCTTTGACCTGCCTGTATTCCGGGTCTTTCTGCTTGACCCGCTGGATGGTGTAATCCAGCAGATCAGAGGCAAGTGGGATGATGTCATAACTTGGCATTAAAACTCAATCCTCGCATAAGTTTCATTCCAGACGCCGGTAACCACCACACCTGTGAGTGTTCCAAAGGTCACCTCAAAGCTGTTGCCGGTGACATTGGTGCCATATTTCAGCTCCAGCACGGAGAGGCGGCTGTCCAGGCCGCTGAGGTCCACACGGATGTCCGGGTGGGAGGTTTCGTCAGTGTTGTGGTCATCCACGGCGTCCGTGATGTCCTGCCGGATGTCCGGGTGGCTGGCCGGGTCCGTGTTGTGTTCGGCAATGGCCTCCTCCAGGTCCTCCGGGCTCACGGTGTCCAGGGACGGGGTGATGGTAAACTCCAGCACGGAGCTGTCCACCACAACAATGTGCATGAGCATGGTGAGCCGCCCGTCCACGCCGGTGGAGATGGCCACCTTTTCCGTGTCCGGGGTGTTGCAGATGGCAATGAGGGTGCCGTCCTCATCAAAGAGGCCCATTTCACGGACAATGAAGTTGCCCACACTGTCATCAATGATGATTTTCACATCCAGCATGTTGGGGACAGAGGCGTTTTGCTCGGCGGACACGATGGGCCCCCGCCACAGCTCCCTCACAAGCTCCGTCTGTTCCGTGCTGGGCAGGTAGTAACTGCCCCCGCCGTCACCGGCGGCGGCCTGGGTGATTTTCAGCTTGGTCCCCGCCAAAATGCAGTTGGTGATGAGGGTGGACCCCGCCGTGGTTATCCTGGTGCCGTACTTTCTTTCCTGGTCAGGCATTTCCGCTTTCCTCCTGTTCGTATGGATAAATTTCAAGGGTTGCACGATACTCCAGAGGCCCGGCTCCGATGACGCCGCCAGTGCTCTCCAGCTCATTGGTCAGCAGGGGCCACAGGTCCATGTGCAGGGAGCGCTCCGTGTAGGCCCCCAGCCGGACGCCGCCGGTGGATTGCAAAAGGGCGGTCATCAAAATGTGGATGTTCTCCGGGCGGACCGTCAGCAGCATGTCAAGGATTTCCCCCGCCAGCCGGTCCGCCTCCGGCAGGACCGTGTAGTCAAGCTGGATGTCCAGGGTGTAGTCCTGGAGAGAAACAGAGTGGCTGTCCGGGCCGCACAGGCCCGCCAGCCAGTTTTTCAGCCAGCGCAGGGTGTAGGGCAATTCCAAATTCCACTTGGCCTTGATGCGGGCCTTGCGGGCCTCCAGGGTGTCCGTGTCCTTGGGAAAGAGCCGCAGCTCTTGCTCCCACACGGCCACGCCGTCCTCATCGGCGTCCTCAAGGAATTGGTTGGCCAGCACTCTGGTGATGGCGTCCCACGCAAGGGAGATTTCCGGCTCATTGGCCCCGTTGATGATTTGAAACTCCAGCACCTCCCGGAGCACCGGGGGCAGGTAGTTCAAAAGGTGTCTATCCATCGGTGACCTCCCCTCTGGCGGGGATGCTGTCCGGGCCCAGGGCCAGGTTGTTCTCCTGCCCGTTGATTTTGGTGCCGCCAATGTCCGTTATCATGTTGGAGCACTCGGAGAGGATGCGGCTTTCAATCTGGGAAATGCGGACGGTCAAAAAATCAGAGCTGGCCCAATCCTGGGACAGCTCCACAAAGTAGGCGTCAATGACGGCCTCCACATAGCTCTTGACGGCATCCCAATCCCACCCGGAGGCATAGGTGAGGTGGAGGGCAATGTCCACCTCCTCCGGCGTCACGCCGGTCACATGGACCACATGGCCGATGGGGGCCAGGCCCAGGCCCTCTCCGGCGTTCTGCTCCGGGTCAATGGCCGTCTGGATTTCCTCCAGCAGGGTGGGCGTGGGGGCCTTGTAGTCAGAGGCCATGATGACCAGCTTGACCGTGCCGCCCACCGTGAGCTTTTTCTCCTTGGCCGCCATGTAGACTGCCGTGAGCCATGCGGCCACAGGGCCGCTCACCGTGGAGATGGTGCTGGTGTACCAGCTTTCCACAGCCCCATCCGGGATGAGGCTGGCCGGGGAAATGTCGCCATTCCAGACGGGGTGGATTTTGAGGTCCCCCACGCCGGGCATGGCCAGCACTTTCTCCCGGTAGTCGGCTTGGTTGCCACCAAAGGCCTGGGACTGGAAACTGTCCAGCACTCTTTGGCGGAAAGCCTCCGTTTCCTCCTCATCATCGCCGGGGATTAGCAGCTCCACCAGCTCTGCATGGGTCAGCCCGTCCACATACTCAA
>OLGB01003700.1_pt1 | contig 14029 bp, 8 predicted proteins | sample 1605691 | NCBI WGS metagenome assembly OLGB01 (sample SAMEA3888925, study PRJEB22519) | human gut metagenome | biome: human gut; feature: human-associated habitat; material: faeces | place: Denmark | collected 2010 | reverse complement strand
TATCTTAACTTATTCGTCTTCTTCGGAGACGCCGTGCTCGTGTGCTTCGTCGGCATCCTTGATCTCGCCCACGATGGGGGTGGGGTCGATGCCGCGGCGGCGGTAGTAATCGGAGACCGCAGCCTTAATGGCCTGCTCGGCCAGAACGGAGCAGTGAATCTTGATGGCCGGAAGACCGTCCAGCGCTTCCATGACTGCCTTGTTCGTCAGTTTCAGAGCTTCCGGGATCGTCTTGCCTTTTACAAGATCGGTCGCCATGCTGCTTGTCGCGATGGCCGCGCCGCAGCCGAAGGTCATGAACTTTACGTCCGTGATGACGTCGTTATCGACCTTGATGTACATGCGCATGATGTCGCCGCACTTCGGGTTGCCGACTTCACCGACACCGTCTGCATCTTTGATTTCGCCAACGTTGTGCGGGTTGGAGAAGTGTTCCATTACTTTTGCACTGTATGCCATATCGTTTCATTTCCTTTCGTACATTCGTACCGGATTATTTTAAAATTAAGAGATTGTGCGGCCGTGGATGATCGCATCCCACAGCGGACTCATGGCGCGCAGACGGTCAATGATCTTCGGGAGCACCTCGATGATGTAATCGGCATCGCTCTCGTCGTTCACGTCGCTGAAGCTGAGACGCAGGGAACCGTGGGCGACCTCGTGCTTAAGGCCGATGGAAAGCAGCACATGGCTCGGGTCGAGAGAACCGCTGGTGCAGGCGCTGCCGGAAGAAGCGCAGACACCCTTAAGGTCGAGCATCAGCAGCATGGATTCGCCCTCAACGCCTTCGAAGGAGAAGTTCACGTTGCCCGGCAGACGGTGGTAGCGGTCGCCGTTCAAATGACTGCGGTCAATCTTTGAAAGCTCCGTGATGAGCTTATCCTGCATACGGCGCAGCTTTGCGTTCTTTTCGTCCATCGTATTGATGGCGTTCTCGAGCGCAACACTGAGGCCGACAATGCTTGCAACGTTTTCGGTGCCGGCGCGGCGGCCGCGCTCCTGTGCACCGCCATCGATGAGGTTCGGCAGGATGATGCCCTTCTTGATATACAGCACGCCGACGCCCTTCGGGCCGTGGAACTTGTGGCCGCTGAGGGACAGCATGTCAATGTTCTGCTCTTTTACGTTGATCGGCACATTGCCGACAGCCTGTACGGCGTCGGTATGGAACCAAACGCCATGCTTTTTGCAGATTTCACCAATCTCCGGGATGGGCTGGATGGTGCCGATCTCGTTATTGGCATACATGATGGTGACAAGGCCGGTCTTATCGGTGATGGCGGCCTCGAGCTCTTCCGGGACGACGATGCCGTTTTCATGCACGTCGAGGTACGTGACCTCAAAGCCCTCTTTTTCGAGCGCTGCGCAGGTGTGCAGCACCGCGTGGTGCTCAAACTTGCTTGTGATGATGTGGTTTTTGCCCTTTTTCAGCATCTTGTGCGCCGCGCCCTTAATGGCCCAGTTGTCACTTTCGCTGCCGCAGCTTGTGAAGTAGATCTCATTCGGCTCTGCACCGAGACATTTTGCTACTTTTGCACGTGCTTCCTCAAGCGGCTTTTTTGCAGCCGTGCCGAGCGCATACAGGCTTGACGGGTTGCCGTAGCATTCGGTGTAGTACGGCAGCATAGCCTCAAGCACCGCAGGGGAGACGGCAGTGGTAGCGGCGTTGTCCGCATAGATGATCTTCTTGCCGTTGTTTTCCATAGCTTTATCAGTACCTTTCGGATAGTGTTTTTTGTGAGGGAACAGAAAACGCATTTGGGGTCGATCGGTCGGGATACGCATATTCTTTCCTCAGCGAGATAAATATACACCAAATTGGTATACTTTTCAATAGGGAAATTCCAGAAAGTCAAAATTTTTCTGAAAAAGCAGGAAATAAAGGTCCTGAACGAGAGTTTTCCGTACAAAATGGAAGAAAACGGCGGCCGTTTTTTGAAAACCGGCGTACGGAACACAAAAAATCGGGAGAATATGGGAATAGAACCTCTGCGGTGTGCCCAAACTCCGTACAGAGCGAAACGGCACGCGGCTTGACAGCACGGGGAGAATAGCGTAAAATAGAATTATCTTTTTGTGTGCGGGTATTTTTCGCATGCGTGAACGGCTGACACTTTGCACGTAAACGGTACGTGTAACGGATAATGAAAAAAACGCTGCGGTGTTTTGATTTACATGTGTTGAACGGAAAAAACAGAAGAAAGAAAAGCAGAAGGCGGCGCGGACTTGCGTGCGTTTTATTCTGCTCATGCCGAAAGGCGATACTGCGCAGAGCATCGGTTGGTGCTTTTGTATACCTTATTCTTGCGTGAATTGCGACAGTGCGCCTGTGTTATTTGAAAGGAAGGTCAATTTGGCAGAAAAAAGAATCAGAAAAATGACGAAATTAACGTCGTTCGGCGACGCGCCTGCAAAACAGCAGGACCAGCCCCTCAGCGGTGCAGGGGAAAGCTTCATCGGCAAGATTTCCGGCCCCATCGAAAAGCCGGTGAGACGCCAGAAAACGCGCAGAACGGAAAACGCGCAGGTAAAAGAAGAAGCGGCACAGCAAACCGTGAGCGAAACAAAAGAGACGAAGCCGAAGCGCACGCGTACCGCGCAAAACACGGACGCACACAAAAAGACGACGAAAACGGTAAAATCGGCCCCAAACGGTGAAAAAGCACCCGCTAAGACAACAAAAAGCACGCAGACGAAAAATAACAAGGGCAGGGGCAGGCGCACAAAGCAGAAGCCCTCTGTGCGCGCATATTTCCTCGGCGGCTTAAATGAGATCGGCAAGAACTTCACGCTGTTTGAGTGCGAAAACGACATGGTTATCGTGGACTGCGGCCTTGCCTTCCCGGACGAAGAAATGCCCGGCATCGACGCGGTTATTCCGGATTTCACATTTGTTGAGAAAAACAAGGACCGCATCCGCGGTATTGTCATCACGCACGGTCATGAGGACCACATTGGTTCCCTGCCGTATTTGCTCAAAAAGATCAATGTGCCGGTGTATGGCACGGCGCTGACGGTGGCGCTGATTGCGAATAAGCTCAAGGAGCACAACCTCGGCTATGTGAAGCTGAACGTCACAACGGCGGGCTCGCACATTCAGCTCGGCTGCTTCGACGTGGAGCTTATCCACGTAAACCACTCCATTTCCGACGCTGTGGGTCTTGCGCTGCACACCCCTGCGGGCGTCATTGTCCACACGGGCGACTTTAAGATCGATTTCACCCCCACGCAGGGCGGCATGATCGACCTTGCGCGCTTTGCGCAGCTCGGTCAGGAGGGCGTTTTGCTGCTGATGGCGGACTCTACGAACGCAGAGCGCCCCGGCTACACACAGACGGAGCAGAAGGTGAACGCGACGTTTGACGCACTCTTTGCCCGCGCGGAAGCGAATAAAAAGCGACTCATCATCGCGACGTTTGCGTCGAACATCAGCCGCGTGCAGCAGATTATCAACTGCGCGGAAAAGTACGGCAGAAAAGTGGCGCTGTCCGGCAGAAGCATGGTGAACGTCATGTCCATTGCGAGCGAGCTCGGTTATCTCAAAGTGCCGGACGGTCTGCTCATCGACCTCAACATGATCTCCCGTTACACGAAGGAGCAGATTGTGCTCATCACGACGGGCAGCCAAGGCGAGCCGATGTCTGCGCTTACCCGCATGGCGTTTGCCGACCACCGTCAGGTCGCGGTCGGTGAGGACGACATGATCATCATTTCCGCGCGCCCCATTCCGGGCAACGAAAAGATGGTCGGCACCGTTGTAGACGAGCTTTTGAAGCGCGGCTGCGATGTGGTGTACGAATCCATGTACGAGGTGCACGTTTCCGGCCACGCGTGTCAGGAAGAGCTGAAGCTTATTCAGGCGCTGACGAAGCCGAAGTACTTCATCCCGGTGCACGGCGAGCAGAAGCACCTGCGCAAGCATGCGGGCGTGGCCGTCAGCATGGGCATGCCGCCGGAGAACATTTTCATCGGCGATGTCGGCAGCGTGGTGGAGATTCATGAAGACTACATGAAACAGCTGCCCGATGTACAGGCGGGCGCGGTTATGGTGGACGGCCTCGGCGTGGGCGACGTCGGCAGCATTGTGCTGCGCGACAGAAAGCACCTTGCAGAGGACGGTCTCATCATTGCGGTGTGCACGATTGAGGCAGGCTCCGGCAGAGTTGTTTCCGGTCCGGATATCGTATCCCGTGGATTTGTGTATGTGCGCGAGAGCGAGGCGCTGATGGACGAGGCAAGACGGCTTGTCAACAGCACGATTGAGCAGTGCGCGGACGAAAACGTGCGCGAGTGGAGCGCCATTAAGCTGCGCGTGCGCGACAACCTTTCCAGACTGTTATATAACCGCACAAAGCGCAGCCCGATGATCCTGCCGATCATCATGGAAGTTTAAATTCAGTTTAAGTTAGATTAGTTTCTTGGGGGTTCCCCTCAGAAGGAGAGACGGGAAATGAACAAGCGACGCATCTGGGCGACCTCGCCGGTCTATTATGTTATGGCAGCGGTCATGTTCATTATGGCGTGCTTCAGCTATACGCAGAATAAGATTCTGTTTGCAGTGGAGATCACGGTTTCCGGCCTGTGTTTGGCAGCGGTTATCATGACCGACCTGCATTACCGCGTGCATGTGTACACGGCGCTCAGAGCTGCGAGAAAGGTGCTTTCCGCCGATGAACAGCGCAACCTCGGGCAGTTTGCGCTGCCCCTTGCGGTGCTGGGCTCGGCAGGCGACATCGTCTGGACGAACGAGCGCTTTCAGGAGTTATTCACCGAAAACGGCGAAGGCTGCGGCGATAACATTGCGGCGTACATTTACCCGAAGACTTTGCGTCAGATTTTATCCGAAAACGGAACCTCCGTTTCCTACGGCGACCGCGAGTTTACGGCCTACGGCCTGCGCACCGAAAGCGGCAGTGTGCTTTACTTTGTGGACGACACGTATTATAAGCAGATTCAGCGCGATTATCACGAAAAGCGCACGGTCATTGCGGTTATCTCGTTTGATAACCGCGAGGAGCTGACGCGCGATGCCTCCGGCAGTGAGGATTCCCGCATCACGTCCGAGGTGGAATCCGTCCTGCGCAGTTGGGCGATCGACACCATGGAGGGCTTTCTGCGCCGCATGACGAACGGGCGTTATATGCTCATCACGGACGACCAGCACATTGAAGAAGCCAAAACGAAGCGCTTTGCCGTTTTGGACAGCGTGCGTGCCGTGAAGGGTGAGAATAACATGTCTGCCACGATCTCCATCGGCATCGGCCGCGCGGGCGTAACGGCGACGGAAAGCGAACTGCATGCCCGTCAGGCACTGGAAATGGCGCTCGGCCGCGGCGGCGACCAGGTGGCCATCTACCAGCAGGACGGTACATACGAGTTCTTCGGCGGCCTCTCCAAGGGTGTTGAAAAGCGCGACAAGGTGCGCACGCGCGTTATTGCCGCGACGCTTTCCGACCACATTAAATCGAGCGACCATATTTTCATCATGGGGCACACGAACTCCGACCTTGACGCCGTGGGCGCGGCGGTCGGCATGTGGGCGGCTGTGACGAAAGGCCTTGACCGCCGTGCGAGTATTGTGATCGACAAGGGCCGCTCTATGGCGACGACGCTTATCAACGCGTTTGAGCATCAGCCGGAGTATGAAAACATGTTCATCACCCCGCAGGAGGCGCTCGACCGCTGCACGCAGCGCTCGCTTCTCATTGTGGTGGACACACATTCCACCTCGTTTGTGGAGAGCCAAGAAGTTTTAAAGGCCATTCCGCGCGTGGTCGTCATCGACCACCACCGCATGATGGTGACGCACATTGAAAACGCGATCATCTTTTACCATGAGCCGTACGCCAGCTCGGCTTCCGAAATGGTGGCGGAGCTCGTGCAGTATATCAACAGCTCCGCGCTCAATAAAAAAGAAGCGACGGCGCTGCTTTCCGGCATTATGCTGGACACAAAAAACTTCGTTTTGAAGACGGGCGTGCGCACATTTGAAGCTTCCGCCTACTTAAAGCGCCGCGGCGCCGACACGGTGGAAGTGAAGAAGATGTTTGCAAATTCGCTCGATACCTATAAAGAGCGCTCTCAGCTTGTGGCAGGTGCGGAGGTTTACAAGGGCTGCGCCATTGCGTGCTCCAACTGGGAATTCCCGAATGTGCGCATTGCGGCGGCGCAGGCGGCGGACGAGCTGCTGTCCATTCAGGGCGTGCGCGCGTCGTTCGTCATTTTCCGCGTGGGCAATGAGATTGCCATTTCGGCACGAAGCCTCGGCGACGTGAACGTGCAGATTTTGCTGGAGGAATTCGGCGGCGGCGGTCACCTCAACATGGCGGGCGCGCAGATTAAAAACAGCACCACGAACGATGTGCGCAAGGCACTCGTCCGCGTGCTGGACGAAAAGCTTTCCGAAGCGACGAAAAAGAATAACTAATGCGGCAAAGCGGCGCGAAGCTGTTTGACTGCTTTAGCGATAGATTTAAACGATAGGAGATACGACCATGAAAGTTGTACTTTTAGCAGATGTAAAAGGTGTAGGCAAAAAAGGCGAGCTCATCAATGCAGCAGAAGGCTACGCACGCAATTTCCTGCTGCCGCGCAAGCTTGCAAAGGAAGCGAACGCACAGGTGATGAACGAGCTAAAAAACGCCGAGGCCTCCAAGGCATATAAAGTGAAAACCGAGACCGAAGAAGCACAGCGTATTGCGGAAGCTTTGAAGGACAAGACCGTCCGCATCACCGCAAAGGCGGGCCAGGGCGGCAGACTGTTCGGCTCCGTCACCGCAAAGGAGATTGCGCAGGAGATTAAAAAGCAGTACGGCTTCGACATTGACAAGCGCAAGATCCACCTCGACACCGACATCAAGGCGTTCGGCGGCTATCACATTGAGGTGAAGCTCTATAACGGCATCACCGCGAAGCTGGCGGTATCGGTGACCGAAGCACAGTAAAAGTCCGATGCACTTGATGCGCAGCATTAAATTTTGCAATGACTAAAAGTCGTTTACGATTAGAAAATCGTTTTCACTTTGAAGTAATTTCACTCAAAAAAGGGTGGTAAAAATGCCGGAAGATAATTTTCAACTGAATACGCCGGCACTGCCCGGAACGGTGATGCCGTTCAGCGCAGAGGCCGAGCAGGCGGTGCTGGGCGCGGTGTTGCTGGAGCCCGACTGTCTCTCGACCGTGGCGGAAATGCTGCCGCGCGCGGACTATTTTTATCAGGTCAATAACCGCACGATTTACAGCGCGATGCTCGATATGTTCACGGCAGGCCAGCCGGTGGATCTCGTCACGCTGCTGGAGCACCTGCGCGAAGAGGAAAACTTCGATGAGGGCAGCGGAAAGGTGTATCTGATGCAGCTTGCGCAGCTTGTGCCGAGCGTCTCGAATGTGGAGCGTTACTGCACCATTGTGCGTGACCGTTACGATTTGCGTATGCTCATTCAGGCGGCGCGCGGCATTTTGGATGACGCCATGGAGGACACCGGCGAAACCTCGCTCCTCTTGGATTCCGCCGAGCAACGCATTTTTGACATCCGCCAGGGCAAGGCGTTAAAGGGTCTTGAGCGCCTGAACGAAGTGTTGTTTGAGACGTTTGAACGCCTTGACCGCTTGAATTCGCCGGACAAAGACCTGTACCGCGGCATCCCTACGGGTATCCGTGAACTGGATAACACGATCACGGGCCTGAACCGCTCCGACCTTGTCATCATCGGCGCACGACCCGGCATGGGCAAAACGAGCTTTGCGCTGAACATTGCGCGCCATGCCGCCATCACGGCAGGCAAGCGCGTGGCGTTTTTCTCGCTGGAAATGAGCAAGGAGCAGCTCGCTTCCCGTATCATTTCCACGGAGGCACTCGTCGGCGGCACAAAGCTGCGCACGGGCGACTTGACGGAGGGCGAATGGACGCGCCTTGTGGAGGCGGGCGATATTCTCTCTAAGGCTGATTTGTACCTCGATGATTCCCCGGGCATTACGGTGCCGGAGATGAAAGCAAAAGTGCGCCGTTTAAAAAATGTTGATCTTGTCATCATCGACTACTTACAGCTGATGAACAGTGCAAAGCGCATTGATAACCGCGTGCAGGAAATTTCCGAGATCACGCGAAGCCTCAAGATCATGGCGAAAGAGCTGAATATCCCGGTTGTGACATTGGCGCAGCTTGCCCGTGCGGGTGAAAAGCGACAGGAGCACCGCCCGGTACTTTCTGACCTGCGAGATTCCGGCTCCATCGAGCAGGACGCCGACATCGTGCTGTTCCTGTACCGAGACGCATACTATGCGAACGAATCGGCTTCGCCCGAAGACGTGGACAAAAACAAGGCCGAGGTCATCGTGGCGAAGAACCGTCACGGCGATCTGCGCAGCGTGCCGCTGCACTGGCAGGGTGAGTTCATGCGCTTTACATCGCAGGAAGTTGTGCGTCATGAAAGCTGAGGACATCCTCGCCCGCGTGCGGTATGATCTGCCGGAGACGGGAAAAATTGTCGTGGGGCTTTCCGGTGGGGCGGATTCCGTGCTGCTGACGTATTTGCTTGTACAGAAGTACGGCGCGGAGCGTTTGCTTGCGGTGCATGTGCACCATGGCATTCGTGGGGCGGAAGCCGACCGCGACGCGGAATTTGTGCAGGACTACTGTAAAGCACTTGAACTTCACTGCAAGGTGATCTATAAGGATATTCCCGCGCTTGCGGCCGTAAGCGGTGAGGGCGTGGAGGAATGCGCGCGGCGCGTGCGCTACGCGTGCTTTGCGGAGGAAGCAGGGGGAAACGGGTGCATCGCCACGGCGCACAACGCCGACGATAATGCCGAAACGCTGCTTTTGAACCTGACGCGCGGCATGGGGCCGCACGGCGCGGGGGGCATTCCGCCGCGGCGCGGCAGAATTTATCGCCCGATTTTGAATATTTCCCGCGCAGAGGTGGAATATCTCTGTAAAGTATATCAACTTGACTACGTGACGGACTCCACGAATTTGACGGTGGACTACACGCGCAATAAGCTGCGCCACAGCGTGCTGCCGGTGCTGAAGGACGTAAACCCGCAGATGACGCAGGCGGCGTCCCGCTTTGCGGAGAGCATGCGGTTGCAGAATGAATTCGTGTTTTCGTGCGCGAAGGAATTGCTCTGTAAAGCGAAAACGCCTTACGGGTATGACTTGGAAATTTTGCGGAGCGCACACGAGGCGGTGCTGCGCGCGGCACTGGAACTGCTGTTATCGTCTTACGGGCGGCTTTCTTATGAGCACATTTGCAGGGCGGCGAGCTGCGTTTTCATGGGCGGCAGCCTCTCTTTGCCGGGGGACATCGTGCTGGAGGCGAAGCAGGACACGCTCACGGTGCGAAAAAACCGGGAGATAAAAGACCGGAATGTGTTTTCTGTTCCGCTGAGAGCGGGCGAAAACGTGCTTCCGAACGGAAAAACGCTGTTTGTGGAGAAAAAAATTCCCGAAAAAGAAGAAATCGACCGGAAAGTTCATAATTTGTTATTCCAAAACTTTTCGGATTGTGATAAAATTACGAATGTTCCGAGAGTACGGACGCGGCGCGCGGGCGATATTTTCAGACCCGCAGGGCGCGGCGTGACGAAATCGGTCAAAAAAATCCTGAATGAACTGCGCATTCCGGCGGCGGCGCGCAACCGTTTGCTGCTGCTTGAAAAAGACGGTGAGATCATCTGGATCGAAGCGGTCGGCGCGGCGGAGGGCTATGCGGCAAAGCCGAATTTTCCGGCACTGGAGCTTACGGTGACGGACACGGCAGGCATAACCCGCATATAAAGCGGAAAGAATTTTGAGGAAAGGGTCACCCGAATGGAAAACACAATGTTAAACGATATCAAGGAAGTTTTGTACAGCGAAGCGTACATCGACAGCATGGTCAAGCGCGTGGGCGCGGAAATTTCCCGCGATTACGCCGATAAAAACCTGCTGCTTGTCAGCGTTTTGAAGGGTTCTGTCGTCTTTATGGCAGACCTTATGCGCGCCATTACGATTCCGGCCCGCATCGATTTCATGTGCGTTTCGAGCTACGGCTCCGGCACGAAGACCTCCGGCGTTGTCAAGATCATCAAGGACCTCGACATCAACCTGAAGGGCTATGATATCGTGATTGTTGAGGATATTCTCGACAGTGGTAAGACGCTGCACTACCTTGTAAACCTTTTGAAAAGCCGCGAGCCGAACAGCATTGAGATCTGCACGCTGTTCGATAAGCCGGAGCGCCGCGAGGTGGAGGTCTACGCAAAATACAAGGGCTGCGATATTCCCGATGCGTTCATCGTGGGCTACGGTCTCGATTTTGATGAGAAGTACAGAAACCTGCCGTTTGTCGGCGTTTTGAAACCTGAAGTCTACGGTGAAGTCTAAGCTTCCGTTTTGATAAAAAAGTTTCTGTTTCTATTTAAGGATGCACTTTGTATCCAATTTGATTTCCGGGAGGTCGGAACTTGAACGGCAACAAAAAAAAAATCATTCGCAATCTTTTGATCTACCTCGGCATTCCGATTTTGCTCGTCGTGCTGCTTTTGCTTCTGTTTGACCGCGGGGCAGACCAGACGGGGCTGAAATACTCCGATGTGCTGTCTTACTTTGAAGACGGCAAGGTGAGCGCATACTCGCTGAACCTGGGCACGGGCGAGATGAAGCTGACCGTGACAGAGGACAGCAGCAAAAAGGAATCCGTTGTGCGCTACACGGTGCCGAACGTGAACCTGTTCTACAACGACGTTTCGGACTACATCAAGTCGTATAACGAGGAACATCCGAATAACCGCATGACGCAGGATGTCATCCGCCCGGCGGAGACGAGCTGGCTTGTCAGCCTCATTCCGACGTTGCTGATGATCGCGCTGCTTGTGGCGTTCTGGGTATTCATGATGAAGCGCATGGGCGGCGGCGGAGCCGGAAACCAGATGAATTTCGGCAAAGCGAAAGTCAAGCAAATAAACGACGAAAAGCGCCGCACGACGTTTGCGGACGTGGCGGGCGCAGACGAAGAAAAGGAAGAGCTGCGCGAAATTGTGGAGTTCTTAAAACGTCCGAATAAGTATAACGAGCTCGGTGCGCGCATTCCGAAGGGCGTGCTGCTCGTTGGCCCTCCGGGCACTGGTAAAACGCTTTTGGCGCGCGCCGTTGCAGGCGAGGCTGGCGTGCCGTTCTTCTCCATTTCGGGTTCCGACTTCGTGGAGATGTTCGTCGGCGTCGGTGCATCGCGTGTGCGTGACCTGTTCGACAAAGCCAAGAAAAACCACCCGTGCATCATCTTCATCGATGAAATCGATGCCGTGGGCCGCCAGCGCGGTGCAGGTCTCGGCGGCGGCCACGACGAACGTGAGCAGACGCTGAACCAGCTGCTCGTTGAGATGGACGGCTTCGGCGCGAACGAGGGTGTCATCATGATCGCGGCAACGAACCGCCCGGATATTCTGGACCCGGCTTTGATGCGTCCCGGCCGTTTCGACCGCCAGGTGATGGTGGGCTACCCGGATGTGCGCGGCAGAGAGGATATTCTGCGCGTACACGCAAAGGGCAAGCCGCTTGCACCGGATGTGGACCTTTCCACCATTGCAAAATCCACCGCCGGCTTTACCGGTGCAGACCTTGAGAACCTCTTAAACGAAGCGGCGCTGCTTGCGGCCCGCAAGGACCACAAGTCCATCACGATGGAGGAAATCGAGGAAGCGACGATCAAGGTCGTTGTCGGCACCGAAAAGAAGAGCCGCGTGATGACAAACAAAGAGAAGAAGCTGACCGCGTACCACGAGGCAGGACACGCCATTGCGACGTACTTCTGCGATTCGCAGGACCCGGTGCACCAGATTTCCATCATCCCGCGCGGCATGGCAGGCGGCTACACGATGCACCTGCCGACGGAGGATAAGTCCTACCAGAGCCGCAACGAGATGCGCGAGGAGCTCATCGTGCTGCTGGGCGGCCGTGTGGCGGAAGCCTTGGTACTTGACGATATTTCTACGGGCGCATCGAACGACATTGAGCGCGCCACGAAGATCGTCCGCGCGATGGTTACAAAGTACGGCATGAGCGACCGTCTTGGTCCGATTACGTACGGTGCGGACAGTAGCAATCCGTTCCTCGGCAAGGAGATGGGTCATGTCTCGAACTATTCCGAGGAGACCGCCGCGGAGATTGACGAGGAGATTAAGTCCATCATCTGCGACGCGTACGATAAGACGAAGAAGGTGCTCTCCGAACACATTGACCTGCTGCACCGTTTGGCGGGTGTGCTGTTTGAGCGCGAAAAGCTGGACGCCGACGAGTTCCTTGACGTGATGAACGGCAAGCTGCTGCCGAGCGCACAGACTGCCGCTGCGGGCATCATCCCGGCAGAAGCGGCAGCGCCGGAAACGACAGAGCTGCCGACCGAAGCGCAGACGGAACCGGAAGCGAACACGAACACGAACGAATAAATTTTTGACGAAAGGGAATGTGCTCATTTGCATTCCCTTTACGTTTGTTTATGGGCAATCCCGTGCGGGTATTATTTTGCCCGCTTGAGGAAAGGAACATGGTGAATGGCTAAAAAGCAAACCTACGGCAACGACAGCATCAAAAGTCTGAAGGGCGCGGACCGTGTACGTCTGCGTCCGGCGGTCATATTCGGCTCAGACGGTCTCGACGGCTGCGAGCACGCGATTTTCGAGATCCTCTCGAACTCCATTGATGAGGCGCGCCAGGGCTACGGCAAGGAGATCACCGTCACGCGCTATGCCGACCATTCCGTTGAGGTGGAAGACCACGGCCGCGGTATCCCGGTGGATTACAACAAGCGCGAAGAGCGCTACAACTGGGAGCTTGTGTTCTGCGAGATGTATGCGGGCGGCAAGTATAACAACAATGACGGCGGCAACTACGATTACGCGCTGGGCCTGAATGGTCTCGGTCTGTGCGCTACGCAGTATGCCTCCGAATACATGGACGCGGATATTCGCTACGACGGCTTCCGCTATACGCTGCACTTTGAGCACGGTGAGAACGTAGGCGGACTCAATAAGGAGCCTTACGGCAAGAAGGCCACGGGCTCGCGCATCCGCTGGAAGCCGGATATCAAGGTGTTTACGGACATTGACGTGCCGGCGGACTATTACACGGACATCATCAAGCGGCAGGCCATCGTCAACGCGGGCGTGAAGTTTATTTTAAAAAATGAAGTTTCGCCGCGCAAATTCGAGACGACGGAATTCTGCTACGAAAACGGCATTTTAGATCATGTGCGCGAGCTGGTGGGCGAAGATGCGCTGACCTCCGTGCAGTTCTGGCAGTCCGAAAAGCGCGTGCGCGACCGCGAAGACCTGCCGCTTTACAATGTGAAGATCAACGCCGCGGTGGCATTTTCCAACCGCGTGCATTTGACGGAATACTACCACAACTCGAGCTGGCTGGAATACGGCGGCGCGCCGGACAAGGCCGTGCAGAACGCGTTCGTGTACCAGATTGACGCGTATTTGAAGCAGAACGGCAAGTATAATAAATCCGAAAGCAAAATTAAATTTCAGGACGTGGAGGATTGCCTTGTTATCGTCATGTCCTCGTTCTCCACGATGACCTCCTATGAGAACCAGACAAAGAAGGCCATCAACAACAAGGGTATTCAGGAAGCGATGGTGGAGATGCTCCGCCATAATCTCGAAATTTATTTCATCGAAAACCCCATTGAGGCGGAGAAAATCGGTGCACAGGTGCTTATCAACAAGCGCTCCCGCGAGGACGCCGAAAAAACGCGCCTCAACTTAAAGGGCAAGCTGACGGCCAAAATGGATATCACGGGGCGCGTGGCGAAGTTTGTGGACTGCCGCAGCAAGGATGTTTCCGAGCGTGAGATTTTTATCGTGGAGGGCGATTCCGCTCTCGGTGCGGTCAAGCAGGCGCGCGACCCGAACTATCAGGCCGTGATGCCGATTCGCGGCAAAATTCTGAACTGCCTGAAAGCGGATTACGACAAGATTTTCAAAAGTGAGATCATCACCGATCTCATTAAGGTGCTCGGCTGCGGCGTGCAGGTAAAGTCGAAGG
>OLGB01003689.1_pt1 | contig 14053 bp, 17 predicted proteins | sample 1605691 | NCBI WGS metagenome assembly OLGB01 (sample SAMEA3888925, study PRJEB22519) | human gut metagenome | biome: human gut; feature: human-associated habitat; material: faeces | place: Denmark | collected 2010 | reverse complement strand
CGTACGGTGTTAAAAACAATCTACTCAATTGAAGATAATATGAGATTGTTTTTCTGCCGGAGCTTTCGCCGTACGGTGTTTCTTTCTTCACAATTCCAAGAGAAATAAGGTTGCGGATATAGGTTGCGCAAACACTTGTGTCCTCGCCAACCTTGCTTGAAATTTCCGAAAGTTTTGTACCACCGGTTGCGATAGCAGTTATTATTGCATTATAAATCGCAGGCTCGCGCACTTCTTGTTTGAGAAGATTTGTCGGCTCTTCAAAAAGGAATGAAGACGGATTTAAAAATATCTTTTTGATGTTTTCTTTTATAGACAAGCCGTCGTCAAGCTGAAGCAGGTACTGTGGAGTTCCACCTACAATTCCATAAGCAATAGCCTTATCCTCTGCTGCGAATTTTGGAAAATGCTTGCACGCTTCCATAAATTCAAAAGGCTGGACTTTAAGCTGTGCGGTTCTTCTGCCGTAAAGCGGAGCCTTGTATGCAAGCACGTGGTCTTCCATATAGGACATCGACGAACCGCAGAGAATTAAAAATAATTTTGAAGCATCTTTATGCTTATCAATCATAAGCTGCAGGGTAGAGGCGAGGCTCTTTGAAGCCTTTGCAACATACGGGTACTCGTCGATTACAAGGACGATTCGTTTTTCCTGTGCCAATTTGAAAACGAATTCCAATGCATCCTGAAAAGATGTAAATTCACTGCCTTGCGGCAAATCAGATTTGTAACTCATTATACTTTGGCTGAAGTTTTCGAGATTCTGTTTTTCATTGCTCTCGACGCCCGTAAAATAAATTACATCTTTATCTTTTACAAATTCATTTATGATTGCGGTCTTACCGACACGACGACGACCGTAGATTACAGTGAATTCAAATTTACTGCTATTATATTGATTCTGTAACGCTGTAAGCTCTCGTTCTCTTCCGATAAACATACGCATACCTCCGTTTAGTAAATTACGATTTACTATATTATACTCTCCAAAAGAATCGATGTCAATACGTCTTATGCATTTTACTAAAGTATGTTTTAGTAAAATAAAATTTATCTGTTTTTTTGGCAGGTCTTAGGGTGTTCCCTAACGAGATTTGACCGTTTTACGACGATAGGAGTATAAATGGTCTGCTCGCTAAGATTAAACAACACCTTACACCAAAGAAAAAGCGAGAGCTTTCCGTTAAAGTTTGCTCTCGCTTTCGGTTTTATTTTATCTGTATACTTTTCATTTTCGCTGATGAAAATTTTATAATCAAGTCATCAACGGCGTCTGTATATCTGCCTTCGCTTTGCAATTTATTCTTAAGACGGATAAGATTTTTTATAATTTCTGAATGTTCATTTGCGGATATGTATAGGTGATATTTTTGTTCTCTCATACATAAATCACCTCGACATTTACAATTTCTGTCGCACGATTCCGGATGTTATTCATCTTGCGAATCCACAAAAGTGTATTTTCTGCTTTAAGTTTCTCTGTTACATTTTCTTTTTCGGCAAGTGTTTTTACAAGCTCATGAAACATTACTTCGGCTCGTGTATCGACTTCAGCAAGGTGTTCATACAGTCTGCCCGAAGTCAAATAATTGTAATAGATAACTCGATGATTTGATTTTAAATGTCGTTTATATCGCTGTCCCCACACGCCGATTTGATATTCTTTCTGTTCACCCATTCCTACATTAGGGAGCATATAATCTCCTGCCTGACGATACTCAACGCCTTGCTGTTCAAATATTGTTTTCATAGAAAAATCCTCCTGTAATTTGATTGTACTATCATTTTACAGAAGGATTTTTGATTTTACCAATGTACCGATTACACGTTAAATCATCTTAAAATGTCTCAATGCTTCTTCAATCATTTCAACTTTTTCTGCTGGACATTGTGGCTGTTTTGAATTCTCTGATTTTGGCTTATTATAATTTTCTCTTTCAATAATGCCATATTTCTCTTTCACCTGAGCAATATAGAGATTGGACACCTTTGTATCGTATTTATCTAAGATACCGCAATAATGATTTCCTTGCAGTTCTCCCAAATGAATCGGAACGGCAGTGTGATGATATCAAAAGCTGCTTCAAAGAGTGCTGCTATGAACATAATTGCTGTCTGAACTGTATTCTTGATACCCTCCCACAGATTCGTAAAGAAGGTTGTGATGCCTGTCCACAGATTTACGAAGAAATCTTTAATTCCAGTCCACACTTCATTCCATGATGTACCAAACCATCCAAGCACTACATTTGCCACATTTTGAATCACGTTCATATAGTTGGTAAAAGTATTCTTGATAAAATCCCATACCGAACCAAAGATTCCTTTGACACCTTCCCATACCCGTGACCAATTGCCTGTGAATATTCCGATGAACACATCAAGAATTCCTGTGATAACACCAAGCACCGCTTCAAGGATATTAGCAATCTGTGTGAATACTCCTTCAAAAACCGGAGCAAGGAAGTTACAAAGTCCGTTCCAAATAGCAGATACAACGTCCTTGAAATTCTGGAAGTCAAAGCCTAGAGCATTCAGCCTGTCTGTAATGCCCTGCGCAAAGCCGCTGAATACAGATTTGATTCTCTCCCAGATTGCTATAATGCTGTTTCTGAAATCCTCATTCGTTCTCCACAGATGCACAAAAGCTGCAGCGAGTACTGCTAGAATAGCCACAACTGCAACCACAGGGGCAGAGATACCACCAATCGCAGCACCAACCTTTCCCATCACCCCGGATAAGCCACCGGCATTGGAAACAAGACTGGTAATCTTAAGTCCCAGCTTGCTGAATGTCTGCATGGCCACACCGCCTTTGGATATCACCGTACCAAGGATCACAAGGAACGGTCCTAAGGCTGCAATGAAAAGTCCAATCTTAACAATGACCTGTCTTGTACCCTCATCAAGATTATTCAGCCAATCCACGAAGGACTGAATCTTTGCTACGATGTTTTTAATCATTGGCATAAGTGCATCACCAATGGAAATTGCAAAACCTTCTACTGCAGACTTTAAGATCGTAAGCTGACCAGACAAGTTATCAAGCTGAGTGTCTGCCATCTGCTGTGCTGCTCCGCCACTGTTTTCAATGGCAATCTGAAGATCCGTCCAGGTATCTCCAGTATTGGCGAGCAGTGCATTAACCGATGCAAGATCTGTTTTGTTAAAAATAGTTGCTATGATGTTCGCCTTTTCTGCAGAAGTCATGCCGTCCATTGATTTATTCAGGTCACCCAAAATATCATTTAATGAACGCATATTGCCTTCGGAGTCATAGGTTTGAACACCCAATTTTTCCATTGTTTTGGCTGCACCATCTGTTGGATTCTGCAATGACAAGATGACGTTACGAAGGTGCGTACCGCCCTCTGCTCCCTTGATACCATTATTCGCCAAGATACCAAGTGCTGTATTTAATTCTGCAGTTCCACCTTTGACTGTCTTTGCTGTTGCACCAATGGTCAAGATACCTTCTCCAAGCTGTCCTACAGATGTATTTGTGCTTGATGCAGTCTTCGCCATTTGGTCAACCATTTTATTTGCATCAGAGGTTTTCATTCCAAGGGCAGACATCGCATCAGTGACCATATCCGATGCTGATGCAAGATCAAGTCCTCCAGCTGCCGCAAGATTAAGTACAGTCGGAAGTGTATCAGCCATCTCCTGCGTATCGTACCCGGCAAGGGCAAGGTAATTTAATGCCTCAGCACATTCACTTGCTGAAAACGCAGTTTTAGCCCCCATCTCTTTTGCAAGATCAGACAGTGCATCCATTGTATTGACGGACTGTCCGTCAAGCTTTGACATGGAATCTTTTGTAATTCCCATCGTAGCCTGAACCTGGCTCATGGAACTTTCAAAGTCTGCTGCTGTCTTTACAGAAGCAACACCCAGACCTGTTACCGCAGCAGATGCTACAGATACTTTCTTTCCTGCATTCGTAACACCATTACCAAAGGATTCCACCTTTGATCCTGCTTCTCCGATTTTTGTAAGTGTCTGATTGGTCTTGGATGCCTGTGACTCCAGCTTTTTAAGTTCTACTTCCGTCTCGGCAATCTCACGTTGAAGAGCATCATACTGCTCCTTTGAAATCTCACCCTTCTGCAATTGTTCATTTGCCTGTTGTGCTGCTGTCTTAAGGGTTGCCAATTTTTCCTTGGTTTCTCCAATTGCCTGTGTCAGAAGTTTCTGCTTCTGCGCAAGAAGTGTTGTATTAGTCGGATCAAGTTTTAACAGCTTTTCTACATCTTTTAATGCAGACTGCGTATTTTTAATCTGACCATTGACTCCCTTTAAGGCGGTCTGAAGTTTGGTAGTATCACCGCCAATTTCGACAGTGATACCTTTGATTCTGTTTGCCATTGGCGTCTACCTCCTTAAAAAATTGCATAATAAAAGCCCGGATTCGTCCGAGCCATCAGAACTTATCAAAGTCCTCCTGCGTTGCAATGCTGTCATATTTTACAGAATCGTTTCCTTTCTCCGTCCAGATATCCATTACCATACCAATGGTCAGATAATCCAAGTCTCGGATGGAAAGGCCGATTTCTAAGCAACGCAAGAGGAACAAGGGTGTTGTCATCTCCCTGCTACTGCGTTTAAGTTTTTTTTAGAGTCAATGTCCGTGATAAGGTTCGTTCCCCAAAGAGCAAGGATCTCCGGAAGTACCTCATAGATAGAAAACATCTCAAACTGGTCTAGCCAATCATCGATGTTATCTGGGATGGTGTTGTCCGCATGATATGCCATGATATATGCCACGTTCTCGAAGATTTCCAAATCATCGATAGCGAATTCTTCTCCCTCTTCCTTACTGCCTTTATAGGAACTTTCCAACTTTGCTAAGTCCTTGAAGATATCTCGTTTGAACTTTGCACGATATAATCTTGGAACAGTGGCAGAGGAACGAAATGCGACCTCTTTGCCACCAACATTAATTACTTTCTTCAGCATAATTATTTACCTCCTGTCGAAACAGATGATGCAGAAGCGGTCTTTTCTACGGGAACATAGACTGCCTTGTACCAATCGTTGTAGGTTGCATCCGTAGTTGTATCTCCGGTTCTGCTCTTTACAAGACCATCCTCTCTAGGATCTGCTGTCAAAGACAACTTCTCAGTACCAGGTTCAATGGTATCTTCCTTTGTTTCAGATTCGATAGAAGGACGAGATGCCGTGCAGTTATACATAACATGACGAATGCACTTAGCATCACCGTCAAATTCAAAAAGCAGTGCAAACTTCTCCATCTCCGCAATCTTGGAATTTTCTACAAGAACACCATTCTTATCAAGTTCTTCCTTAAGGATGTCAGTTCTAAACCATTCCGGAATAAGAGCAATCTCTAAATCTCCGCTATAACCGTTGTTAGATACAGAACGGAAATACACGATACCATCCGCATAAAACGGAGAAGTATCACCTTCTGCATCCAAGCTAATACTTACTGCACCTGGAATTGCTCTTGGTGTTTCGTAGGAATAGCCACCATCCTCTGTCCTTGTCAGCTTTGCTGCATGGACGTTTTTAAGGTTGTATTTTACTTTATTCGCCATAATCTAAGCCTCCATTTCAAATGAATACAGGACTTCATACATTTTTTCACTCTCAATCCATGTTTCCAAACGGTCATAAAAAATGCCGTGACTGTCAAGCACGGATTCAATTTTCTGTTCTACCGACAAGTCCTTCAAATCGGTATACAGTTCTATATGAACTTCGTTTACCTTCAAATACACTCTTCCGTCAGCTGCAAAGTTATCACTGTCGGGCAAGAGATAGCAGATAAACGGTGGATCTGGACTTTCTCCCTCTGCAAAATGGTCATATGCAAAGGGAATGTCCATTTCTTTAATAATCTGTAACAGTTCTTCCATCACATACCTCCAAGTGCTCTTGCAATTTCTGTTTCCAATGTTTCAATCGCATTCTCTTCTGCCTGAGCAATGTGAGGTCTTGCAGCCACTCTTCCACCACCACGTTTTGCGTGACCGTGTTCAAGAAGATGGGCAAGCTGATATCGGTTCTTGGAATGTACCGTCAGTTCAAGTGAATTTGAAGTTTCCTTCGTTTTCTTGACTGACCAGCTCTTCGCATAGGCTCCTGTATCCTTTGGGGCAGATGCAGCGATATCTTTTCTTACTGTGTTTCCTGCCTTCCTTACAGATTTTTTTAAATCATCCGTAGCCAGATCAGCATACTCCTTGAGACCGTTCATGATTTCATCTGCAAGGTTATCAATCTTTACATTTGCCATCACTATCTCCTCACTTTCTCACATTTCAGTTTCAGGCATTTCTTCTTATAGTTCATGTGGTCAATAGAAACGATGTTATAAAGTGAGCCTTCAAATATAACTCTGTGTTTTGTAACATCAAGACCTACAAGAGCCTTACAGTATCTGACCGTAAAAGAAATATCCGAATCATCTACAATAAGACCTGCCACACTCTTTTCAGAGCCGCCTTCGCCACTTACCGTTGCAAAGCAGGTGTGATAGTCAGTCCAGTTATTCTTATGATTGCCGATGGCATCTACAACAGTTTCATTCTTCTGCACGGTAATCTTCACATTCAAAAGAGCAATATCCATCAGAACACACTCCTTCTTACACCTTCAAGCAGTGAGCGAAGGGAAATGGTAAGCTGATGGTGGTCTGCATCTTCTCGATGTTCATACAGATAGGCAACTGCGTACATGACAGCAATCTTTGATGATGGAATCGCACCGAGTTCATCAACTGATAACCTGGCTATGTCTGCACAGAGATTCTGCCCAGTTGTGATGAAGTTCTCGATAAGTGCATCGTCATCATCAAAATCCACACGAAGGTAACCCTTCATCTCATCAAGATTTACAATCATTTCTATCACCACCTAATAATCTGTGACACCTTATGACTGGCATTCCCTATATCTATATATACATTAAACTTGATAAAATAATTCTGTTTTTCCTCTGCGGTTAACAGAGAACGAGCCATATTCTGCTCCCACCTTGAAACCCAGGGGTCAAGAGTGTATTTCACAAATTCAAGTGACTGCTGCTCAATATTAGAAAAGCTCGACTTCTCAAGATCTCCTACCATATGTGGAGGCACTCTGAAAATTCGAGCAATCTCATCTATCTGAAATTTTCTTGTTTCTAAAAACTGTGCTTCGTTTGGAGAAATGGAAATCGGTGTATATTTCATTCCTTCTTCCAGAACGGCAACCTTATGTGAATTCGCACTGCCACCAAATGTCTGTGACCAACTGTCCCTTACTTTTGATGGGTCCTTAAGTGTTCCCGGATGTTCAAGCACACCACTTGGAGCAGCTCCATTTGCATAGAACTTACTGCCGTATTCTTCTGCTGCTATGGCAAGTCCAATCGCATTCTTGGCCATTGCTATAGGGGAGTAACCTACAAGTCCATCAAAGCCAAGTCCCGGAATATGCATGACCTCATCAGGAGCAAGCTTAACAGAAGATCCTTTATTGGTTGGGGCATCATCTGAATTTACCTGGTACTCATAATAAAGACGTCCGTGTTCATCTCTGTCCACTTTCATCCTGTCCGGCATGAGCGGATACAGTGCGATAATCTCTCCCTTGCCGTTCCTGATAATCTGTGCGTAGGCATTTCCCCACAACAGAAGATGCGTCATAAGGGTTTCCCTAAAAACAAAGCTTGTCATTTCAGGATTCGGCTCATCATGGAGCAATATATAAAGTGGATGCTCTGTAGCTTTTACCTTACTTCCGTTCTCATCATATTTATAAAAATGTAATGGCAGGCTTGCCACTGCTTCTGACAAGATACGGACACAACTGTAAACGGCAGTCATCTGCATGGCAGAGCGTTCATTTACTCTTTTTCCACTCGTGCTATTGCCCATAAAAAAGCTATATGCACTGCCACTTGTTCTGTTTGTGGGCGCATCTCTTGTCCTAAACAAGCCTTTTAGAATTCCCATTCTAGTCACCTTACCTTTCTAAATTAAAAGACTAATAAGCCTCGTGTATCGTAGACCGATTCAGTCACTTCATTACCACATCTGATTGCTCTGTCAAGTGCCATGATTGTTGCAATGGCACCGTCAATCTTTTCAGTCGATTTTTCCTTATCTGCCTTGATGTTTCCTGCCGGGTCAGTACGAATAAAGATGTTATCCATATTCCAACGAAGAACTGGGTGACCACCATGTGCGATTCTTTGTTCAAGCACAAGCTTCATCAGTTCCTTGGTCGGTGGACTCATATCCTTGAATCCCTGTCCGAAAGGCACAACGGTAAATCCCATGCCTTCCAGGTTCTGAACCATCTGTACTGCTCCCCACCGGTCAAAAGCAATCTCTCTGATGTTGAATCTCTCACCAAGACCTTCTATGAAATTCTCGATGTATCCATAGTGAACAACATTTCCTTCCGTAGTCTGAAGATAGCCTTTTCGTTCCCATAGATCATAGGGAACATGATCCCTTCTTACTCTAAGGTCAAGCGTATCTTCCGGCACCCAGAAATAAGGAAGAACTACAAACTTATCATCTTCATCAAGTGGCGGAAACACAAGCACGAATGCCGTGATATCCGTTGTACTGGATAAATCCAGTCCTCCGTAACATACACGTCCTTCCAGGTCATCTTCATTAACGGCAAAGTTACAGGCATCCCACTTTTCCATCGGCATCCATCGTACCGACTGTTTTACCCACTGATTAAGTCTTAGCTGTCTGAAGGAGTTTTCTTCTCCGGGATTCTGTTTTGCAGAATCACAGGCAGCTTTTACTTTTTCTATTGCAACGGTGATGCCAAGTGATGGATTTGCTTTCTTAGCTGATTTCATGGAATTGCTGTCCTTGGAGCAGATGCCATAAGCGACTACTGCAACACCGCCTTGGTTGGAATCGGGACTGTTGCCACCGGTATCAATGGTTCTTGATGTATCCGTTTCATAGACATTATGTCTTGCATTTCTTGTACCTTCGGAGGTTAGCCTTACATCAAAACTTTTCATATCTTCCACGATAAACGGCTGATTATTTCCACCCGTTCCATATGTTGATAGAACTGTCTGCGATACATCAAGAGGCCCCGTATACCTTGCATCTTGTCCATGATTTTCAAACATCAGGCCGATGCCTGCATTTTCAGTGCTTTCTCTAACAGTGGCGGCAGAACCTTGCCACGAAGAGATGCTCGTCTTAGAATACCCAGACAAGCCTTCTGACTCAAATAGTATTTTTCCGGCACACCAATCTGCAAAATCTGCGACAAGGTAGATACGTTTTCTTCTCTGGGGTACTCCCCAAAACTGAGCATCAAACTGTCTCCAGGCAACGGAGTAACCATCTCCCAAGATTCGGCCTGCTGTATTCCATTTGTTAGGTTTAGGCACAGACACTGATTCGTCTTTGATTTTGCAGACCTCTTCGAGGACGGCTCGGAAATCTTCTCCCTTGTTGGAACTGAACGCTCCGGGGACATTTTCCCAGACGATAAATCTTGGTTTTTGTCCATTTGTCTTACACCTCATTTCTTTTATGATTCTGACTGCCTCGTAAAACAGGCTAGACCTTGAACCTCCAAGTCCATCGCGCTTGCCCGCAATACTCATATCCTGGCATGGACTGCCAAAAGTGATGATATCGACAGGCTCAAGATCTGCTCCGTTCATCTTGGAAATATCTCCATAGTGTTTTACCTGTGGCAGTCTTTTCGTTGTTACACGAATAGGAAAAGGCTCAATCTCCGATGCCCACACAGGGGTAATGCCGGAAATCAAGCCTCCTAAAGGAAATCCACCCGAACCATCGAATAAACTCCCAAGTGTTAAGTTATTATTCTCCATCTGCTCCCTCCACCTCTTTTACAAGGTCGGAGTAAGCAAGTCTTTCTCCGTTTCTAATTACAAATACACCTTCTGCATCACCGGTATCCTCTACATATCTGCGAAGAATTACCGATGCGTACTTCTCATCCAGTTCCATCGTATGACATATACGGTTGGTTTTCTCACAAGTCATCAGAGTTGATCCGCTGCCACCAAAGGTATCGATTACAATTGCATTCTCATGACTGGAATTTCCAATTGGATATGCAAGCAGGTCAAGTGGCTTTGAGGTCGGATGATTCTTATTCTTCTTTGGCTTATCGAAATTCCAGATGGTAGTCTGACTTCTGCCGGCACTCTTGCTCCAGTAATGTTTGCCATTCTGAAGGAAACCATAAAGCACTGGTTCATGCTGCCACTGATAATCACTTCTGCCAAGCACCAGGGAATTCTTCACCCAGATGCAGCACCCGGATAAGTGAAAACCTGCATCCACAAATGCTTTTCGGAAGTTCAGACCTTCCGTATCTGCATGGAATACATACGCTGATCCACCCTTTTCCAAATGCTCTGCCATGTTCTGAAAGGCAGAAAGAAGAAATTCATAGAATTTATCATTTGCCATCTTGTCGTTTTTTATTGAAAGTCCGTCCGAACTTTCAAAGGCCACATTATACGGAGGATCTGTTACGATAAGATTTGCTTTCTTCCCATCCATCAGTTGTGCTACGTCTTCTTCGGATGTCGCATCACCACACATCAGTCTATGTCTGCCGACTGTCCAGATATCTCCTCGCTGTACGAAGGCTGCCTTTTCCAGTGCATCAGATAAATCATAATCATCATCTTCCACTTCTGACTGCTTGTCTTCTCCATAAAGTTCTGCAAGCTCATCTTCAGAAAATCCAGTCAGCCCTACATTGAAATCCATATCCTTCAAGGACTCAATCTCAATTCGGAGAAGTTCTTCATCCCACCCTGCATCCATTGCCATTCGGTTGTCTGCAAGGATATAGGCTTTCTTCTGTGCCTCAGTCAGATAATCTACGAACACACAAGGAACTTCTGTAATTCCTTCTTCCTTTGCAGCCATAATTCTGCCGTGTCCGGCAATCACATTATATTCTCTGTCGATGATGACGGGATTGATAAAACCGAACTCACGAAGAGAGGATCTCAGCTTCATGACCTGTTCTGCAGAATGGGTTCTTGCATTGTTCACATAGGGAATTAGTTTTGAAACAGCTACAAGCTGCATTTCTGTTGTTGTCTTACTCATAGCCACCTCCACTAAAAAAGACCCCACTCAGCGAATTTTTCAAATCCACCTACAGAGTCTATGTAATCTTTTGCAATATTCACGATGTCCTGATATGGGATTCCATCGATTGTATCATCACCAATGGCACAGCAGATTTCTACAGGCTTTCCTGTTTCCTGTGCTTTTAGGAATGCGTAGATATTGACTGACACATCTGCCTTTGAAAGATCCTTGCCATGAAGACCTCCACCAGTCACTGACTCAGCCATGTCACTTCCTAGCTTTCTGTTGGTCGCACCGGAATCTACATCAATCCCACCAGTCCAATCACCGAGCGGATTGACTTCAGCATTTGGATATGTGCTTTTCAAATCTGTAGTTTTTGCATTGCTCTGACAGATGATCAGTCTTGCCTCATCAAGAATGTACTTTCCATCCGTAGGATAAGAAGTGTAGATTTCTCTTGCAATCTTAGAGAGTGCTTTCTGTTCCTCTGTCAGTGGCACACCTTTGAAGATTCCATTGTCACCACATCTCATTCCCTTCGACTGATTATTTCTACAGGATTATATGATTGTAATCCACGAGCTATATACGAAGGACCAATCAAAGAGTTTTTAATTAAGAATAATATTCCACATAGGAAATCTGGTCCATTAAATATTGCTAAAGCCGCAAAGGGACTAGACAATGCATGGGCTGCCCAACGTAGACCTCAAGACGTTGCTCTTAAAGTGGTTGAAATTGTTAACCTTCTTGAAAATAGCCAAATATCAAATTTTGTGGATATGATTGGCATTTCATTATTAAGAAGACTTATAGCAGAGTCTCAACGTGTAGAAGAACTTAATGTGGAGATAGAACCATCCTCAGATCCAGAATGGCTTTATACGATATCTCGCGAATTAATAGCTAAAACACCTGATTCTGGTAACACACCTCAAAAAATAGCAGCTTTCTTGCTCAAAAATTATCATTCTGCAATGCATACTGGAATTGTCGTAACTGGCGAAAAAGACAGAGCTTCTGTTACTAGTACTACTAGCAAAAAACCAGGCGATGTAAATGAGGAATCTCTTGATGGAAACATTTATAAAGTGTATGAGATAACTGTTAAGCCTTTTGATTTGGCAAGAATTCGTGACTCGTATGACTGTGTTAATACATATAACCAAAACTCCAATACTGACCTTCACGAAATTATTGTTATCTGTAGACCAGAGGATTGCCCAGATAAAATGAAGAAGAGTTCAACTCATTTATACATGGGAAGTTATGAGTACCAAGATATCATTTACTACTATTGGAATATCTATGAATGGGTTTGCGATACATTACAAAGAATGACTTTTGACGCACGTTCATCTTTCTATGAAGATTTGAATGCCTACATTTCAGATATAAATACTGCTGAAACAGTCAAGAAATTATGGTTGAAATTACACAGCAAATAAAGGAGTGTGCTAATGATAAGAATTGAAGATATTATAGAGATTCGAAAAGCTGTTGTTTCAAGGTAACAGACAATATGTGCTTCGTAAAGAAGATCATGATTCGTTATTTAATCCTAATGCCAAAGCCGTACGAGAACAGATTAGCGCATCTGATAAACGAATTATACTTGACCGTCAAAATAACTGTCGTTGATTTCATTTGCATATACCAATTCTGCATCCAAGCACGATTGTTCTATCCCAAGTCGAAAACCACCAATTCCTGTGCAAAACTCAGCGTATTTTATCATTTAATGCACCCTCTCTCATTGATATCCATTCAGATAATCAATCACCGTTTTAGCTACTGCTTCGGCAAGTTTGCATGGTACAGCGTTACCTATTTGTGTATATATCTTTCCTTTATTTCCTTTAAAAATATAGTCATCAGGGAAAGTCTGTATTCTAATTGCCTCATTTATGGTAATTCTTCTAAGACGTCCAGGAGCTTCTTTAAATTCAGGTACAATAGAACCATCCACAAGACCTTTATGATAATCCACAACCCAATCCTCTTTCGCATCTCCATAAAGATACTCCTCGTCTACAAACGGGGTCTTATTCCCCCCCATTGATGCAGGTAAAGTATTAGCATATTCATCTACATTAATAGGCCTTCCTTGACCATTAAAATACATCCCTGAATAAGGAGATTTTCTCATAATTGGAGACGTAGCAAATGTGATTTTTGCTGTGCAAGTATTTGGGTTCTTGTCTGTTCCTGCTTTGCCTAAGGATGCTAACAGTTCTCGAATTGTAGGTGCTATAATTTTATGCTTATCAAACAAATTTCTCATATGATATTCAAAGAATGGATCGCCACAATCTTTAATTCCTATAAAAAAAACTCTTTCTCTCTTTTGTGATACTCCATACTCTGTAGCATTCAAAACAAAGGGTACACATAAGTATCCAAGTTTTGATGCCCTATCAAGATATTTTTTTCTGACAGACTCCCACTTTTCTAACACACCTAATGCTTTAACATTTTCCATAACAAAAGCCTTAGGTTTCACTTTTTCAACAACATCTAAAAAAGTGAAAATAAGTTTGCTTCTTTCATCATCTGGGTTCATTTTTCCAGCAACCGAAAATCCTTGACACGGAGGACCACCGAAAACTAAATCGGTGCCTTCATATCTATCAATTGTATCAAGCTGATTATATATATCATCATTAACCATTACTCCAACAGGATGATTAGCATTATATGTTTGAGCAGCTTCACTCATCATTTCGTTAGCAAAGATTATTTTTACTCCAGCTCTTTCAAAGCCTATATCCATACCACCGGCACCAGTAAATAATGATACCGCTGTAAGTGTATTATTCATTTATCTTATTTCCTTCCTCATGAATTTTGAAAATCAAGGCTCTCTCCTTTGAATCAAAATAAATGTCAAATTTTGTTTTTCCTTTTTCCGCACCCATATTAGATATAATCGATTTTGGTAATCTTACTCTCATGTCTTGTTGCAAA